>Ga0068630_1000615_pt1 | contig 10987 bp, 14 predicted proteins | sample InSIn4gowninarea_FD_77433 | JGI IMG/M metagenome (GOLD analysis project Ga0068630, IMG submission 77433) | Clean room microbial communities from NASA Spacecraft Assembly Facility at Jet Propulsion Laboratory, Pasadena, California, USA -... ... | reverse complement strand
GTAGGCCTCAATTTCTATGATAAAGACCAACACGAATGGAGGAGGTCCTTCAGTGGAATTTAGGGCCAAAATAAAAGTAGAAGAAGGTGTAATATTGACTAAAGTAATCATAGTTTCAGAGTCATAGAGATCTAAAGTTTAGGTCAATATTTAGTCAAAGAAATGCCCAGAATTTGTGGATCCATATGAGCTAGGTCAAGTCTCTTATGGAGGCAAGAGTTTTTTTTTTTTTATGGGTGGGTAGGGTTTTTTCTAAAGAAATTAGAACAAAAGTGTAATGCCCTAGTTATGGTCATTTCCTATCATGTTTAGTCCATAAGGTATTCCCTTAATACTATGACAAATATGCATATAAGAAGATGGGTCATGACCCTTAGAGTGAGGTTTATCTTTGAAATGTAGACTATAGATCTAGAATATGGTTTGCAGAAGTATGTGTGGAAATAGAATATCCAAAGGAGGGCAAAACCTAAGTAGAAGATTGGGTAGAAGAAATGTGCCATATGAGGAATGGATTAACATGAAGAGTAGTTGAATTTGGTGGATTGTCCATAGATTTTTCGACAAAGATCTGAGGCAGATGGAGAAATATTTTGATCTACATGATGTTCAACTGTTACAAAAGACATGTATTGCATCTTTATATTTAGAACTAGATCAATTTTTATGGTATAAAGGGATTTTTTCTCATAAACTACTTGTCACCTGGTCAATTTTCACAGAGGAAATGATAGCACATTATGAGGATACAAAGAGAAACACCTTCTTTAGATAATTGATAAATCTCAAACAAAAGGGTTCAATGGCAGAGCACATTAAGGGCTTCTAAAAATTGAATATAAGGGTAAATGATATTCCAGAGAAGTAGAGGATTGATGTCTTTGTAGTGACTTTAAAGGATAAAATTCAACATAAGGTTCATCTTTGGGAACCTAATTCATTGGAGAAGGCATTCAGGCTGGCAAAAAAAATTGAAAGCAAAATTATGGCAACAAGAAATCCTACCACTCATAATTATAAATATGGAAGTATTCTTTCTCCTAGCCTTCCAAAACATACAAGTTTGACACCACAACAATTGGAAGAAAAAAGAGAAGAAGGGCTTTGTTACAATTGTGATAAAAAATACACTAAAGGTCATAAGTGTGCTGAGAAAAAATTAATTTACATAGATGGGGAAGAGGAGCAAGAAAAGGAACAAGAGACATCAAAAGAAGAGGATATACACCAGGAACCAACCCCAGAGAAAGAAGAAATGAATCCGACCATATCTTGTAATGCATTCGCAGGAATTACCATTCCTCAAACTCTCAAGCTAGAAGGACATATAAAGAAGAAAAAGGATGACCTCACTTTTGTGTAGAATCGAATGAAAGAATGGGTAGATCAACATCGTAGTGAAAGAAGTTTTGATATAGGTGACTACCTATTTTTATGAATACAACCTTACAAACAAATGTCCCTCAAGCAAGTTAAGAAGGATAATAAATTATCACCAAAGTATTATGGTCCCTACAAGGTGATGTAAAATATTGGTACAATGGCATACAAATTGGAGCTTCCTAGATCTTCCCGAGTGCCCCCAATTTTCCATATTTCATGCTTAAATAAGGTTATAGGTGACAAGCTCCTAGTTCAAATAATATTGTTGGAACTTAACAAGGAAGCAAAAATCATAATGGAACCTGAAGTAGTGATGGAAACAAGAACCCAACAACTATGAAATCAATCAATTTTAGAGTATCTCATCAAGTGGAAGAACTTTACCGTTGAAGATTCACATGGGAGGATGAGAATTTTACACAGAAGAATCCATAACTACTCAAGCATTGAGGACAACACTTTTGGAAGAAGAGGGGCATGTTAGGTCCCTATACTACTAGTGTAACCCCTTATTGTTATTAGTGCAACACCCTTGTTATATTGTTGTGCCCATGTAGTCCCTATATTGTCGTTATTGTGCCCCATAGAAGCCCACTATTGTTATTGTTGTGCCCTTACAATATTATTGTTATGATGGCTCTGATTATATTATGACCCCTTACACTACTATATATAGAAAGGAGGTATTGTCATTTGTATCACCCAAGAATTTTTCATTTGTGTAATGTAAAGGAGGTTGCCCCCTTGAAGAGGCTGATTTTTAAGTCGTTGATCTATTTTTTCTGTATTTTTGTGAACTGACTTCATAACAGTCCATATTTGATATTGAATACCACTTTGAAGTCACCAAAAATTTCCCCTTTGTTCTTAGCACAACATCTTGTGCGTCATTCTTCATAATTGATTCATATTCTTCGGCCATAGCATCCTTCCAAACTTGTTTTTTCAAGGCTTCTTCAAAGGTGGGAGGTTCGACTTGAATCATAGTGCTCATGGTTGCAACATATCCCTAGTACCTGCATCACTTTTTTCTTTCTTTAAATGATATTTGAACAAGAACACGTCTTTCATCATCCCGTAATGTGTCATGAATCCAAACTGGCCTCTTCCTAGAAGGAGGATCACATGGAGGAGGATCTCAAGGATCCATGGGTTTCATGGGATCATAAAAGATGTATGTATCAGATTCAAGCATGGAAAGACCATCTAAAATATCCATATCATCATTCTTCTTCTTAGGAGGAAGAGGTAGTGGAAGGTCCCCTGATTTCCCATGGGAAATATATTCATCAAACATTATATCCCTACCAATTTCAACCTTCCTTTGACCAGGAATATATATTCTACAAGCTTTATAATTTTCACAATATCCAACAAATGTACCTTTTCTTCCCATGGCTTCCAACTTGTTTCTTTTGTCCTTCAACACATGAAAATATATGGGATAGGAAAAGATGTGAAGATGGCTAACATCGGGCTTGACACATGTGAACACTTGTTTGGGGGTCTTATTGTCCAATTCTTGATGAGGTACCCTATTTTGAACATATATGGTAACATTTGTTCCTTCTCCCCAAAGGAACATTGGCAACTTTTGATCATGGGGCATGGCACAAGTGACTTCTACAATAGACCTATTCCTTCTTTCATTTATTCCATTTTGTTCAGGAGTATAGGGCACAATCATATCTTTCTTGATACCTTCTTGCAATAATCAATGAATGCATTTGAAATGTACTCTCCACCATTATCAAACTTGAATATCTTGATTTACTTCCCTATTTGATTTTCAACCAAAGCTTTGAACTCCTTGAACATTTCAAAGGCTTCCTCCTTTTGCTTCAAATAATATATCCACATCTTTCTTGAGAAGTTGTCAATGAAGGTTATTTAGTATAGATGGCCACCGAATTTACAGGCATCAAACCACATATGTCTGAATGAATGAGATGGAGGATGTCATTTGTCTTGTTCTCATTAGAGGGGAATGGTCCCCTTGTATTCTTTTTGCTGGCACACCCTAGACATACTCCATCATGTTGGGCTTGAACATTGAGAATACCATAGAACAATTTCTTCAATTTTGGAAGAGAATCATAATGTAGATGAGCCAATATTTGGGGTCGTAGCTTGCTTAGATGATTATTATCATGGACTAGTGCTAGAAGATATCTACTAATGACTATATAGAGTCCTCCAAATCTTGGTCCCAATGTGAATGCATCTCTCATAGAAGTTCCGACAATCCAAGTAAGAACATTTCACTTGATGAAGGCAACCCTCATTCCTTTGTCTTCCAAAGTAGATATTGATACTAATTCTTCTTCAATCCTGGCACATACATCACATCATGGAGCAAAATAAATTCCCCATAATCCAAATGAAATTTGAAGCACCCAAAGCCTTTAATGGGATGAGTGGAGTTGTCTCCAAGAATATTTTCCAAATTTGACTCCCTCTCTACCAAAGTAGAGAGAACTTCCGTATACCCAAATAAATGATGATTGGCCTCACTATCAACCAACGAAGTATCCCACGAATATGGAGGAGAAGAACTAGTGAGAGAAGAAATAAGAATATATTCAAATTGATTGCAAACATTATTCTCATACCTGGAGTATCTTCACTTCTTTTGAGGATGATAATCTTCTTAATGATCACGTGGATCATCTCTTATTCTTATTTCATCTCTTACATTATGATTATTCCTTCAATCATCTCTTCTTCTTCAATCATCAAACCTGATATTGTTACTTCTAGTTCTGTAGCATAGACCATTGTTCTTCTTGGGGAAATCTGGAGCATAATGAACTTTCTTCTGACAATTATAACATTCAATGTGAAATGATGCTCTATCATTCCTTCTTTTTTAATTTTGAGGAGGTGGATTTCTTGAATTTGATGGACCTGCTTTTCTTTTATTCTTCTTGTTTTGAGTTATGAATGCATCGAGCTCTCCTTCTTCATGCTTTTATATCCTGCCCCTTGATATCATCCTTGATTCTTCTTGAGTGAGATTTCCAACAATATCATCAAATGATAGGAAGATATTGTTGTTTCTTTTAGTAGAAATGAAGCTTTCCCAAATGGGAGGAAGACCTCCAAGAGCTACAATCACAAATTCCCTAGCAGGCACAATTTCCCCAACTTTTTGCAATTGATATCTAAGACAAGATATCCTCATAATATAGGATTACAAAGGCTCTCCTTTGTTCATCTTCTTGTATTTGAGTTGATCTTTTAAGGAGATTATTTCATTCAAATTTTTGACTTCATGCATGCCAACTATCTTAGTGATCATTGATTTGGATGGATTGGATAGATCAATGATAGGTGGTACCCCTTGCATCTTTTTAACCAAGGGAGGAGGTCCAAACTTTGTTTCATATGCAACTAATATTTGTGTACCTTGCAAAGAGTATATCACAAGACAACCCCCACCTCCTTCAATCCAATGGCCCACATCAATTGTGGTTCTCCCCTTACTTCCAACAATTAATGGAAGGGTTGGGGGGGGTCAACAATTTGGTAGTTTTAGAAATTGAGAGGCTTGGAACCTAACTTTTTTTCTTCTACCTGTTCATGCTATAGTCCACCTAACCCATCCATATCATCTACTACAAAAATTTCCTTTCATCCACACATTTTTCCACCTCAACTACACTTCATCATACTCCCACATTTGCATTGCCACAACAACTACTACCACACATTGTTACATCCAAGAGGATCCATGCACCTTGGAATCCTACCAAAACATTAAACCAACATAAATATTTATCTATTTAGAGTTATGCCAAGTTCCATATATCGCTTGGAAGGTATTTCTACGTACTATCCAACCTTGCACTTTGCAAGAGTACCTGAGCTGATCCACTAAAAAAATGCCTCTAAGGATAAAATACATCCTTTACCTTAGCTAGGCAACAACATCCATTGATACTCTTACCAAGGCTCCAAGCTCCAACTCCCATTGAGCAAGAAATGCATTCAACTGCAACTACCAATACTTACAACCATCTCATCTTATGATTTCCATCAATGAGGTTAACATCAATGCACTAAAATTGACATCAATGCCAACATCCAAGGCATTGAAGAGGCTCCAACCCTTAGAAATAGATTACAGAGAGAATTACATATGCCATGTTATGTGAGCTCCCAATTGGAGGCATCGAAAATTAGCCATCACCTTCAAAGGAGAGACTGATACACTCGTATATAATGTTAACAATTACAAAACCTATTAATAATTAGTCACATTATTATATAGAGAATTAGGGTTTCTTCTTAGAGGAACTTTTTCTGTCCTAAAATATTGATCCACACTCTACAACCATTCCCTTCAAAGTATGATGTCAAATCATATGTTATCATTATTATGGTACAAAATATGAAATTCACTTCTTACTAACTAGGAAAAAGATTATACATCTTTGTAATGGCAAAGGTAACATGTATAAATGAAGTATTAAGCTATCTTTTTCATTGTTCCCTTCTAACAAACATCATGGCCTCCTACCTCACCTCTTCCATACCCAATTTCCTAATATTAGGTGTAGTTGGAATGGGACAAGTATAGTAAAAGTATTGCAAGAAAAGAAATTTCTCTAAATACTAAATATCCACATCTATTTATTGCCCTCATAAGGAAAGGTTCAAATTCTTCATTCCTGGAGCAACACAACATCCTTAAAAGAAAGAATAAACTAAGAATTTCCTCAAAAGTAAGACCATACATTGAGACAGGACTACCCCATTTGTTATCCTATGATTCCTAGTTTTCCCTAATTATATAGAGCCATGTTCCCTTTCAAAATTAAGGGGCTCTCATAATTTTTTACCTCAATTCTAAAATGGGAAGGGGAGGATAATTCTAAGTGAATGATGGGGAAAAACGTATACATCATAAGCAAATCATGTGAAACTTGAGGGAATTTCTAAAGCTAGTAACAAAACTTAATAATTATTTCTCAGTTAGACATCTCATTCAAAATTTAATCACATCCTCACTAATAATTATACCATTCAAAGTATAAGTAAATTCAATATTGAATTATTAAATCCCCTAAATATTATTAGGGAAAGGAGATAATTTGGCTTGAAATAGTAAGCATAACAATGTTTTCTTTGTAGGAAAGAAGAGAACATTATATTAGCATTTTTTTTACATAGAGTACATCCAAAGAATCATTTTTGGATCTAGACGACTAAACCCTACCATCTTCCCCTATAATGGAAACCAAATAGGCTAATAATCAAAATAATAGTCTGATTCTAAGTCATGGTGCCAGGTACAAAAGAAAAAATCAAACAATTTACAACCAAATCTGTGCCAAAAAGTTTGGATTTTAGGTTGGAAGAGATAGGAGAGAAGAGAAAAGAGAGGCAAGAGTGAGAGATTCAAGGTGGATGATGTGATCATGCTGGTTGCTTTCCTTTGAGCTAAAAAGATGTTGGTTGTTCATGGGTGTGGTCAGCTATATCGCCTCCCATGTTGCCTGGGTGTTCCATGTTTGTTGTTTCCTCTATGACAAGGCATCCATAGGTGTTGTGCCTATGGGGAGAGGGTTTCCTATCAAAAAGTTCAAAGTCAGTGGTTGGAGGCCTCTTAGAACTGCCTTCCCATGCCATAGAATACTCTTGGTCTAATTTTTCCCTGTTGCACCCATCTCCTACCAATATAATGGAAGGATAGGGAGAGAAGATTTGATGAGAGAGAAAGGGTTATGGTTGTTTATTTATACACCTATTTGGAGTGCAGGAAGAAGTGGAAGATGGCATGTTGGGAGTAAAATTGGTACCAATTTTTCATGAAAGGCAACGAAGAATTGTTCTTATGTTTTGATGTAGGCATTGGATTCAGCCACTTGACGTTCAACATGGGTGCAAGCTTGCTCTAGGTCACAGAGATGTCTTGTTACTAAGCTACGAATGACCCAGAGCTTGTCACCAATTCTTCTTCTCTCAATTTCTTCTAGGATGGAAACATTGTGTCTGATATGCTCAGGAATGCCAGGATCAAAGAGAACCATGTGTTCATTGCGCCATGGAGAGGTGGGAGGGTGTTCTCTTCCCCTGTTGTCATGATGAACACAACCTCGTTCCCTTGCCATGACAATGTGTTGGAATACATGTTAGGGATATGGCCATGCTTTACAAAAATATTGGGAGCAGTGTAAGTATGATTACTCTAGGATTCAAAAGGCTGCAAGGAGGAATGGGGGATATGGTGACAAATTAGAGGAATCAACATAGAAGTGAGCATTAATTTACAAGTGAGGTTAGACAACATAGTTAACATCAAAAAGGTGTATATGAGGAGGGAGAGATTGATCATATGAGAATATGATATACTCACATGATTATAATCAGGTGGAGCACTGTCACATGGTTTCTAGTTGTTGTCAGTAGTCATGTCAAAATTGAATTAATTTATGAGGTTCAGTTGACAAGTGAACATCCAGATCTGGGTGCTGGTGGTCCTGATTAGCAACACACTGGCACTAAGAGCACGAGAAAAATATGGAGGAGGAGGATAGAGGACAGTTCTCACATGGTTTTTATTGATCTTATAATCCTTTGTTTCCTATAAATTTTCTACTAGGGAATTATACTTTCACTTGATGTGGTGGAAGTAAACGGTTTCCTGTTGGAGAAGGAGAGATCCTGATTGTTGCATGTTGTGATCCAATATCTAGCTTATGGAGAATTTGGAGTGAGGGGTGACAATGAATAGCCTATGATCTTCTTGAATGATGATCTTGGAGTCCCCTTCTACAATGAGACAGAAGAAGTGGTTTCTCTAAGCTATATGCAAATTGTTAATTAGGGCTTCCAATTTAGCAGCATTGTTACTTTCATGACCAATGTATCCCCTATATAGTTTGAGGTTCTCCCCTTTATGGTTGTCGAAAACTCATCTTATGTTAGAGTCTCCCAAATTTCCTTTGAAGGCACCATCAAAATTGAGTTTGAAGTGATGTATTGGAGGAGGCTGCCAGACATTAAGAGTGGATCTTGTGGTATTGCATGATGTGGATGATCCTTGAAGTATGGGGATTTTGAGGTTCCACCAGGCAAGGATCTTGTGCTATGATGAAGGAGGCTGGAGATCATTGTTGTCACATTTATATAGAGCCAAAGTCTCCTCAATATGATTGTGGAAGAGATGTCATGTGCTTTCTAGAGTTTTTTTTCTTGTTGTTGAAGATTCTTTGATTTATTTCTTTCGAAATCTCCTAGGAAAATAGGTTGGGGGGAACATCCAAATATGGTTGAGGATGGGACTTTAAAAGTGATTCTTTGCCAAGATCTTGATGTGATGGGTGATGTAGCCTTCCTCCTGGGTGGGTCATTGGAAGCCTGATGCATGCTTACTCCATAGGTCATTTTCAAAAGTACAAGAGTCAAATAGGTGATTTATTTTCTCTTACTGGACTTTGCACATGCTGCACTAGGATGGTCCTTGGAAGCTTCTTTTCAAGAGGTTGTCCCAAGTGAGGGTGCCATGTTTGATAAGGAGCCAAGTGAATTGTTCCACCTTGGTCAAGGTGTTCATCAGCCATATATCCTTCCAAAAGGGGGCATGATTAGGAGTTTTGTCTTGGATGAGTAGTTGGTATGTCTCCTTGACTAAAACGATTCCAAAGTTAGAGTAGCCCCATATGAGAATGTTTAGATCTTCTTTTTTCCTTGCTTATATGTTATGTAGGGCTTTCTTCTCCATGTTTCTATTACATTCCCGACCTTCCTCCCTGTGTAGTATATCATGATGCCAATTCCAGATTTCAGTTCCTCCCTAGGATGTCCAATAGTGGTGAACTAGGAATGATCTAGTATTTGAGAATAAGATTGGATTAAGGAAATTGATAGGATGCTTCTTAAGATAGGAATATGTTTCGAAGAATCAATCTAGAGTCTTGTTGATTGATTGTCACGAATTTCCAAGAAACTATGATTCTAAACTAGAGGTCTGTTAAGGTTGGCGAGATTTCATATGAGAGGTCCTCCAATTTTAGTGGAGACATGGATGATATAATGCTTCACTAAGTCCCTAAAATATTTGATGTGCCATAAGAGAGCCCATGGTTATGTATTGTGTTTCAACCAACACCACCATATTTTTGTGCCAAGAACTTTGTTGACTTCTTTTGGGTCACGAAGGCCTAGACCACCGTTTGTCTTCGGGAGGAATAGTGTTTCCCATTTGACTAGAAACAATTTTTGTTTCAAGTTGGCTTCTCCCCAAAAGAAATTTCAATGGATATTTCTGATGCTTTTGAGGGCCCATGTGGGGGCTTCCAGGACTGAGAAAAGGTAGATATGCATAGGTTGGAGGAAAATATTGAGGAGAACTATGTGGCTTGAAATGTTTAAGGATCAATAGACCCAACAATTGAGTTTTCTATTGAACTTGTTCAAAATGTCTCTCTAGGAGGAATGCTTGATGCCTAAGTCAATGAGTGTGGCCCCTAGATATTTAGAAGGAGTGAGGCTGAGGGGAATCCCAAGATGCACTTGATATTCCTCTGGGTGATGATAGGGGTGTTAAAGAAAAATATTTGGGATACGTCCATGCTGATGGAGGTGTCAGAGGCAACAAAAAACAGGTCTAGGATGGATTTGACCTCCTTGGATTCATTGGTTGAGGGGTGATTTATGAGAAGAGTGTCATCCATGAATTGTTTGTGGGAGAGGGTGAATTTGTTGGCTAAAGTAATACCTCTTAGAGAGCCCTTCTAGAGAGCATTTTTGATAGATCTGCCAAGACCTTAAACCATGAGGATAAAAAAAAAGGGAAATAATCTATCCCCCTATCAGATGCCTCTAGAAGATTTGAAGGTGTCTAAGGGAGATTTGTTGACTAGGATGGAGAATAAAGATGAGGCGACAAGAGAAATGACCGATTAAGTCCAGTGGGGGATAAAGCCAAAAGCCAGAAGGATGGTTTCAATGTATTCCCATTTAAGCTTGTCAAAGGCTATGGACATGTCCAATTTGATGAGCATGCCAAGTTTCTTGAGATTTTTGAGGGAAGACATAACTTCATGGGCTAAGATGATGCCATCTAAGATTTGTCTACCATTTACATAACCATATTGGTTAGATGTGATGAGGTGGAGAAGAATTGGTTTCAAGCAATTTGTAATGACTTTTGTGACAATTTTGAAAATGATATTGCATAGTGTTATGGGTGAATATTTACCTGGGAACATTGTGTTATCCTCCTTGGGGATCAGGGTGAGAAAATTGCCATTGAAGGATAGAAAAATGCTCATGTTGGTCCTTGGATATTCAATGATAGATAATATTCCCTTGTGTAAAAGGTCCCAACATTGCTTGAAGAAAGTGATAGTGAAGCCTTATGGTCCAAAAGCTTTGAAATCCTCCATTTGATGAAGAGCCTCTACAACTTTTGCTTCATTGAAAGGTTTGGTGATAGCTATGTTCTAATCCTTAGTGACAATTTTGGGAATATTTGTTGTGATCTTATTGATGTGTTCCTATTCTGAGGTTTAGGATCTTGAATAAGGTCCGAGAAGTATTTTATGAGCTCATTTTCTATGTCTTCTTATCTCTTTAGTATGTCCCCTACTTCATT
>Ga0068630_1000613_pt1 | contig 11025 bp, 12 predicted proteins | sample InSIn4gowninarea_FD_77433 | JGI IMG/M metagenome (GOLD analysis project Ga0068630, IMG submission 77433) | Clean room microbial communities from NASA Spacecraft Assembly Facility at Jet Propulsion Laboratory, Pasadena, California, USA -... ... | reverse complement strand
GGTGCTTAAATCGGTGGTAGGGATAGAGGAATACGAATGTAATGGCTAAGGCACGCAAATGATCAAGGCCATAAAGGGTATGGTCCGATGTCTTTGTTAATTTCAATGGATAAGTGTTTGCCATTAGGTGTTGTGCTACAGATTGTTATATGCACTTTTCATAGTCGTATAAAAGCCGCATATGGCAAAAAAAGCGCGGAAAGTTATAAAGCCTGTAAAAAATGTAAAACCCATTTACAGTATAAAAATTTGAAAATTGGTTTACGAAAGCCGTTGTGTTTTTTGCTAATGCCTCTCTCCGGCATTTAAACGTTGGTGTGCACAGAACGCCGGAACAAAGCAATGACAGTACGATAAGGCAAAAGCAACCACTGTTTTTAAACGTACTTTTGCAGCATGTCCCTACTTACCGTTTCGTTTTGGCAGACTTTGGAAAAGTGGGATCAGTGGTTGTTTGTACAACTTAACAGCCGGTTTACCAATCCGGTCTTCGATGCGGTGCTGCCCTACTTGCGCAATTCATTGGTTTGGGTGCCGCTGTATCTTTTCGTATTGGTTTTTATTGCGCTCAATTATGGCCGGCGGGGCTGGTGGTGGAGCTTAGGTTTTATATGCACCATTGCCATTGCTGATATGGTTGGCACCCGCATTTTCAAAGAAGGCATTCAACGCCTGCGGCCCTGCCAGGATCCGGACTTTTTGATGTATGTGCGGTTGCTGGTCAGGCAATGTTCCGGCGGGTATAGCTTTGTTTCCAATCATGCTGCCAATCATTTTGGCATGGCTACTTATGTTTCGTTAACGTTTTGGCCGGTTTTCAGACGCTGGGTTTATATCAGTTATCTTTGGGCTTTTTTTATTGCATATGCCCAGGTATATGTCGGCGTGCATTACCCGCTGGATGTTTTGGGCGGCGCGGCCCTTGGCACGTTGGCAGGACTTTTGACGGCTTGGGTAGTTAATAACAAAACCGGTAGCTTTACCGCTGATAATTTGAACCAATAAATGGAGATATTTATTTTACTGGGTTTGATTTTACTGAACGGATTATTTGTAATGTCGGAAATTGCCCTGGTATCGGCCCGCAAGCCGCGGCTGGAATATATGGCTGAAAAAGGCGACCTGAAAGCCCGCAATGCCTTGAACCTTTCTCAAAACCCCGATCTGTTTCTTTCGGCCGCACAAATTGGCATTACACTAATTGCGATCCTTACCGGTGTGTATTCCGGTGAGCGGTTTGGCGTTTACGTGCAGCCGTTAGTAGCGCAGATCGAGCCACTTCAGCCGTATGCCAAAGGCATTTCTACTACCATTGTGGTTATTCTGGTTACCTTTCTTTCCATTGTTTTTGGCGAACTTATTCCAAAGCGCATTGGCTTGTTGCGTGCCGAAAAAATAGCCAAAGGCGCTGCAGCGCCCATGCGCGTGTTTGCCCGGATAACGCATCCGTTTGTGTGGCTGCTCAATAAAACCAGCAACGGGTTTTTTAAGCTTTTCAATATAAAAAAAGGAACGGAAGACAGTGTAACGGAAGAAGAAATTAAAGCCATAATCAACGAAGGCAGTGAAGCCGGCACGATTGAAGAAGAAGAAAAAGAAATCATCGAACGGGTGTTTCATCTCGGCGACCGTAACATTACATCGCTAATGACACACCACAGCGATATGGTATGGTTTGATGTAGCGGATACGGAAGAAAAAATCCGCGAGAAAATCATTGCCGAACCGCACTCGGTCTATCCGATTTGCGAAGGCGATATTGACAATATCAAAGGCGTTGTTTCCATTAAGGACCTGTACGTAGCCGATGATTTTACCTTGTTTAAAGACCTGATGAAACCCGCACTGTTTGTGCCGGTAAACAATACGGCTTACCAGGTAATGGAAAAATTCAAGGAGTCGAAAATCCATTCTTGTTTTATTGTAGATGAATACGGCAGCGTGCTGGGCATGATTACCATGAACGATATTATGGGCGCTATTATTGGTTCCATTCCGCAGCCCGATGACGTAGCCGATTACGAAATTGTAAAACGCGATGACGGCACCTACCTGGTAGATGCACAAATACCGTTTTACGACTTTCTGACCCGGTTTGAAAAAACAGACTGGATAAGCGATGAAGACCAGGAATACGATACGCTGGCCGGATGCATTTTAGATGAACTGGAGCGCATACCGCAACCCGGTGATAAGATGGAATGGAAAGGATTCAATTTAGAAATCATGGATATGGACGGGCACCGGATCGATAAGGTATTGGTAACACCAAGCCAGGAGATTTTAGACGATTTGGAAGAAGCGTAAACCAAAATATACATAAGCGGTTTTGACAACTTTTTCAAAACCCCATGTCAGCCACTAAGCAACACACGGGTTTATATAAATAACAGTCAGGAAGCAGTGCATGCGCCTCAGGCACGTTTCATCATTTCGGTATCGCAACGGCGTACAAATTCTTCTGCCAAGCCTTCCACTTCGGCATAACGCAGGGGCTTTGTAATAAAATCGGCGCCCCATTTTGTGGCAAATTCTTTATCCATATTGCTGTTGGATGTTGTAAACATCACAACCGGAACTTTTTTATATTCCGGGGTTCCTTTTATACGCACAAGCGCCTGGCGGCCATCCATTAGCGGCATATTGATGTCAAGAATAATCAGGCAGGGCACAATACCTTTATGATGTAAATTGTCCAGTGCCGTAAGCGCTTCGCTGCCGTTTTGCGCATGAACCAGTTCAATTTTATCGTCATATTGGTGAAAGCAATCTCGTACAAATTGCACATCATCAAAGTCGTCTTCTGCATAGACAATGGTGTGTTTGTTTTTTGACATGGTGGTTGGTGTAACTATTCTGGTGGAAGGTGAAAATAGTAAAATTCTAAAACCGTTTCATGCACCTGATTAAAATCAACTACATGCGGCAAAGATAAACCGGGTTGCGGGTATGCACCAAAAAGCTTTAATTGGAGAAAATGCATAGAAATTAAACTTCATTTTAAAAATATGTTTGAACTGTAGTGAAACCGTAAAATTTGGTGCTGAATTTGTTGCATTAAAAAACGCTTTGCAGCCCTGCCTCCTCACCACCAATCGTTCAACAAAAAAATTACTTTATGGAAGCGACTGCACCTGTAGGTTATGTATTGATTGCAGATGATGATGTAGAAGATATTGAAATGCTGACAACCGCGTTAAAAGATGCCGAAAGTGGCCTGAACGTGGTTGTGGCCGAGAATGGTAAAAAAGTAATGGAACAATTACAAAAAACGGCCGGTATCGCAGCCGATGCGCCTCCGTGTGTGCTGGTGATGGATATGAACATGCCTAAAATGGATGGCCGCGAAACCGTAGTAGCTATAAAAGGATATGAGCATTTGAAAAACCTTCCGATCCTGCTTTTTTCAACCGCAAAAAATAAAACGGACGAATTGTTTGCCGAAAAATGGGGCGTGCATTTTGTACAAAAACCCGATTCGCTGCAAGGCCTTAACGAAGTAGCGCACGCCATATTAACCATGTGCCGTGCCGGAGAAAAAACCAACTAAAGTTTTGGCCTTATCTGACAGCAGGCGTTCTGCTGGTTGCTGCAACATACGGTTTTGAATTTTAGAAGCACACATCGTTGTGCTACTATTTAAAAACTAAAAGCCGCTTCTGTTTTCGGGTAATCGAGTTTAAAGCTTTTGCGAACGCCGCCCACCATTACATGCATGATATTAATTTGCTTGTCTGTAAAGTCGTATAGCAGGCTGTTGCTCAACTCAATGGTTTTAACCGAAACAATGCCTTTCACTTCAAAATAACAATATAGCGATTCGGCTTCCCGTTCAAAACCAACATAGCGGAGGGCTTGCGCTTTTTTATCTGCCTGCACGGCCAGATGCTTTGGAACATAATCCGCCAGCAGGGCATCTATTTTTTTGGATTGTTGCGGTTGGCTGAAATCAATGACGGTTTTATAATCCTGCTCCAGTGCGGTTTCCACATCTTCAGCAAACAGCTTGCAACTTATTTCCAGCGCCGCGCCGGTTTTATTGTGATTGATTTCCACTACGCCCACATAAAACGGATGAACATGGACTTTTGAAAAAGAGGGCTGCGGCAGTAGAAAAAGGGAAAGCAGCAAAACCGCCGGCCACTTATTAAAAAGTAAATCCATCTAACAAACAATTTTTTATTTAGTGCAAAAATGACGTTTATTTTGAAGCCGGAATGCTAAAAAGGTTTAAGTTGTTGGGCACATGAGGGATTTCGCATTTTATTTTGGTTTTGGCTGGGAACATATTATGAGCCTTGATGCGCTGGATCACCTTCTTTTTTTGATAGCGCTGGCGGCTGTGTACACGCTTACAGATTGGAAGGCTGTGCTGGTGTTGATTACGGCTTTCACCATTGGCCACACCATCACACTTGCTTTAAGCACCTTGAACCTGCTAACGATACCAACCGATTTGGTGGAATTTTTAATTCCGTGCACGATTGTTTTTACGGCACTTTCAAACGTATTTCAAAAAAACAGTTCGATACATTCCCGGCGGCTTGCTTATTTTATGGCGCTTTTTTTTGGCTTCATTCACGGGCTGGGTTTTGCCAATACGTTGCGCTTTATCCTGGCCGGCGATCAACGTTTGGGCTGGGCGCTTTTTGGGTTTAACATCGGCCTGGAAGCCGGACAGATTTTGCTTGTTTTCCTCCTGCTTTTAATCACACACATACTGATGCGGTTTTTGAAAGTAGCGCAGCGCGCGTGGGCTCTTTTTTTATCGGCTGCTGTATTTAGCCTGGCCTTGCAAATGGCGCTGCAGCGCTGGCCGGGCGCCGGGCGGGAAAGAAGAACAGGTTATGAAAGAACGGATTCGGTAAAAACAATATGGGGTTTTGAAAAAGTTTGGCTCCACAAATTATAATTGCTGAAATTGAGCTGTCAAAAAATAAAACACGATAACTAAATACAATACGAAATGAAGAAAGTTTTCCTGTACGTATGGGGAATGGGTTTGGTGGCGGGCGCCTGGGCGCAAAACATTCAAAACAACCCGGGCTCCAACCACGCCAATAAGTTTGAGCAACTGGGCGGTGCGCTGCCCACGCCAAATGAATACCGCACGGCCAGCGGCGCCCCCGGACCAAAATACTGGCAGCAGCGTGCCGATTACAACATTAAGTGCACGCTTGACGAAAAAGCCCTGAAGCTCACCGGAAGTGAAACGATTACGTATTACAACAACTCGCCGGACGTGCTTACGTATATCTGGCTGCAGCTGGATGAAAACGAACACAGCTCCATAAACAACGCTGGGTATGAAACCAGCAATTCGATGCCGAAGCAAGCCTCCGTGCAGCAGTTGCAGAACCTGGAAGAAGCCAGCAGTAAAAAGGACAATGGTTATGGCATTAACATCACATCGCTCACCGATGCTACGGGCAAGGCGTTAACCAGTGTGCTGAACAAAACCATGCTGCGTGTTGATTTGCCTGCGCCCCTGAAACCCGGCCAGAAGTTTATTTTTAATGTGGCCTGGAATTATAATATTTCCAACCGGATGGTGCAAGGCGGCCGCGGCGGCTATGAATATTTTCCGGAAGATGGCAATTACCTGTTCACCATGTCGCAATGGTACCCGCGCTTGTGTGTGTACTCCGACTATCAGGGCTGGCAAAACCACCAGTTTACCGGCCGTGGCGAGTTTGCGCTCACCTTCGGCAACTTTAAAGTGCAGATGACCGTACCGGCAGACCATGTGGTAGGCTCCACCGGCGAATGCCAGAACTATGCGCAAAACCTGACACCGGCACAGGCCGCCCGCTGGCAGCGGGCACAAACCGCAACCGAACCGATTGAGATTGTAACCCTTGCCGAAGCAAAAGCAGCGGAACCAAAAAAGAGCACGGCTGCCAAAACCTGGATTTATGCGGCTAACAACGTGCGGGATTTTGCCTGGACATCGTCCCGAAAATTTGTCTGGGATGCGATGGCGGCAACCGTAGAAGGAAAAAAAGTAATGTGCATGTCGTTTTACGGAAAAGAAGCCTATGGCCTGTACCGGAAGTTTTCGACCAAAGCCGTAGCGCATACGATAAAAACGTATTCCAGCTTCACCATTCCGTATCCGTATCCGGTGGCGCAAAGCGTAGAAGCTGCCAACGGCATGGAATACCCGATGATTTGCTTTAACTACGGCCGCACGGAAAAGGACGGCACGTACACGGAAGCTACCAAATACGGCATGCTTGGCGTAATCATTCATGAAGTAGGGCATAATTTTTTTCCGATGATCATCAACTCCGACGAGCGCCAGTGGAGTTGGATGGATGAAGGCCTCAATACGTTTGTGGAATACCTGACGGAAGAAATGTACGATAACAAATTTCCGTCGCGCCGCGGCCCGGCCTTCAGTATTACCGATTACATGAAGCTGCCGAAAGACCAGCTGGAGCCGATTATGACCAATTCGGAAAACATCATTGGCTTTGGCCCCAATGCGTATGCAAAGCCGGCAACCGGCCTCAATATTTTACGCGAAACCATTATGGGACGCAAGCTGTTTGATTATGCGTTTAAAGAATACGCGCGCCGCTGGGCGTTTAAGCATCCCACGCCGGCCGATCTGTTTCGCACAATGGAAGATGCATCAGCCGAAGACCTGGATTGGTTTTGGCGCGGCTGGTTTTACAGCACCGATGTTACCGATATTTCGCTGGATAGCGTAAAGGTTGCCAAAGCAGATGCGAATGGCGCCATTCCCCGTTCCCGTGATACAAGTATTCAGGTAAGCCTGCCGAAACCGCAGGTAAATGCCTTTGAGGATATTTCAAAAATCCGCAACCGCCAGGATACCAGCATTGCATTTTTAACCGACCGCGATACAACGTTGCGCGATTTCTACTGGCGTTATGACCGGGGCATTGAACCGTATGATTCTGCAAAATATACTGTGGTCATTCCGGCCGCTGCTGAAAAGCCGGAAGCAGCAATGGCGCAGGAACTTGGGGAGAAATTCTTCTATGAGCTTCAGTTTTCTAACAAAGGCGGCTTGGTAATGCCCATCATTATTGAATGGACCTATAAAGACGGCACAAAAGAAATAGACCGCATTCCGGCACAAGTGTGGCGGTTGAACGAGGCGAAGGTTACCAAGGCCTTTATGAAAGATAAAGAAGTGGCTTCTATCAAGCTTGACCCGATGCGCGAAACGGCCGACATTAATGAAAGCAATAACAGTTGGGGCAGCATTGCCGCCGAGCCAACGCGCTTTCAGGTGTTTAAACAAAAAGCCGGCGCAACCCGCGGCCAATCAACCGGTATGAATCCTATGCAAAAATCAATCGAGAAGAAAGGCTTCTAATTGAAGTTTCATACAATTAAAAAAAGCCGCATTTGATTTCAAATGCGGCTTTTTTTAATTAACACCAACTTTTTCAAAACCCCATATTACCCAATGCCGATGTTGGTAGCAGTTAATTGGTGAACCTTCGAAATCTTTGTGGCTCATATTCATTTGTCGTTAGAATCAAGGTGTCTTTTTTAAATTGAACCTGTCCTTCAAAAGTAAAATCGTCATAAACGATGCTTATTGAATCTTTAATCAGGTTATACTTGTAAGATTTAAACTGGTCTATGTAATAAATAGAATCTTGCTTTACTTCAAAAAGAGCATTTTCTGAGCTTTCATCTGTCCATGAACCTAATAGTTGTTTTTTTAAGTTGATGGCATTCTCATTGTCTGGTTCAGCATGTGCTTTTACGCGTTGTTTGTTCTTAGTTGCTTGGTTTTGCATTTCCATTTTAGAAATGGAGTTCTCTTTGGCGTTACAACCCGCAATGAGAAAGCAACTAATTACACAGGATTTGAAAAAGTTCATATTATCGGAATAGTTGTATCAATTGTTACCAACTATATATGTAGATGCCTATGGGGTTTTGAAAAAGTTTAATCTAAAAAAAGAACTTATAAAATCCGGTGGCCCATCTTGTCGCGTTTGGTTTGCAGGTACCGTTCGTTGTGCGGATTGGACTCAATTTGCAGCGGCACGTTTTCAACTACTTCCAGGCCATAGCCTAATAAGCCCACGCGTTTCTTTGGATTATTGCTGATAAGGCGCAGTTTGGTAACGCTAAGATGGCGTAGTATCTGTGCACCCACACCATAGTCCCGCTGGTCCATCTGAAAACCCAGATGCAGATTGGCCTCTACCGTATCCATGCCTTCTTCCTGCAGGCGGTAGGCTTTCAACTTATTCAAAAGCCCAATGCCGCGGCCTTCCTGGTTCATATATAAAATAACGCCCCGGCCTTCATCGGCTACCATTTGCATGGCTTTGTGCAATTGCTCGCCGCAGTCGCAGCGCAGCGAACCTAAAATATCGCCGGTAAAGCAAGAAGAGTGCACCCGCACCAGCACCGGGTCGTCGCTTTTCCAGTCGCCTTTTATTAACGCCAGGTGCTCGTTGCTGCTGCCTTTTTCCTGAAAGGCAATTAACTTGAAATGGCCCCATTGCGTTGGCATATCTACCCGCACCACTTCTTCAATCAGCGAATCGCGTTTCAGCCGGTATTCAATCAGGTCTTTTATGGAAATAATCTTGAAGTCGAAGCGTTTGGCAATTTCAATCAGTTGAGGCAGGCGCGCCATGCTGCCGTCTTCATTTAAAATTTCTACCAGCACACCGGCCGGTTCAAAGCCCGCCAGCCGCGCCAGATCGGTTGTAGCTTCCGTGTGACCGGAGCGGCGCAGTACACCGCCTTTTTTAGAGCGCAACGGAAAAATATGACCGGGCCGTCCTAAGTGTTCCGGAGCCGTTTCCGGATCAATCAACGCCTGAATGGTTTTTGCGCGGTCGTGAGCCGAGATGCCCGTGGTGCAGCCGTTGCCAAGCAAATCGACAGAAACCGTAAAAGCCGTTTCATGCAGCGCCGTATTGTTATTTACCATTACTTCCAGCCCCAGTTCGTTGCAGCGGTCTTCCAGCAAGGGCGCGCAAATAAGGCCGCGGCCATGTTTGCTCATAAAGTTGATTACTTCCGGTGTTACATTACGCGCAGCCGTAATAAAATCCCCTTCATTCTCACGGTCTTCATCATCTACCACAATCACCAGCTTACCGCCACGCAGGTCTTCAATGGCACTTTCAATCGAATCAAGCATGTACAACTTTTTGCAAAGATAATCATGGAATGCTGCAAAGCTATTTTTGGAAATCTTTTGCCGCCAAATGCAGCATCTACGAGGGTTTTACTGTCGCATAAGGAGCGCCAGGTAAGGTAATAAAATGTTAACAAACGCCCCTGCCTTTTGTTCCATTATTTCCTTTCTTTGCACGCGAAAAATTAATCCTCAATTATGCGAAAACGAATTTTTTACTTTTTACCGGTTCTCCTTCTTACGGCTATTTGTGCCGGTGCGCAGGTAACCACCAGTACGCTTTCCGGCGTGGTTCGGTCAACGGGCACTGAAGGCCTGGCCGGAGCTACAGTTACAGCTACGCATCAGCCTACCGGCAGTGTTTACTCAAGCACCACTTTAAAAGATGGTGTTTTTAATTTAGTGAACCTTACACCGGGCGGTCCGTACCGTATTGAAATCTCTTTTGTAGGCTACCAACCTTTTGTTCAGGACAGTGTGTATCTGGCATTAGGCGAAAATACCCGGCTTGATGTGCCGCTTTCAACCACGGGTGCTACGCTTCAGGAAGTGGTAGTGACGGGTACCGCAACCGGCCGGCGCAAAACCGGTGCTTCTACCAGCATCGGCCGGCAGCAGCTTGCAACCTTACCTACATTGAGCCGCAGCATTCAGGACTTTACGCGTCTGACACCACAAGCCAATGGCAACTCGTTTGGCGGCGTAAACAACCGGTATAACAATATTACCATTGATGGTGCTGTAAACAATGACGTGTTTGGTTTGTCAGGTTCCGGTACGCCCGGCGGGCAAGCCGGTACCACGCCTATTTCATTAGATGCCATCCAGGAAATACAGGTGGTATTGGCGCCGTATGATATTACGTATGGCAACTTTACCGGCGGCGGCGTAAACGCCGTAACCCGTTCCGGAACCAACAAGTACGAAGGCTCTGCGTATTACTTTTTCAGAAACGAAAACACCATTGGTAAAGATCCGGTAAGCGGCCTTAGATCAACAGCGTTCAATGATAAGCAGTACGGTGTTCGTTTCGGCGGCCCCATCATCCAAAATAAATTGTTCTTTTTTGTAAACGGTGAACTGGCCCGCCGCACGGCGCCTACGCTTTTTAATGCCGGTGAAACGGGTTCACTGTTAACCGTTGCAGACGCGCAGGCACTTGCAGATACCGTACTTCGCAAATACGGCTACAATCCGGGCGGGTATGATGCGTTTAATGCACAAACGCAAAGCGATAAACTGTTTGGCCGGCTGGACTGGAATATTTCCGACAAGCACCGCTTAACAGTGCGCCACAATTACATAAAGGCGTTCGACGATAATATTTCCCGTTCCGGAACGCTTTTTCGTTTTGGCAACAATGCCTACCGCTTTAATAATAAACAGAATATTACGGTTGCCGAATTGCGCAGTCGCTTCAGCAATCAATATTCAAACGACTTGATTGTAGGCCTGCACCGCATCCGCGATTTTCGTAGTACTTACGGCACCTTGTTTCCATTTATTGAAATTTCGCAAGGTTCCGGTACCATTCAGTTGGGTTCTGAGCGGAGTTCAGTTGCCAACGAACTGGACCAAAACATTTTTGAGGTTACCGACAATTTTAAAATCTTTAAAGGAAAGCATACGTACACCATCGGCACGCACAATGAATTCTTTCAGTTCCGCAATTTGTTTATCAACAATCTGAACGGCCGTTGGTCGTACAGCAGCTTAGCTAATTTTTACAACAACAATCCCCGGCAGGTGCAGGTTACGTATTCCAACGTAGCCGGCGAAACGCGGCCTTCGGCGGAGTTTGGTGCCGCACAATTGGGTTTTTACGCGCAGGATGAAATTCAGTTCAACGCTAAGTTCCGGCTTACGGCAGGCCTTCG
>Ga0068630_1000610_pt1 | contig 11041 bp, 6 predicted proteins | sample InSIn4gowninarea_FD_77433 | JGI IMG/M metagenome (GOLD analysis project Ga0068630, IMG submission 77433) | Clean room microbial communities from NASA Spacecraft Assembly Facility at Jet Propulsion Laboratory, Pasadena, California, USA -... ... | reverse complement strand
CACTCCCTGGCAGTGGGGGTAAAGCCTTATCAAAGCCTGACCGTCGTCAGGCGAGAGTCTAGGCAGAGGGTAGTAAAAGGGGTAGCATATCGGTAGATAACCCGTACTTCCCCCGTACATAAGCCGTACTTAAGCCGTATAAAGCCGTATGTAGAGCAGCCGGAAATAGCTACACCGTATGGCAAAGACCTGTACGCAACATCCGTTTACACTCATTTGCCGCAAACATTTGGCAGATAGTTTATATGCTGTCATAAATTATGCAATGGAGGAGTTGAAAATACCTGAGGTTAGCTATGTTCAGTCCTACATTGAAAAACAATGCTTTCCAGGTAGCAGTAAAAAGATGCGGGTTTGTAAAAATTGAAAAGGCTGATGTATTGCTGCATCAGCCTTTTTCGTGTACTACAAAAATTTACAGTTCTTTTATCTTAATATTCTTAAAGCTTACACCTCCGCCATGATCCTGCAGGTCTATATGCCCGGTTTGCTCGGCAGCATAGCCTTTTACATCTTTCCATTTGCTCTGTGCCAGGTGCTCTTTCCATGAAGGTGATCCAACTTCGTACCCGACTGTTTTTTGCCCATTCAGCCAGTGCTCAACATGCCCGTTGTTTACCTTTATTACTGTATGGTTCCATTCGCCAAGGGGCTTTAATGCATCTGCAGCTGGCGCATCCATATCGTAGTTGGCACCGCTTTTTTGCGAAGCATGAATGTGTTCATTATTCAAATACCATTCATCGTCCAGCAACTGGTACTCTGGCCCGCTAAAGAAAGGGTAATCATATTTTTCATTTAACATATACACAATGCCACCATTGGCTCTCGGTTCTACTTTCCAGTCCAAGGCAAGCTCAAAGTTCTTATACTGTTTATCTGTTATCAAATCGGCATGTTGGTAGGTATGGCTGGTGTCATATTTACAAGCCAATATTCCATTGCTCACATACCACGAGGTTTGGGGCTTGTTTTGATAAGTGCGCCAGCCTTGCATAGTTTTCCCATCAAATAGCAGTTGCCAGCCTGCAGCCTTCTCTGCTTCGGAAAGCGTGTTATCAGCAGGAGCTTTTTGTTTAGGATATATTGCTGCACGGGTATGCAATCGAATACAGGCAAACAGCACAGCTACAGCAGCAATCAGTAACATTTTTTTCATAGCAAAGGATGTTTTTGGTGACATTATTAAGAGGTTATAAAACTATGAATGTAATGTTCTCCTGACAAATGTTGTAGGCAAAATGGTAAAATAACATCAAGGTGACAGTGACGATGTGAAATAGCCCTTTCTTAAATGTAGGTGCTTTTAACCAATTTAACTACTCTTCTCAGCGCTTTTATGCATCAAATATGGCTTATGTACGGCTTTGCTATCCTTCTGGTACTACTCTTACTACCATCTGATCCTACTTTGGTCCGGCTCTCGTAAGATGATGAAGCTATAGATGAACACTTCTTTGGCAAAACTTGCCGCACCCTCACTATCTGCTCTATTGACCATTCACAATTCAGAATACATTAATTCTTTATTACCATAAATCAAAAGCTACGAAAGTGTATCTTTTTATCCAATAACTTGCCCAACCTATGGACACTCGCAGAGCATTCTTAAAAAAAGCATCCTTATTAGCTGGTGGTGCAGGTATATGGAGCACACTGCCCGCTTCAATACAAAAGGCAATGGCAATTGACCCTGCCAAAGGCAGCACCTATCTTGATGCGGAACATATTGTTTTCCTGATGCAGGAAAACCGCTCGTTCGATCATACGTATGGCAGCTTGCAGGGTGTGCGCGGCTTTAATGATCCGCGCGCTATTGAACTGCCTAACAGGAATAAAGTGTGGCTGCAAACCAATGCAGCCGGGCAAACCTTTGCGCCATTCAGGCTGGATATTAAGAATACGAAAGCTACCTGGATGCATTCGCTGCCGCACTCGTGGACCAACCAGGTAGACGCACGTAATAAGGGAAAGTACGACCAGTGGCTGAACGTAAAACAGTCGGGAGATGACGAATATAAAGACATGCCGCTAACGATGGGCTTTTACAACCGCGAGGACATTCCTTTTTACTACGCTTTGGCAGATGCCTTTACGGTGTGCGACCAGAACTTTTGCTCGTCCCTTACCGGCACTACGCCTAACCGGCTTTACTTTTGGAGTGGTACCATAAGAGCTGAGCAGCACGAAAACTCGCAAGCGAACGTGTGGAATGATGATGCAGACTACGATACGATGGTGAACTGGAAGACCTACCCGGAGCGGCTGGAAGAAAATGGCGTATCGTGGAAGGTATACCAAAACGACATCAGTGTAGAAGGTGGCTTTGATGGCGAGGAAGACGCATGGATGGCAAACTTTGGTGATAACCCTTTAGAATACTTTACTCAATACAATGTAAAGCTCTCGCAGCGGTATATCAACTTTCTTAAAAAAGCACTGGTGAGCTTACCGCAGCAGATAAAAGAACTGGAAAACAAGCTGCATGCTTCTTCTGCAAAGAATGAAGAAACGGAAGACCTGAAGAAAGAACTGGAACAAAAGAAAGCCGTTTATGCTAAAGTGCAGGCAGATGCTGCTGTTTATACGCAGGAAAAGTACAACAGCTTATCGCAGCATGAAAAGGACATTCACGAAAAAGCGTTTGTAAACAACAGCAAAGATCTCCTTTTTTACCAGCTTGCCAGTTTGCAATACAATGCAGATGGACAGGAGCGTGAAGTGAAAATACCTAAAGGTGACGTGCTATACCAGCTAAGGGAAGATGTAAATAGCGGAAAGTTGCCGACAGTATCCTGGATAGTAGCACCGGAGACATTTTCAGACCATCCAAGCTCGGCATGGTATGGAGCTTGGTATGTATCGGAAGTACTGGATATTCTTACTAAAAATCCGGAGGTATGGAAGAAAACCATATTTATTCTCACGTATGATGAAAACGATGGCTATTTTGACCATGTGCCGCCATTTGTTCCACCTGACCCAAACAATGCAGCAACGGGAAAGGTATCGCCTGGCATTGATGCACGTGCAGAATATGTGACCATGGAGCAGGAGCGCCGCCGCAAGGGCATGGATGAGCAGTATATGCGTGAAAGCCCGATAGGGTTAGGCTATCGTGTACCACTTGTCGTAGCGTCGCCCTGGAGCCGGGGTGGTTGGGTCAATTCGCAGGTGTTTGATCATACTTCATCGCTGCAGTTTTTAGAAGACTTCCTGGCAAAAAAATGGGGTAAGAACATTATTGAAACAAATATAAGTAGTTGGCGGCGTGCAGTATGTGGCAATCTTACATCGGTATTTCGCCCCTATAACGGCGAAGAAATCCCTAAACCAAAGGCGGTGCAAAAAGATGCATTTATAGAAAGCATTCACCAGGCAAAGTTCAAGCAATTACCCACTGATTTCAGACCATTGGGTGATGCTGAAATAAACCAGCTTAATCAGCAACCTTACAGCTCGGCGCTCATGCCGCAACAAGAGAAAGGCATAAGACCTTCCTGTGCTTTGCCTTACGAGTTGTATACAAATGGAAAATTAAGTGCAGATAAAAAGAGCTTTGATATAGAATTTGAAGCAGGTAGTACATTGTTTGGAAAACAAGCTGCAGGTACGCCATTTACAGTTTATGCGCTGCATAAATACGACAATGAACCCCTAAGAACCTGGTCTTATGCGACGGCAGCCGGTGAAAGGCTAAGTGATAGCTGGTCTTTAACAAGCTTAGAGAACGGGCAATATCATCTATGTGTGTATGGACCGAATGGTTTTTACAGAATGTTTAAAGGCAATGAAAATGATCCATTACTCCACATTGCCTTGTCTTACAGCAATGGCAATGCACAAGTAGTAATTACTGCTACAGCACCTTACATCATTGAAATTGTTGACAATAGTTATAACACCGGAAATAAGACGGTAACACTCAAAGGCAACAGCACAAAAGAGGCTATATTGATAAACACTGATAAAAGTTTTGGCTGGTATGATATAAGCGTAAAAGTACAAGGCAATACAGCATACGAGCAACGTTTTGCAGGGCGTGTAGAAACAGGTAAGCCTACACAAAGCGACCCGGCAATGGGAGTTGTAAAAGGGTAGGCGCGGCCCTTTTAGCAATTAACAACAGAGAAGCAAAAGCGTGCAAAGACGATGGCTTTGATTGAAAAATAAGGACATGCTTCAACCATTGATACTTCTTAAAACAAAACTTACAACTCCCATGGCTTAAATCACTGTTACAACTTAGTTATCTACATTGCCGTTATCATTCTCTTCAAAGCTATTAGGTATTTGTAGGTGAAAAGAGGTGCCTACACCAAACTCTGATTTTACATCTATTGTGCCGCCTAAGCGTGCTATTGCTTCCTGTACAATATACAAGCCTATGCCTAAACCAGTAGCATTTTTGGTACTGCGGAAAAACATCTGGAAAATGTTTTCGAGATTTTGCGCTTGTATGCCTATGCCGTTATCTTCAATAACAATAGTGGCATAGCTTGGATTTACATTTACTTTGATGTTGATAGTAGGATTAGGCTCTGAAGGCTTTTGATACTTAACCGCATTCGACATCAAATTATTCAGTACTACTGACAACCTGAAGTAATCGGAACGGAAAGGTACTGGCTGCGATATGTTCTGTTTAAAGCTAATCTTTATATTTTGTATGCTGCAGAGGTCAACACACTCCTGCACCAACTGTTTAAAATCTATATAAGTAAATTCATCATTTACACGTACACTCTTGTAATATTCTATAATCTTTAGGATAAAGGAATCCATGCGGGTAGCGCATGTTTCAATCATATTGAAGTAGTTGGCATAATCTTCAGGTGAAGAATCGATCTTAGCAAGATTGATAATGCTGATTATAGATGCAAGGGGTGAACGTAAATCATGAGAAGTGCTATACACCAGGCGGTTAAGTTCGTGGTTAGACTTTTCCAGTTCTTCCACTTTCTGGTACAACTGCACACGTACGGTGTATAGTTCATATGCATTTTTAATAGCATTGTGCATCTCAAACTCATTCCATGGCTTATTAATAAAGCGGAAGATTTCGCCTTTATTAATAGCATCTACAATAATGTTTACATCAGTATAACCGGTAAGTAGTATGCGAACAGCATTGGGATAGGTTTTGCGGATGGATTGAAAAAACTCAACGCCGGTCATTTGAGGCATGCGTTGATCTGCGATGATAATGTGTACCGGATCTTCCTTGAGTAGTTGTGCCCCTTCGGCAGCAGAAATAGCAGTTGTTATATCATAGCTTCTTCTGAAACTTGCTTTGAAAGCAGTTAAATTTCTACTCTCGTCATCCACATATAGTATCTTAATCCGTTCTTTATTAGGCGTCATTAGTTTGAAGAATTTAATTGCTGGTAGGGTATACTTATAATGATTTCGGTGCCGCTGCCGGGTGATGACATTACGGCTATTTTGCCTTGATGTTTTTCAATAATTTTAAAAGTAATAGACATGCCAAGTCCGGTGCCTTCGCCCACTTCTTTAGTCGTAAAGAAGGGATCGAATATCTTATGCCTTACTTCATCTGTCATGCCTGTACCCGAGTCTTTTATGCTAATTTCCATGTGGCTGCCTACTGTACGCGTACTTATAACGATACTTTCGTCAGTAATGTTTTCTTTTGCCTTAATGGCTTGTATGCCATTGGTGAGAATATTCATGAATACTTGATTGAGTTTGCTGGGATAGCACTCAATTTCACCCTCCGCATCAAAATGTTTGATCACTTTAATATGATCGGGGATCGTATTTTTTAGTAGTATCAGTGTACTGTCTATTCCTTCGTGCACATTAGCCACTTTCTTTTCACTTTCATCCAAACGGCTAAAGTTGCGCAGGCTGCGCACTATTTCAGCCGTACGTTCGGCACCTTCCTCTATACCGCTAATAAGATTTTGAATTTCATCTTTTATAAAATCAGGATCGATTTCTTCCTCAAACGATTTTATTTCATTCAATAAGGGTACGTCTTTCTTTCCTACAGCCGTATGTAGCTTTTGATAACGTTTAATCAGCTCAAACAAATCCTGCACATCCATTTGTAATGGCTTTACATTGCTCTTTACAAAATTGATAGGATTGTTTATCTCATGTGCTATACCGGCAGTAAGCTGACCAAGCGAAGCCATTTTTTCCGATTCCACAAGCTGTATCTGGGCGTCTTTGAGTTCATTAAGTGTAATGATAAGTTTTTCATTAGTAGCCTGTAAATCGAGCGTTCTTTCGTTCACTTTTCTCTCCAGCACCACATTTTGTTCCAGTATAAGGTGCTCATTTTCTTTAGCTATTTGCAAAGCTTCTAACTGTGACTGTTCCTTCTCATTTCTTAATATATTGATTTTGTTTGCTAATGCAAATGACAACAGCAGTGCTTCTATGGAGGTGCCTATGTATAAAACGAAGTGTGTAAATTCGTTTAGTGGAAGGATGTTTAAATTTTTTAGAACATGAACAATAAGGGCTATTAATAGTACGGACCAAGCTATTAGATAAAAAAGGGCTGAGCTATTTCCCTTTCGATAAATAACAACAGAAGTGTATAATAAAACGACTGCTTGTACTAAACCTAAGTAATTAAAAGCAATATAGCTTATCCCCAAGTAACTGGTAAAACTTAATATAGCTGCCACTGAATATAATATTAGCAGCAGTGACAAAAAATTATTTAATCTTGGTGTATTCCGTTTAGTGTCTAAGAAATATTTTGAGAATAATATTGTAAAGAAGCCTGTAATACAAGATGTACATATAACAATATAAGAATTTACTTGAGGGGTGTGTGGCCAAAAGAATTTGAATGACCATCCTGCTAATGTTATCTGTGCAAAACACAATGCAAAGAGATAGCATACATAGATTAGATAATTTTTGTCTCTGGTAGGGAAGAATATGAATAGGTTATATAAAAGAGTAGAAATTAAAATTCCACAGTAAAAGCCGATTATTAAGTTCTCCTTAAAACTGGTTGCATTTATGCTATCCGAGTTATTTATGTAAATGGGTAATTCGTAAGGATGAGCACTATTTGCATGTAAAAAATAAGTCTTCTCCACATTGACTGGCAAATTCAAATTAAGGTTGTAAATAACATTACTATTCTCCCGTTTATAAAAATCAATTGTATTCCCTGAGCTTGTAAGCAAATGAAGTTTATTCATGGAGTCCATTTCATATAACCAGATATTAGAAATGTCTGCATAATTAATAGACAAATGCAAATCTGAACTACTACTTACATTTTGTATTCTAAACTTAACCCAAACATTGTTCTTTGGCAATGAAAGTACCGGAACAGCCTCATCACTCTGTACAAAGTTTTGTTGAGTTACAATGTTCGAGCTGTTATAAACCTCTTTATTATCATATAATATAGCAACACTTTTTCCAATAGACACAGGGAGCTTCTGCTTTGATATAACAATAGTTTTTTGAGCAAACAAAAAGCTATTACAAACTAAAACAATAAACAAGAAACATGCTCTTAATAGAATGATATTGTATTTTAATGAAATGCCACCTTTAGTTTTCATACTTATTTAGATAAACAAGATTTCGTTTAACGGTAATCTGGGCGGACGTTTTGATACATTTTCAGCTTTAAAAATTCTAAACAGTAATATTTCTCCTCTTTTATCGTCACCCGGAAATATTTGCAAAAATCGTGTACGTAATTCATTTACTTCATTAAAAGTATTTAAGCTCAGACCTTCACCGTTACCAAAAACAGTCCTGTAAAATAAGTATAAAGGCACCACCATTGGATGATAAGCATAGCCTAACTGAGTTGATTTCAACCACTGTCTCTGCATTGCTCTTCCGCCGTTTACAAAATCAATAGGATTAAAGCTTGGCACAGTTATAAGCCCCATTGCGGCCGAATTGATAGCGTTATGAACAGATACATTTTTAAGCGCTTGTAAACCATCAATATCTCTCAATACTTTCATCACCTCATCATCTTTTACTAATTGCAATGCCATCAATGCTTCTTGTGGTAGTTCAAGTGTTGATATGTCCATTCCGGTTCTTTTAGTTTCTACTTCTGCCGACGAAGTTCTTATCTCCCGGTGAAAGAAATCGTAATGTCCCTGTGGATCCATAACTCTGATTCTATCCCCGGCAGAAATAATAGTACCCAATTCTTTCAATTCCTCTTTACCTGTAATGAAAAATGATCGGGCAAATTCAATACTTTCAGTTACTTGCGTTAACTGTTGCAAAACTTCCCTCGGTGCTGTTTCATTGGGTGTTACTTTTCTATTGGTGCATCTTTCGCGAATAAAATTATATAGATCATCATAGTCATGCTTTTCAGTTGTGCCGTTTGCTGCTGACTTAAAGCTAAATTCCGCAACACACTTAACATTATTTTGTATAGGAAAAAGACGCACAGAAATTTCCTGCTTCTGCTCGTGTGCGCTTAAAATTGTATTTTCAATAGCACTTCCTATCGATATATAGGAAGGCATATTTTTATAATCCCCAAACGCGTAAGATCTTGATAGTTCGTGAAATAAAAATAGCTTTCCGTTTCGGAAAAGAAACTTCCATGGCTGGTCATTACCCGAAGAAGGTGCTGTGCCTGCATCACATACAACTTTTCTTATAACCTCTTCTGAAGGGGTAATGATATTGTTCTCTTCAATTGCTGGAACACTATCTGCCATTGCAATCATCTCATCAACCGGAAGTTCCTTGATAGTGGGTGGAGTATAAAGCGGAGCAGGCGGATTAGGGTCTTTAATTATACTCTCAACATCTACATAAAATCTGCCTGAAGTAGTTAAATGTCCTAACAAAATTCTTCTTGCAACATCTGTTACTACTCCAGCCCCTAGTATAACATTCGATGCAAGCTGAGGCCATGTAGAAATCGTTTGTCCTAACTCAAGCACTGCTGATTTCATCCTTGTTGAAATTGTTTCGAATCCAACCCATTTCAATAAAATTTGTGTCTTTTGTTGAGTAGTTAAGTTCTTTAACTGCGTTATGGAAATATCACCAGCAAGATTATGGAGTAATGGATAATGTGGATTTAAATCGAAGCGCTCAATATCAATCAGTCCCTTATCATTTGTTTCCATCAACACAGGAATGTGGAATTGCCTTGCTTTGATTCTGCTTAAAATCTTTATATCCAGACCATCACATTCCTCTATCAGTAAATCTAGTTTGCCGTCCTTGGTTAAAAAATCATCTAAATTATCTTCGGTAATGCCTTCTTCATAACACACAAGCTTTATGAAAGGATCTACTTCGGCAATTTCTCTTGCTGCTTGCACCACTTTCTTTAATCCAAGATTATATAATCCGGTATTAATCCTATTTAAATTACTAAGGTCCAGCGTATCAAAGTCAGCAATTCTTATTTCACCACAACATCTTTCCAGCATTAAAGTGCTTGCAACTGATTGCCCTACCGATAAACCTATAACACCAATCTTTTTCTTTCTTAAAGTAGAAAGTTCATTTTTAGTGATCTTATGCTGATTACGGTTTGTACGAACCTCAATAAATTCTTCTTCATCCAGTATATGTACTATTTTATTTAACCATGGATAATACACCCAAACACCATATTCTTCTAATGGAGTGTTGTTCAGATATAGTTTTATTTCATCTTCTACACTTTGAAGGGAATTATTTCTTGAGATGTCCCTTATTTTAATTAATTCGGCCAATTGCTGCTTCAAGCAATCATGTACCTGAATTGCAGAATTTTCTTTTAGAATATTTTCAAGCTGTTGGTGATCACTAACATTAGACAAGCGAAACAATATTGGCTTAATAACAACATCATTCTTAGTATGATGTATTTTATCTTCAATATATTGTAGAAGTTGCATGATTTTAAAATTAAATAGTATGATAATTTAGTCAAACGTTTGAATAGGACGAGGTCGGAAGATAATCTTTTAGATTGTAGGTTTTAGTATGGATAGCTACTGCAATCTGGTAAGTATGATTGATGTTAATTGAGCCTAAAAGCTTCAATTCTTATTGATGTAAACTAAGAGATTTTAATTTTTTACCTGTTCTTTGATATGCTTGTTCTTAATATCTTCAAAGTCATACTCGATATGGAATTCTTTTTTATCTGCAGAGGTAATTACAAGGTTATAATGCACATTTACAAACAGATTTTTGAAAGGAGATTTTTCAAGAACAGTACATTGCAGGTTTGACCTTAAATACTGTAACTTCTCTCGCTCACGCATATGTGCATCTTCTAATGTGGCGGCATTTTCCATTACACATGCAGTTGCTATCAAATCGAGCTTAGGATAATAAAATGTGCCATCATTACCTACTTCCACTAATGGTCTTAAACCAAGCCATTGATTAAAACGTACTGTTGCGGGAGATGATAAAGTTAGCAAAGTAGATATTCCGAGTTGTTTAAGTATCACAATTGCACACCTTGAAGGAAATAGACTCCCAATGCCTAATCCGGCAACTTCTCTTGAGTTCCATAAACCCGAAGCTTCAGCAACGCCAGTCCGGGCATAATCTCTTACTACCTCATAAATTTTGCTGTCCATAGTGCCAGTGGCTTCTTCCAGTGGTAAAGGTGTTATTCCGTCAACTGCCTGTACCCTTGCTCCACCATATAGCTTCTCTCCATCTACAGACTCAACAACAATTACAAATATAGAGGGATTGTATAACCAATCATCTGTATTAGATGTAATGTTTTCTATACCATAAATTGATAATACTTTTCTATGACCTTGTATATACCTCATACATGTTTCTGGATCATCAGTTGCTCTAAAGGCTCTTATACGTATATCTTTTATAGCTTCCATTTGTGGGATTAATCTCTGAATAAATTTAGCTTAAAATTGTGCTTATTACTCCTGCTGCCTAACAAAACAGTAGTGTAACAACTAAATTTGCTAAGGCTTTACTGAAATAACAAAATGCAATATTAGTTCAGTAGTAAATATTAAAGCAAATAAAGACCTCTAACAATAACATAGGTTAATTAAATTTTAATATCCAATAT
>Ga0068630_1000608_pt1 | contig 11044 bp, 7 predicted proteins | sample InSIn4gowninarea_FD_77433 | JGI IMG/M metagenome (GOLD analysis project Ga0068630, IMG submission 77433) | Clean room microbial communities from NASA Spacecraft Assembly Facility at Jet Propulsion Laboratory, Pasadena, California, USA -... ... | reverse complement strand
CTGTGCTGTACAATTCAGGTAAGTCGTCTCCGCAGCACTTTACGTGATGAGGGATGGGAACCAATCGATTCGCGTTGGACACTTTTGCATAGTAACACCTGACATTCTTTGCAGTCGCGTCTCAAGAGCCAAAGCCGTGCCGAGGTGAGTGTGATGTGATGTCCGTATGAAGTTAGGAGTCAAGCTTCGAGTGGCGCCTGTGGGCTTCTTTCGGTGATTGTTGACGCTTCTTCTCCAACGAATAGGTGGTCTGCATTGTCCAGATGGGTTTATTGCAGTCTCGTGTCGGTGGCGGTATGGGTTAGTCATAGGTATACACCTCAGTGCTTTCTAAAGCGGGTCTGAGATGCGCTGGTATCACCAACTTTCGTGTCTCGAAATCATTATAATACCAACGAGACGCTAGATGGAGATCAAAAGTATCTCACCGAAGTAGAATCTCGTGAGTAGTGATACCAGCAGCTCTAGGATACCCTAAACATGTTAGTACCAGTGAGATCGTGTGTTCGACAAACTAGATCCACATCATGTACTGCGAAAGAAATCCGATATATCTGCTGGTTGACATTAGTAATGGCGTAGAGAAAGCAACCCTCGAGTGACAGCGGCAAGCGGCAAGGCTGTACAGGGTTGGTCGTGTGCGCGGTACAGGGAAAAAGAACAAAGTAGCGCAGAACGGCGGTCAACAAAGGAAGAAGAGCCGCCTGATCGGATGGTGGTATACCGTTGTCGATCAACGTCCGTCAGGTGGCAGACGAGATGTCGGTACCAACCAAGCCCATTTCGGATTCTGTATCACATTGCGCGGCGGTACACACGTGGGAGGGAGGCGTGGAAAAAGGCTGAACAGATTGCGTCGATGGCAGTATAGAATGCGTCGAGGCGTGGTTGGAGTTCTTTCTTCGATGTGGCCGTTGAGGTGAAACTCTAACCTCGCTGTCTCGCGCGTTGCTCTCGATTCGGACTCGGAGAAAGGGGTGTCTGGAGGGGAACAAAGATGGGGTCAAAGAAGACGGGTGTGTGTAACGGTGTTTGGCGCCAGGTGGACGCACGAGGGTTTGACAAGGCGTGTGACGTGCGGTCCTTGGAGATCTTGAATCTCAGGCACAAGGCAGAACCTGTGCTTCGGAGTGAGTGGGGAACAGAGAACTTACGTCTGGCTCACGCCGTATGCGAACTTCTCACTGCCCTCCAGCCATCCACAGCGAACGCCAGGACCGGCGATCTTGGAAAACGAGCCGTTCGAGCAGGCGTTTCCAAATCCATCTGATCCATCTCGCTGCGTACCACCGTCGATCTCTCGATCTACGTCGACCAGACGTGGCAGGATCTTGTGTGGTGGTGGTGATGTCGTCTTCAAGCCCTTTTTTGATGGCTCGGCAGGCCAGTGCAAGAAATCATAAACATCATCCGCGATGAGCAACGCATCAAAGCGCCTCGCCATCCTGACTAGCTCTTGCCTTCGGCGTAGCGACATACTAGCTGATGAAGGGTTTGCGAACGTTGGAACGCAATAGACGACGTGCTTGTACACTTTCGCCCGCGACCGCTCGGGCTTGTACATGGGAGATGCTGTAGCAGTATCTTTCAGCTCCCACTCCTTCTCGCTCTCCAACATCCCCCTCTCCAGATTTCCCAAATCCACACCCTCCTCATCCTCAGCAACAGCCCTCAACCTTCCGCCAAACCCGGCATCCTCGAAGATTCGGAAAGCCAAGAAGTACGCCGGCGCGACAATCCAGATCTTCCTCGTGTACGCCGGATCTGTGTAAACGCTCAAGACGTTGCCCAAGTTTTGCGATGCGCCGCCCGTTATGCATAGGTTTTCCGCTAGAGTTGGGGTGTCCCTCGAATAGGCTTTCGTGAGCCATTTCGCTACTTCCTCGCGTGCGGGCTCGTAGCCTGGGTCGGGCCCGTAGGAGAGGCCGGCGTCTGCGATTTGAGGGTTGGATAGGCAGGCGGATGCAGCGTTTTTGATGAGCTTCGTAGGGAGGAGAGAGGAGGCTGGCCAGCCGCGCATGAGGTTTATTGGTGGAGTCATTGTGGTGTTGACACTTGAGCTATGATGTACATATACAAGCCAGTATGGTGCAGTTCTTGGAAGGACTGGTTGTTTGATGGGAGTGGACGATGATGTGGGACCTGTTGATAAGCGTCCATTTGCTTGATGTCACTTGCCTTTCACGCCCTACTGGCAATATTTGTGTGAATCCCAATGTTATGGCCGTCTTACCTGGACTCACATGGATAGTACACTTCGTCGGCTACTCAGACGTAGTAGCCAACGACTTTGTACATCAGCAGCGGAAAGAACTTGATGAGAACAACAAGATCTTCCACTTCGGATCATTGTGGTTAATAAACAGTCAGTCATCAGCCTCGGGTTCAAGGGTTAATAATCGATAAGCGAGTGGAGTGGAGTGGAGTGGTGCTGGATCGTGCCTGACAAGATTAGATCAGATCAAATCAAATCAGGGCCTGCATCTAAAAAGTCGGGGAACGGCCTTTGCCATTTTCAGCGCCTATCCATCCAAAGGCGACTCTGCCTTTACAATTGCAACACCAACCAAAACACCACCATGAAGAGAAAGGTTGCCGCGTTGGAGAAGGTCGATGCCGATCTGCCTAATTTACAGCACAAGATCCGCAACGACCCGCTGTCCTACCAGCAAGACTTCCAGGCGCAATTCGACCAGTATGCCAGTTTGCGCGAGCTTTTCCTGCAGTCGCCCACGACCACAGATGACAGCGGCGTGATCAGACTGAAGGATCTGATCGATTTTGTCAGCCATGTCGCCGACTGCTACCCGCGATTGACCACTTCTTTCCCCAAAGACCTCAGCAGTCTGCTGGAATTGCACCATGCGAGCCTGGACGCTGAACTCAGAGACAAGCTCGTCGGCTCACTCGTCTTGCTCCGGAGAAAGGACATTATCGACTCGGCGGCGCTCCTCGACACTCTCTGGCCTTTACTCCTCAACACGCCTTCGAAGTCGCTCCGAGAACTGCTTTTCACTAAGATCGTCTCGGATCTGCGCACATCAAACGCGAAAGCCACCAACCACAAGCTTAACCGCCACATGCAGTCAAAATGCTACGAGCTTGTTGCATCGGACTCCGCTTCTCCTAAAGGACTTTGGTCTGTGAAGATTACAAGAGAGCTGTGGAAGAGGCAGGTCTGGACAGAGGCAAAGGCTGCGGCTATCATGAAAGAGGCGGCTTTGAGTCAAGACGCGAAAGTGGTGGCAGGAGGTGTGCGTTTCTTCCTGGGTGGTGACCAAGAACGTGAAGAGGCGGCTGCAGAGGAAGATCACGACGACGAAGGACACGTCGACATCAGGAAGCTCAAGCACGTTGCTGGAATCAACAAGAAGACTGGCAAGCGTCAAAACGAGCTCAGGAGCGCCGCCAAAGCTGTCAAGAGGCAAGAGAGGAAGAAGAATGCGCCACAACAACTGAATTTCAGTGCTCTCCATCTGCTACACGATCCCCAAGGATTTGCTGAGGAATTGTTCCAGCGACACTTGCAGCCTGCACAACCTAAAGTTCGCCTGAACTTGGACCAGAAGATTCTGGTGCTACAGCTGGTCTCACGTCTGGTTGGTCTGCACAAGCTTACCCTCATCCCTCTCTACTCCTACTTCATCAAATTCCTGGCACCCAAACAACCCAAAGTCACATCATTCCTGGCATCATTAGCACAAGCATCACACAGCTTGGTACCTCCGGATGTTCTCGAGCCGCTCATCGTCAAGATTGCAAACGAGTTCGTTTCTGAGGCTGCTGCTGGTGAGGTCGCAAGTGCCGGTCTGAACGGCATCAGAGAAGTCTGCATGAGACAACCTCTGGCAATGACAGAGACTCTCCTGCAGGATCTCGTCCAGTACCGCAAGTCGAAGGACAAGGGTGTGCAGATGGCGGCGCGTGGTCTACTTTCACTCTACCGTGAGGTTGGCGCTGAGATGCTCAGGAAGAGAGACCGCGGCAAGGATGCTGCCATGGGCTTGCGCATTGGCGAGCGGACCGCTGCCCGTTTCGGAGAGGTCACCGCTGGTGGTATCGACGGTCTGGACCTGCTGGACAAGTGGAAGGAGGAGCAAGGTATCAACAGCGAGAACGAGGACGAGGCAGCCGGATGGGACAACTGGGATGCCGAGAGTGACAGCGACAGCGACAACGAAGGTTGGATCAACGTCGAGAGCGACGGTGAGATCCACTTCTCCGACTCGGAAGACGATGAAGAAGCCAAAGCCAAGAAGATCAAGGCGCGTAGCAAGGCGAAGAACGCCGTTGCCAACGCCGTCGCCGAAGGCACCGACCAAGCTGAGTGGGAGAAGAAGGCCAAGCTCGCCGAGGAAGAAGCCGCCGTCAAGGTCGAAGCAGACCGCATCAACACCCTCGCCACAACCCGCATCCTCACACCCGCCGACTTGGCCAAACTCAACGAACTCCGCCAAAACGCCGCTCTCACCGCCGCCATGCCCGCCCACAAGCGCCGCCGCATCCAACAGCAACAACAAGCGGCCGCCGAACGCCACAACGACGACCCTCTGACCAAGGACCAAATCGAAGGTCTGGCCGGTCTGTCCCACAAGATGACCAAGGAGGAGAAGATCCGCAAGTCTAAGGGCGACCCCGACGACGAGAAGAACGACCACCGCAGCTCGACTGCTAGGTCCAAGGAGAAGAAGCGTGCTGAGGGCAAGAGCACGACGAACAGAGAGAAGGCGCGCAAGAAGAACTTCCTCATGACCATTGGTAAGGCGAAGAGGAAGGGTAAGAGGAGTTTGGCGGATGAGCAGAAGATCCAGAAGGGCCATGTGGATCGTATGAAGAGGGGTGGCAAGAGAGGTAACGCTGGCAATTAGAAGTGACCTACCTATCTTGTATTATCCTGTTCATCCATTTAGTTTCTATCGCCATTTTACCGTGACTTCATGCGAACTGTTCGGAGTTGATGCCTTTGTTAAATGCACATATTGGGTATGGGTGTTGTGAGAGCAGCCACGTGATTTCGCGATTACCGCAACGCGCTAGTAAAGTTACTTCGTGAATGTTGTTCCCAGATCAAATCAATAATTCCCTACGAGCGAACAACAGGCAATGCGCCATCTACGATCCTCGACATGTCCGATCCCACACCTCGAAAGCTGCCCATCTTCTCCTCCAGAAACCCTTCAACTCCCGTCAATACAGACCTCAGCGTCTTCTGCTCCCCGCACGACCTCATCGCCATTGTCACGGCCGACAACGATGTGGTGATCTACCGTCTGAACGGCCAGGTCGCTTTCACAGTAAAATGTAAAGACCCAGACGAGGTCTCCGTCAGCGCGGTTGAGTGGAAACCCGACGGGTCACTTCTCGCAGTCGGCTGGAGTGACGGCAGTTGGGGAGTACACGATGGTGGGAGTGGGAAGTTGGTCGGCGAGGGAAGAGTGAGTGGTGGTACTGGAGGGGAAGAATGGAAGATGGATCTCGAGCCTGGGTGGGGACCGGATGACGAGGAAGAAGGTGCTGTGGGTGTTGCTGGGTTTGGATGGGAGAAGCATGAGATTCCACCGTCGAAGGCGGAGGCTAGAGCGTTGGCTCAACAGCGCGAAATGGATACGGAGGGTTGGGCGGATGGCTTAAAGGATGAGGAGGAAGATGAAGAGGACCTGAAGGCGGCTGTGCAGTTAGCGGACCTGCCGCGAGCGATCACTACGCTGGATACGACGAAGCTGTTGCCTAGGATGAGTGCTATACCTTCGCATGGCTTGCGCGCTGGACCAGAGGGTGCCAGGTTTGCGACACAAGCTACGACAGATGGCGTGTTTGAGGTCAAAAAGGCCGATGTCTCGGGTTCGGTGGATGCGCTTGTTGTGTACACCAAGTCTGGAGATGTCAGGGTGCTGCTCGACGATTCGGTTCCCATAGGGTCATTCAGTTTCGATTCGATTCCGTTCAAGCACGCTTCCCATCCTCTGGCGCGATCGCACGTCTTGCTCTCCCGTACTTCTGAAGGCCAGCTACAATACAACACTCAAGATCTCCCGCTCGGCAGTCTTGGGGGACCGTTGCTCAATGTGATTGCTAGGGACACAAAGCGCATGCAATCGACCTTGGCATACCTCACGCAGGTTATCAGGTGCATTACTCATGACTACACCACGGAGCTCCAGTTCCCAACCCGGTTGATGAACAATATCAACATGATGTTGTCCGAGTCAGATCAACCGCAAGGTGACCTGGCCTACAATCTCCGCCACCTAGCCATGACTGGCCAACTCACTCCTATCATGCTCGAGTGGCTCACGGACATCGTCAAGGAACCCAACCACAAGCGATGGGATATTGCCATAGGAGGCATGTACTCTCGCATCCAAAATCACGTCTTCGTCAACCTGTTGCCAGCTCTGGACCGGATGAGTATGGCGGTATGCTCGCTCCGTGGCCAAGCCGACCTTCACAAAGATACGACAACCTTCGACGTTGAGCCGTTGCTCTTCAGCAACATCTTGGAAGGCATAGATGCGCTGCGTCTTGCCGCGCAGAAGATCCAGCTAATCTGCATTCATGAGTGGCAGCAATTTCGCGCTTTCAGCAAGTGGCTGCGTGTCCAGATTGACATCGGTACCGCAGGGCCTTTCTCGAAGAATGCTCTTGAGACGGAAGAGAAGGAGGCCATGGGTATCGACCACGGGCAGGTCCTCGCCTACATCAACGAGACTATGAAGCAGAGCAAGTTGGTGCCTTTCGTACAGAAGCTACCAGAGCTCAGAGGCGTGGTCGATCGCGCAGACTTCTTCAAGCAGCCTGTGCTCCAGCAGATCAGCTACGACCGCGCGAAAGACGCTCTCAAGAGGTTAGAAAAGCCAACATCAGCCAACGAGACAAAAGCAATCTCTCCATCACTCAACTTGCAAGCCATCGCTGTGTCTCTCACGGGATATGTGCGCGTAGTGCTCGACCGCATCACAGCCTGGCAAAGCAAAATGCTCCCCTCGTCCATGACCTTCGACGGACCAGAAACCATCCCTACCGAAGCCCGAGCTTGCGATATGCGCATGATAGCCAACCGCGGCGGAGATCTGGTTGTCAACGTCTTGCTAGCCGACAAAGCCACTCTCTACTTGCACACAAAACACTCCAGCAAAGGCAGCCACGAGCTCTCCTCCGAGAAGAACAACCAGCCTCCGAGCGAAGAAGAGGAAGACGAGCTCCTAGACGCCAAATTCCTCTCGGAAAAACACTGCCTCCTTCTTCGCCGTCGAATTATGGGCGATCCAGAAAACTCACAGCACTACTCTGTGAACATCATACAGTTGGAGCCAGGCCTAACGACTTCCCCTGGATTCCTATCCGAGGAAGCTGTCATACACGATTTCGCTTCGGACGACGCTTTCAGGCCCGAAAGGCTACTCGTGGGCGGCCGCAGGGACAAGCGGGTTTGTGTTGTGTTTGGGGATGGGGGCAAGGCTTGGAGGGTGTTTGATTTGTCGAGGAGGTATGTGGATGCTGTCATGTCGTTGATTGGGGGTGGGAAGGATGATTCTACGGTTTTTTGAGTGGAGTGATGATATAGATGTGTGTTGTCGTCGTCGAGGCTGTTGTCGATGGCCCTTCTTCGTCTGCATCGTCATTATTCTTAATACTTTTCCCCTCAAGTCAGAGCGGTCTGGTCAGAAGCTTGTCTGGTTTTTAGGTGTAAGCAGAAAAGGATATCTAAATAAAGTCGACATTTTGAGTGCTTGGTTGCAGGACAGGGACAGCGAAAGGCCTACCAAGTGTGCAGGTACGATGTACAGAACTAGCTGCGCGAATCAGCAAAGAGAGCAAAAGCATATCGAAGTGCGCCACCACAGCCATCTTGAAAGGATCACGCAAAACCACAGCCAGTAGTAGTACAGCCATTCTGGAAGGATCATGCAAAACCACAGCCAGTAGTTACGGCCTTTCCTCAACAACGCCGATCCGCTCAACCCGTCGCCAAAGAGAACACAACACACAAGCATGCCCTCCTTCTCAATCCGGAAAGTGCAGGGGGTCTCGTTCTTTCTTGAGACAACAACTTACCTGAGGCTGGTCCCTTTAATACGGGCCAAAAGTATCGCGGTATCTTTTGTCCACCTCTCCCCTTATACCCGCCTCAACTTGTTTGGAGAAGAGACATCCATTTTGTGTTTGTCTGTTTGAGATTGGCCGAGCCTATCTGTATGCTTTGCGGTCTGTCTCGGCAGGGCGAGAAGTTACCGCTCTTTCGAAGCAGCTAGCGGTCCGGACCCCCATCAAAAGCCTACTCAGCATGAGCAATCAGCTCGCCTGTGACTTTCAGGAACCCGCGGCGAGCCAAGCTACTCTGGAACCACGATCTTACGTTGAGCGAAAGAAAGAGGCTACTACTGGATGGAGTATCTGTGCACTGAATAATCTGTCCGCGGAATGTGTCGCAATTCTTCCTGGGCAGATACCGATTGACTTATCTGAGCGATCAACCATCATCGCCCTTTAGCCAGGAACGGCAGAGCATATCTGGATACCCCGCCTGCAGGGGTAGAGTGAGATTTACTCTCTCTCGATACTTTCCATATGTCGTATATCTCGCCAGATTGATTATAGATACAAGGGAAGCCTATCTAACCTACCTACTCTTCCCGTGCCTTGCGCCTCTCTGCTAGGCGTCTTTGCAATTTCAGCTGCGTTTGGGGCAGAAGCGTAAGTCTAGCCTACGTGATTTCTTTTCACAAGCCGTCCGGTTTGTCCGCGTCTGGTGAGTTCATCCAGACGTATGAAAAGAGCATTCCGCAAGGAGAGAGGGGCAAGGCCTACCTATCCTAGCGTATCAAGCTTGGACGATTTTCACATGTCGATCTGATGAGCTGCAAAGAACTATACCCCGAGCTTCCTTGCCCTTATTGCGGATCAGGAGTATTCAGAATCGCATAAGACAACAGGGAGAATACCATGTTTCAGCTTCAGGACGAACAATGCTGCGAGACACCATCAGACCAAACCCTGCGAGCGTGTAGATATCGGGTCTGAGCACTCGCTGGATGGGGTTTCGTGAATCCGATGTCACGTCAGTTCCAGAACGGGCGCGCATCCCCGGTGAGATGCAAGCTCACCGGTCATTAATGCTATTGGCCAAATGGCTTAGCGATAGCCCCAGTCGTTCCCGGCGAATCGGTTCCATGGGGTGGAGTTGGACATGGCTTTTGTGTGTCAAACAGGCCTCCCACGCGGCCTCTCCCATCAACTAATTCGAGAGCCCGCCGCCCGTCAAGGTGGTTAGTGAATTGATTCTTGGAGCTGTAGTTATCTGGTCCTCAGCTCTCAGTTGTCGTTCTGCCGTTGCACCCGGGCAGACGCTGAAGGAAGCGCTACTGTTTCTTCTCGTTTGTGGATGCGAGGTGGCACAGGACTAAAGTCGCTTGGCCAGGCTCCTCTCGCTCAGACCATGTCGATACGTTGGTGGCATTCCCCGTAGGCTATCCGCAACGGCATCTCCACGCCAACACCTGCCAGCCAGCCAGCCTTTCAACTACCACGACTTGCCCACCGCTACCACTCGCGGAATGCCATGCCCGGCCACTGCAGGCGAGCCGAGAAGCGTATGCGTTGTGCCTTGCACCCGTCCACACTCTATCCTACCCATCCCTCCCTTTGTACCTGCAAACTAGCGTGCCAAACACTGCCAATGATGATGTAGCCGCACCTCCCGTACCCGTTTCTCACCCTCGAGAGAGAGAGAGAGAGAGAGAGAGAGCTGTCTTTCTCCCTGCTCTGACAACTACTAGTCCACCCTGTACCTGCGTTTGTCTTACCTGGACGGCCCTGCATCTGCTCTTGCCCAGGAGAACTGCCTACACTCATACACACTCAACACCTGCAAGACTGATCGATTTTTCCCGTGCTCTCGCTCGGGCTTCAGAAGTGGGCTTTTTGGTCATCAGATCCGCCCAAGGCCGCCCGCAGCCCCTCCAAGCCCAGGCATCTTCTCGGTCCGCCGCAAATCGGCACAATACTCGTGTTATAGGCAACTGAGACACTGTCTACCACCCGGGGAAGAAAATTCCGCCGTTGCAACAGCAGATTACCAAACCCGTTGGTCAGCCCCTTCGACTGCTGCTGCTCCAGCACTCAGATCGAGATCTAAGAGCTTGGGCGCTGGGTTTGGCATTTGGATAAGATGCTGTTGGCGGAACAGTAGCTATCATCTTGGAGAGATTACCTGCGTTGTTGCTGTTGTAGTTTGGAAACATGGAGTTTGATCAGTCGTTTTCCGGGTACGAGCATACCATGCCATTACGTTCAGAGCGTGATCTTTGATGATGACGATACACCTAGCTAACATTGACTGTTCAGTGTGGCCGATTGGACCTTCCCAAGCCCGACATCAACTCCCACCACTGGCTGTTTCGGCAACAACACCATACAGACGCCCAAGACCGCAACATTCCCGTCACACTTCCAAGATGCCTTCGCTACGCCGCAAATGCCTGGCTACGGCACACCTCAGCAACAACTCTATTCATCATCGACCCCGATGCAACGACCACAATCGTCTTCTGAAACGCTGCGGTCGAACTACTATGCTGCTATGCAAGCACAAACAGGCGCGCAAAACATGAACAACCCTGTGCAGTATGCGAATGATGCCGCATCCAATGGCCAGTTCATCAACATGGCGCAGCCTTCACCGCAAAACATGACCTTCTCGCAATGCGATCCCAGCCAAATCCAGACTCCTCCTCCTACCAGAGGCACTTCCGTCAAGAAGCCTCAAATGATTCAGACTGCCGCGTTTGGCACCCCATCTACTATCGCTTCGCGTCGATTCATGACTCCCCACCAACACGTACTGCAATCAAATGCGCCAATGCACCAGCAAGAGACCCCGATGCAGTTCCCTATGCTGCAGATATCGCCGGACATGCAGCAGTTTGCCAACATGGGTGCAATGACAGCTCCCGTTCAGTCTCAGGCTCACAATTTCGGGAACGCCCAGCCTAGTCCTGCTGGTAACTTGGGCCAGCCTCTTATGCTTGATGATCCGTTTGGCATG
>Ga0068630_1000602_pt1 | contig 11089 bp, 8 predicted proteins | sample InSIn4gowninarea_FD_77433 | JGI IMG/M metagenome (GOLD analysis project Ga0068630, IMG submission 77433) | Clean room microbial communities from NASA Spacecraft Assembly Facility at Jet Propulsion Laboratory, Pasadena, California, USA -... ... | reverse complement strand
TAGCTGGATCTGTTTCTTCAACTTGTCCTGACGATGAACCACACTAGTTGGTTCGAAATGCGTCGACAAAGGTCTTTCCTCATGTGATTTACGCCGAAATTTTTCTTACAAATATTATGGATCACAGAAGCCTCAACTCAATAAGTGGATGAATTGTTAAAGTGAGTAATTGATTATTAATAATAATGACTAAAAATTACCGAATTATTCTTGATTACAAATAATCTTACGATTATATTCAACAAAAGTGGGGCAAATAATTTTAAGATGTCGGCGTTTAAGGGAATGGGTTTTTACAGCGGGTCTCATATATAAAACACAATTAGTCACTAAACTTTCTTACAATTTTCATTTTAATTAATTTGTGCTTGCCTTTGATTTTGGAAATTGATATCCCTTGTCAAATTGTATCCGGAAATAACAAACCCAGTTATGGGGGACAGTGATCACTACGTTGTTTTAGTTTTATTTCTATGTTTCATTTTGTACGAGAATGGTTTATATATATAGTTTATTTAAATATTTTGATTATTTATATTTTATGTTGAGAGTAAAGTTTTTTGAGTTGAATTTATATATATATAAAAGCAGGTTTATTTTAGAAGAAAAAGTTTATAATTTTAATTAATTTATTAATTATTATAAAAAATTCTAATGGCATAATAAGATGTTATCATGATGTGTTTCGTTTTTTTTTAAGGATTTGGAAATGACATTTTTTATTCGTTAGTATGTCTTTGTAATTTTATAGAATTTAGTTTCTTTCATATATAAATGAGTTCAGTCATAGACTAGCCCATGAACTTTTTCTAAAATATGTGTTGCAAATAAGAATTCTTCTCTCTTTTTCACTATCTTCTTAATCTGCTCCATTTTGTTCTTGTGTCATGTTCTTTTTTCCATGTCTCACCTAGGGATTTGTATATGTGAGTAGCGTGAAAAGAAACAAAATCTTGACCAACATCCAAGCCTCTTTTTTGTGTCTTACCCTTTTTAACTCAATTATTCCCACTAGCCATGCTAACATTTAATTATGAACCTTCCCATTGCATCCAAATAAGACACAACACTAAACATGGATAGTTTTAGGCAGGGTAGGTCTACCTTGCACTACCCAAACCTTATTTTCATCTTTTCCTTAACAGAAACCCCTAGTGGTGATAATGCATGGTGGATAATAGAGCCCAACCAACATATAATGAGAAATAATATTAAGAAAAAAAGTCTTACAAACTAACCAAAGAAAGTAGTGATGTATACTAATTGGATTTATTAGTGAGCTTTTAGTTTGCTCCTCCTTTCCCATAAGCTCAAATGAGTATCAACCATATTCAAACATTTGGTTAGGAATAATTGAAATGAATTCCACAAAATGTACATTACTAATTCTTCGTATTATCTCTTACCTTGTCATAATGATAACCCTTGAAACTTAATTTTCATCCCATCGCATGAAGGAGGAGTTTCCATTCATTCCCATTATTTGGATTCCCTTTAAACTAGGCAATCAAGGACTATGGCATCCTTAATGTTGATACGTGGTTGAGACTAATGGTAGGTAAAGAAGGGTGGAAGATGCGTGAAAAAAGTGGTTTGTTTCATCCTCACTTATTAACATTCCATCCAAATTAACATAAATATACATTTGATTGAAGATAGATAGATGTAATTTTATTATATGTTTTTCTTAAATGCGTTAATTTTTACTAACACTAAGGTTATAAGTTCAAATCTAGAGGGAATAGAGTATGTATACCTTTTTAAACTTTAGAAAAATAAAATAGCTTTGAGGAAGAAACCTTTCCTCACAAAAAATATGTCCTATAGACTAATTAGATGTCTAACTTTTTTTTTTTGTAAGTTACTGAATTATTGTATTACTAAAATATCATGAGTACATCAAAGATAATTTTGCCATAGTCTGGCACTAGGGAAAGTAGACCAATGATGAAAGTATAAAGTTGTTGTACAAAAAAAGACATAATGAGCCCGGAAGCTAGTTGATGGATTATCTTGACATAGATTGAAACTATTAGCAAAATAAATTAAGGTGCTACTGATAGCATAAAGGCCCTTGGTCATACCCAAAAAGAGAGATGGAATAAACAACCTATAAAGGCTCCATAATTGATTAAAAAAATAAACAAACACCATCATTGTCATGTAGAGTGTGAGAGATCTATAGGTGCAGAAGGATCACTAGTTGTATTTGTACCCTTGTTTTTTTGTTAGGAGTGCTTTAATTATGTTCAGTTGCAGCTATATCACCTTGTTTTCCTTTGCAAGTTGTCGGTCCTCCAAACACAAAAAGCTAATTTACATGGCTACCTTCTTTTGGTGTCTTCCTTATTAATCATAGCTTTACTAATGAGTATTGTATGCCAAAACAATTCAACAACACATAGGTAGATATTTTGTCTCCCCTTAGTGTGCATTGGGTCTGGGTCTTAAGTTTGAGCCAAAATGTTTGCATTTATATAGTTATTTCCTTCCCTTCTCTAAGGAGGTGGAAAGTATATGATGGAAAGAGTCAAGTAAAGAACCCAAGGTAATGACCAGAGACATCACCAAGGACACAGGTAAGAAGGTTACACAATATGAAATTGACAAAAGAACCACTAACAAGAGAAAATGAAACATGCAAGAAATTCTGTAGCGAGAAGAAGAGCTCAACATCCGGAAACACCACACAATGAGGTAAGCATTTGTGAGGTGGTCAAAGGACACTAACTTTAGTTTGAGAAAAAAAAAATTATGGCTAAAAATTACATAGATATCCCTATGGAGAAAGAGGTCATGGAGCTGTTTGCGAGCCTGAAATCTTGAGTCCATTAACCACTACAAATTCACATATTTTATCTTGAAGAAACTCCAACCTAGTCCCAAAAATGAGAGTGAGTTTTTTGTTTATTCAGAAGAGACCCCAATGTGAAGGCCCATTCATATAACCATGTTTCTTCCAATTGTTATTGCTCCATAAACCACTATAGAGCCAATGCCCAGTGAGAGTTCTTAGCTTTCCAACCAAAACAAATTGCACAATCGTCCACCAAGCTCAAGTGAAGAGATTAGAGAACCATGGGGAGGCATGGTTTAAGAGACCAAGGCTTCTCCCCATGCTAAAAGAGGAAAACAACAAGGAAGCGATGGAGAGCAATAGATTATTTAAAATTATCCTCTAGCATGATATGCACTTTACATCTGAAGGGAAACTTGTAAGGCAAGACATTAAGGTGGTGGAATTAAGGTTGGAATGTGTGAGCTTGCCCATATTAATTTTGATAGATGCTAGTTGGATTTTAGTGTGGTGGATCCTCCACCCTTCATCATGTGTTAGTCATTGTCAACAAAGATATCTCCAAGCGCGACTGTTTTACTAGAGAATCAATTTGATTAAAGTAATTGGATGTCTAACTTAAACATCAACTTAAAATTAATTTTTTATTATTACAAATAATTTTCTTATTTTAAAATAATAAATTACTAATAATTTCGCAAAAATATAACTATTTATTAATAAATAAATTTAAAATATGAATATGCAAGAATAAATTTAAAATATGAATATGCAAGATTAAATGTGACACCAACTACACAACTATTATCATCGTTCTTGCACAACACCAAGTGAAAATTCTTAAATATAAATGGGATGAAAATATTATAAATAAATTTCGGAATCTCCAAATATTCCATATATGTTCAATTTTAATAAATATAGACAAATATGACCCATCAAAATACTAAATGTAAAATATATTCATGCTAGCTTAAGTAAAACCTATAAAAGAAACGTAATAAAAAAGTCCATGAATGTGTAGAAGTTGATTTATATTTGTTAAATAATAAAATTCATAAATTTTTAGTAATATAATTTTGAAATGTTTAGAAAATTAATTTTGGCAATTTCATTAAAAAATTAAAATCAAAATTATTGTTGTTAATATAAAAAATACATTATCAATGGTTTTTCATTGACATAAAAAATACCTTAGTTTTGTTGTGAGGAATCATATTTCAGGTTTGAAATTTTTTGCCAAAAAAATCTTGTAAGCATGGGCAATTTCAATCCCTAAATATTAGAGGTCACAATAAGGACAACTATAGTAATTGTAGAATTTTTAGATTGAGATTATATGTAAAAGACGAGGTATTCAAAAATAATGTGTGAGATTCAAATTTTGACTAGACATACACTAATTTATTAAAGATCCATTAAAAGGTGTCTAGACTACACACTTTAAGAACATAGACTCATAAAAGCTAAAACTAAACATATCTTTCATTCAAGAATCATAAAAACATGATATTTACATAAAAAAACCCCATATACATCCTTCGTTACAAAACTTGAGAGATTTACAGGGTCAACTTTAATATTTTAGACTCCCTTCTCCCTTATCGAATCTTTTACACACTCTCTCTTGTTAATGATATCACTTTACAACCCTTTAAGTGTATCTCCCAACCTTTACTAACCCAACCATAGATCAATTATGAAATTTTTTCAATGCATTACAATTTGTTGTTGAATGCTTTTGTGGTTTACTTAGTTTTGGTGTGTTGTGTGTTCAACACAACATGTCTCCCTAGCTTGAAGCAATGTCCTTTGGTGTAGGTCTTCAAAACTTGTGAACATTTTTATATATATTAGCCTTTGATTATTTCCAATATGCCCCCAACTCTACTATCTTGCTTGTCCCTCATCCACGAGCTTAAGGTGTGACAAGTGATACTAAGGATACCTTGGTGATAAGGGAGCATATAATGGGGGTTGCTTGAGTAATTTGTAGATGATTTAACTCCACTATGGTTGTCAACAACTTGTTGAAATTATCCTAACATTGTTGTAGTGGTGTTGGTAAATGGCCTAAGGCCCTATGTTATGGAAATTACAAGGGTGGAAATGAATGTACCATCTGATTGGACAAAAGAGATGAATTAAGGAGAAGTATATGGAGAATTCTCTAGTTGGAAAGAAAATATGAGTAATGATCAAACAATGATGAAGAAACATTTCATAAAATGGGATGTGAATATGGATACATAAGCGTTGGGGTAAGAAAGTATTGAAGTAGAGGATTATTGGAGGGGTTGATGATAAAGGGAGTGAGATGTATGAAATCACCCTGATCTATTGTTATGTATATGAGGAAATTATCCTGTCGTAAACGCCACTATGATTTCATTTAGAAAGACCACACCATTCTAATTGGTCTCACTAATATGCTTGGGTTTATTATCCTCAGCTTCCACTTCTATCTTAACCTAGTCTACATATTCTTAGCTAAATTTGCCATTGGTACTCTAGTCATGCATCCTCGTTAAGATGTCTCCATTGGCCTTGCTTCTTGAACATAGGAGTGAACTTCTTTCCCTAGCAAGTGATGGTTTAACATAGTTGACATGTAGACCATTCCTATAAAATGATGGAGTGGTAGCTCATAACATTGCATGTAGAGATGGATGCATAAGTTTTGGGGTAAAAAATATTGAAGCAAATGATTATGGCTGGGATTGATGGTATATGTATCACATAGGAAATCATCTTAGTCAATGGGTATGTAGGTAAGAAAACCATCCTAGAGTAAAAAACCAACATAATCCTCTCTTGTGAGACCTTGTCATTATAATTGGTCTCCCCACCTTGATTAGGTTTATGATCGTTAACTTTGCTCCTGTTGTAATATTGGTGTCCATCTTCTTAGCTGATGTAATCATTGGTACTTTAGTCATGCATCCTCTACAACCTGTGTCTTTTTTACTTTTTTCTTGAACATTGGAGTGAACTCCTTATCCATAGTAAGTCATGACTAAATTTGGATCACTGGTAGATACCTATGGCAGATGGAATATGTGGAATAAATATTGGCTTGAATAACACTTGAAAACACTTTCTAATTGAACAATTTTTGAGACGCGTACTGCCAATTTATGTAGGGAAAATAATATGGGGGAATCTTCTCTTAATTTTATCTAAGAGATTCAAGAATAATCTTCTTTGGGTCTCCATCATAGGCCTTTGTAATCTTTATCCTTCAAAGATAATCCTTAAACTCTCTTATTTTGAAAAATTGTATGATTTGATCTCACCTTTATCTGCTTACAATAGATATAATAATATTTTTTGTCAAAAATTTCCAATAGAGCACATCAGAGATGTTGATGATTTTACTCAAGGGGAAGAAATAAATACACAATATTCAAAATTGAGATAATACATTGATATCCTAATAGAAGAAAAAACTCCCTTTCAAAATGATATTTTTTTTAAGAGACACTTTTCATTTTCTTTCATATTCCATGTATTATTATTCATGCCCTTATATGTTTTATGGTTTTCTACATAGGTAATCATTTGAGATCCTTGTGATTTTCATTCTACTTGATCAAACTCTAATGAGGTGCAAGATGGTAATAATTTATATATAGGAGATGAAAAGACTAAGACCTCTTCCCACGAATCTTTTGGTTTTATGCCTTATAATTTTTCTATATGGAAAGAAGGAATTAATATAGAAAATATATTTTAGTTAAATTCTTCTATTAATCCAAATTCATGTTCGATTAGTGAAGAGCCTTGTTGTACTAGTAAACGACTAGTTAAGATTGAAAGGTTTGATAAACAAATGGTGTTGATGACTATTGTTCTATAACTAATAAAATAAATTATACAATGGTGGAGGATAGCCAAAAAAATTATCATATTAATCCATAACAAGTTGGTTATTTGGAATATGAGTCTAGGGTTACTTGTCAAGAAAATGAGACACTTTGGTTTCAACCAGGTTATGTTAGGTTTTTTGTCACTCAGGTTGTCCCTTGGCTCCTAACGGATATGGCCGAGGTAACCACAAACCAATCTTTGGATTGCAGGTCCTAGCCTACCTGCAATCAGAGAGGGCTCTCTCTTTATGATTCAGCTTTGTTTTGGGGTGATTTTAGGCTAGTTATGATGTGCATGAGTTTTGTTTTAAGTTTGGTGGGATGGATGATATTTCAAACATAGTTGGCATGCAGAGTGTGAGAAGTTTAGACCATTGGGCATGGAGTCAAGGATTACGGGCTGGCGGGTGTGATTTATTTGGTAGAGAGGGACTACAGAGCAAGATAGCTAAACATGGAACAATTTTCAAGCTGGAATAAAGATGAAATGGAGGTCAGGGAATGAAAGGAAACTATGCAGCTTTCATTAAGCTAACAGAGGGAAAATGAGTGAATATTATCTAGGAGAAATTAAGGATTCCTAAACAACATTCATAGATGAAAGAAATAGTGTAAATATGAGCAATGAAGGATTCATATTCATGCCTAATTTTGAAGAAAACATAGAGAAATCACAAAAATTGAGCACAGAGTACAACTAAGTAAAATCTGAGCTATTCTTCTTTCCTGCAATCTAGATCATGATACATAGATGATATACTAAACATAGAAACTGTAAACAGGTAAGAAAGACTTATTGATCCATGAAGTAGCATGAGAATTCTGTAATTTATTCTTCAGACATCAAATCCACAACCAGCCAGTTCAAATGCAATGCGTTCCAACAATCTTTGTTCCTAAAAGGTCTCAAGCTTACAGTGCAAGTCCAGAATGACGATTATAAACCAACCAGCCCTTACAACATAGTTTGGGGAGGTATTTATAAGCAAAATATCTAAAAAAAATATCTGATAACAGATATGAGGAAATATATAAGATTATCATAAATTCTATTGCAAGTAAAGTAAAATATCTAGTATATGGTGCGCTGGAGGCAGATCCTTCAAAAATGAATTAAAAGGTGTCCTTTGTAGCTATGCACTATGTGTCTGCAATAACTGTGCCTCGGCCTCTGATCCGCTGCTCTTAGGTGGCTCTGATTCTCATTAACTCTGATCTGATTTGGATTTTAATGACTTTAACTCTGTACTGATACTCTTTGACTTATTGGATCCTCTTAAATGTTCATCTGCTTTGGCTTTTACTGCTCCACTGATACTCTTTAACGCTCTGCTGAACTGATACACTTTTCGCTAAATCGATACTCTTTTTTCTCCATTGATACACTTTAATTCTGCTAAATCGCCCTTGCCTACCACTTCTGGCAAAAAGAACTGCTTACTGTGATTTTTGTTGCTTTCTGCATGCTTTAGAAGTGTTTCGGTGCTGGCCGATCAAAACATTATCAAAAAAGGAGGACTTCATAATGGCGGAGGATTGCATAATGACAACTTGTGCTGAGGTCGCAAGCTCGCTGTCCGGAGATTTTCTGCATGGAGGACGCCAAAATGGATGAAGAATGACTAGGTCCCTTTGGATTTGGAGCGCACACAGGCGCCGAATGGAAAATATGAAGAAATAGCCTTTTTACCCTTTATAAGGCAAAAAACATTATAAGCGGGAGATTTGATGAATTAGCGGGCAGGAGCGATTACTGTAGCGAAGAATAAATTTGGGCCGTTGGATCTAGCGAGGGTAGATCCAACGGCAGAGGTTAAGTCGCAATATCGCATCGGCGGGGGAGCAAGGGGTCATAATATATGAGATATGTGTTATTTGCGTTGAGCGATAGCGATATCGCATCGGGGGAGATATAGCGATGGGTGATAGTAATGCGAATGAATATAAACCGTTGGATGGGTGGGGTTAATTGGATGGTGGACGGGGTGATCGCTATATCATGTCGACGAAGGGGAAGGGGTTTAGAGCCTTCGCCTTTGCGATTGCGATAAAGAGAAAAGGGCTTGTGATACATGGGAATGCGACGATTGCGATAAAGGAGCGATTTATGGTAAAATGGAGTTTTTTCGATAAAACATGTGTTTGCGGTAAAAGCAAGGTTTTGCGGAAAAACGATGAATTGCAGTAAAGTATGGGATTTGCGGAAAAACATATATATGTGAAAAAAGGGATATTGCGATAGAGGAAGATTACGATAGCGATATCGCATCGGAGGAAATGGATTGGAGACATAAACGGGGGCACATATATATACTGCGACTTGCGATTGCGCAATCGCATCAGAGGTTTGTCATCGGGGAACAATCATAAGGGGCGAACAATGCAACAATGATCTCCGACTGCGATATCACGTCGGGGGGGTCTAATGAAATCGGAGGAGGGTACTTTAGATTGGAAGAGGGTTTTATGATTGGAAGAGGGTCAATGTGATCAAAGGATGGTTTAGTGCAATGGAAGGGGTCCAAATGCATAGGAAGAGGGTTCTTACTAAGTTTCAAGTAAACTTAGTAATCCCCAAAGCATTATTTATGGTTATATTTCAACCAAAAGAGGGGATATGTATATATGGGGGATTTTATCATATTTTTAATATGGGGAGGGGGAAATCATGGGGATTTATATAATAAAGTCAAAGTTAATATGAAATTTTGAGGAGAAAGTGCTAAGTATAAGAAACTTAGACTTTTAAAGGGAAAAAAAGGAGTTTAATGGAGTAATCTAGGAGTATTGAGCAGATCTCAATATCCTTGGGGAAATTAGTGAATGATTTGGGGAAAAAGGATGAAGGGGAAGTCAGTCATGCCTCACTTGAGCTGCTCCAAGGGATAACTGCTTTGCACTTGCGATATAAGTAGATTTAACACTTTGAAACACAAAATTTATCACAAGTCTTCATTCTGCAACCTCAAAACTTCCTACCCAGCCTACTTAGCCTAACATTTTCTCTTCTCTTTGTTTGGGTGCACTTGAACTAACAAAGCTTGATCTCTTCTTTTCTTTTGGCTATCCTCCTATCTAAATCTACCCTTATTTCTTCTAGGGGCTCAGATTAAGCAGTTGAGCACCCTTGTTTCTCTACCTATCTAATAATCTGCCAAGATTAAACAGTTTGTACAGATCTTTATTCTCTATCTCTAAAACAAGCAATTTAAACCTAGGGAGGCCAAAATTAAGCTGTTTTGCCTTCACTTAACTGTGAAACTCTTCAAAAATGGAATTAGTAGTGGCATTTGAGCTAGCACACTTTCCTGGCCTTTTGATTAGGGTTCATTTCTTTCATTTTTCTCTTGGCCAATTCTTTTCTTCTTTTTGACCTTTGATTTTTCTTTTAGGGCATACCTTCTTTACATTTTTTAAATTTTCTGAGTTTCTTGGAAATATGGAACCTTTGCAGCATGGAAAAGATGACATATTTGGCATTTCAACTATCAATCATGAAATATGAAACCTATTGGTATAGGAAGCTAATAGTGGCTCCACTTGGGGATGGATTTTCCAGATGAAAAGCCAAGAACAACAGGTCAGATTGCCTTGTATTTCAACTGTTGCTGTAAATTAAAAATCTCCTTCCTTGGATGCTATTGACTGAAACTTTGTAAGCTGTTATGCAGTTCCTTTTTGAGCTGAATTGCAGTAAAATTATAGCTCTGCTTTTTGCTGGATCCTTTTGCATGCTTACCATCATCTTCATATCTGCCCAAGCACTTATTTTGAAATAAATCAAAACAGAGATTATAATAGTGCATCCCTTGATTGTTCCTTCAAAACTTGCTGCGTTGTTTCCTTATCTAACTGCTGTAAATAAAAATGCAGAAAATACAAATATTAATGTACAATATAATATACAGTTGCATTATGTTCATCAAAATGGGTCAAACTAGTGCTTGAGCATTCAACCATTGACAGGGCCATCTTCAGCTTCTGTGCCATCCAATCTCTTCAGAAAGTATGTGTTATTGCCTTGCACAACTTGAATGACATAAGGTCCTCTCCACAGGAAATCAAACTTGCCATGTTTTCCTTTATCTTCTCTCCTTGAATCCCATCTAAGCACTTTATCTCCCATGAAGAAATCCTCAGCTTTGGTTCTTTTTATCAAACATCTTCTTCAGCTTTTCTTGTAAAACTTGAGCTCTCTGATATACTTCCTCCCTTATCTGCTGCAAGTGAATGGTTTGATGGATCCTTCTTTGTATATCATTAAGCTTTGCTTGAATTTCTTGTAGTAGCTTAATCACTGGGATTCCCAAAGATGAAGGGAATCTTGCCTCCATTCCATAAACTAACTCATATGGGCTTCTTCCAATGGATCTCTTAGTTGTCAATCTATCAGCCTATAGTGCATTTACCAGCTTTTTGTGCC
>Ga0068630_1000601_pt1 | contig 11091 bp, 11 predicted proteins | sample InSIn4gowninarea_FD_77433 | JGI IMG/M metagenome (GOLD analysis project Ga0068630, IMG submission 77433) | Clean room microbial communities from NASA Spacecraft Assembly Facility at Jet Propulsion Laboratory, Pasadena, California, USA -... ... | reverse complement strand
TTCCTTCATCTTTGATATAAAGTCTTATAATGGTGGAGTATCCTCTATGTGATATACTCGCATCATCAACTGACAAAACCTTCTGGTGCACATCTTAGTCTCCTTTTTGTGAATCGTTTAATATGTAGAAGCAATGATGAAGAACAATAAATAAAAGAAGGTCACCGATAAGCAGGTAGAGAGATTCATAAAAGAGAATCAACTAAATCCATAGAGGACATGCAGGTAATACTTGATGATGCAAGTATATCACATAGAGGATACTCCACCATTATAAGACTTTATATCAAAGATGAAGGAATCTAGTATGAAAGGATCATTATTGCCAAATCATACTTTAATTAAAAATGTGTAGATAGGTAAATGAAGAGGTATTACATGCATTGGGAACTCCATTTCATATTCAAGACACATTTGCTACACCAAGGGAGATGTAGTCTACAAATCGATACAATGAATGTCAAATTATAAAGGAGAGAAAGTTAGAAAGGGTGACCCCATCAGATTGATGAATGGGGCACTCAATCCATGTATTAAAAAGGAAGATCCTAGATGGTTTAATGTTCAATCTGATAATAATAATTCCCTTTAGGATCCTACAAGGTAATATTTTTGATATTTGTTTGTGCAAAAGCATTAGCTATATATAGCAAGCCCAAAGTGTTGCATTCTTATGTTCTTTACATGTTGCATGTCTCCTTAGATCATTTTGATATTCTACTTTATGTTTTCATAAGACATCTATTCTTGAGATCATCACAACAATGAGAAGAGAAATGACAAAAGCTTGGATGTGTAAGGCATGGGACAATATAAGCTGGTGGCATATGGTAGGTGATTCAAAAACTTTGAAATGTATGTACAATGTGTCAAATTGTACCAAATCAAAAAGCCCATGCTTATATTACATGAGTGGTGCAAAGGCTTTTCATAGGAGGTATTGCAAGAAGGCACTAACAAATAGGTACATGACAGACCCAAACTTCAAGCCAGTTCTCAACATTCCATTATCAAGAGTCCACATTTGTAAAATGCATGCTCTCCATAGAATCATTGAAAGAATTGTGTTCTTAAACATATGTTTTGTATGGACTCTATATCCATCAAGGCACTAGAGAATGTTCTATCAGACACATTGGTTTACATGGTGGACATGCAAAGATTGAACAAGATGAAAAAAGGTCTAAAGGTGGTAAGAAACCTTCCATTGGTGGGGATATTAAGGCAAGAAGGTTTCTATCTTTGCATTGTAAAAGAATAGAATTAGTGCAAACCCTAAAATACAATAGTAGATGGAAGTGCATGGAAATACAATAGTAGATGGAAGTGCATGCATAACACAATAGGAGACCATGTAGACCATGTAAACAATGGTAAAGAAAGATCATGCAAGGCCAACATGTGGAAATCCTTAGACATTGTGTTTAAGTTTTATGATAAGAAAATGTGGACTACAAATGACCACGAGATCTATCAAATAGTGCTAGATGAGTTCAAGGGATCGGTGCTTGATGCATGGAAAGATCAACACATCACCCACTATATGGTATATGATTATTATTCTAAACTAGTTCTAGAAAAGTATGTTGAGTGATTATGATTAAGGTTTTATTTTCTTCTTTCATAGCATATCATTTACAATCATACTCCTTGGTTTGCAAAAAGCAATATGGGAGTCTATCATTCTGGTCAACCCAAGGAATGGAGAAAACCATTATCAAGCACACTCCAGTTATTTCAATCATACACAAGACATGATGGAGGAGCAACAAAAGCTAACAGTTTAGACGAATTGCATCAGTGGACATATAGAAGGCTTCTATACAAATCCAAAATAAAAGAGTAAGTCAAATCACCTAAAATTAATCAAACACTAAAACATTTATCAAGAGAAAGAAAGAAATCTATTTGGAGAGGGAATCTAATGCAGATATTAAGCATGTTGAATGGTGACAAAGTAAACAAAGACATGGAAAGATTTGGATGACCATGATTAACAATTATTCTTTAGAAATGAACATAATTGATAAAAGTGTCATTGCATTACAATGAACAATGCACTATTACAAGTGAAATGATACAAAGCTCATAATAGCTTATGAAAGAGTCATTGCATTACAATGAAAAACATACTATTACAAGTGAAATGATATAGAGCTCAAGTGATATTGTTTTTGTATTGCAAGATAAATTGCTACTTCTGATATAGAGCTCAAGTGTTATTGTTATTATATTACAAGAGAAATTTCTACTCTTGATATAGAGCTCAAGTGTTATTATTATTGTATTGCAAGAGAAATTGCTACTCTTGATCCCGTTGAGACTAACATCCTCTATAGTCCATCCCTTTGGAAGAATGCTCGACTTCATCTTGCAATTGCAAAACTGGTGGAACTCTCGGTCTTCTAAATCTGAGAAGTTTCCTTTTCCCATAGTTACTTAGCATTTTGGGATCCTTGATCCCACATGTAAGCTCATATGTGGCATAGGTCAAGAAATATTTACTTCTAAGTGCATATACTTAGGAGCCTTACCCAAAGATTCTAATTGTGCTAAACTGCTTCTCTAGTAGCATGACTTTGTCTACACTACTCCAACACCAACTGATGACATGATAGCCCCCCAAGTATACACATATTATCTTTATTGCAAACAAGCTGAATTATGCATTATCTTTTGAGTATTTCTTGTTGGAAGACAATGAAACCCTTACAATGTGGCCAATGTACTCTCCTAGTGTCAAACTCCTACCAAGTTCTGCTCCCTTTTATTTTCCTACTGTGCGTTTCCTATTGTGTGCCCATAAACTGGTCTTCATACACCAAAACTTGCACCAAAACTTGCAAAATAATGTTGTCTATAAAAATTCCCATATATAAGTTCATCACAATATTGAATAATATTCTAACCATACATTTTCTTATTCTCATCATCATTAATAAGAGATTCAGGCATCTATAGGTTAATTGACGAGTTGGCATGAACCCTAGAAATGTGAGTCGGCTAATGCTCTCTCCTAGTGTCAAGTTCCTACCAAGTCCTTCTCCCTTTTGTTTTCCTATTGTGTGTTTCTTGTTGTGTGCCCATAACCTCATCTTCATACACTAAAAGATACAAAATAATGTTGTCTATAAAAATTTCCACCTACAAATTCATCATAATATTGAACAATATTCTAACCATACATTTTTTGATTCGCATCATTAATACGAGATGAGTTAGCAATTTTGACAGGGAGACAATGGCATGTCCCTTCCCATATTCAAAATCCTCAATCTTTGTCGTATTGTTTTAAACTCTTGTTTAGAAGATTTGCTTTATAGTGCAAAGCATCATTATAAATCATTCCTAGTGTGTCTGAGAGCAGGCATAAGGAACTCATGGTCCCTAACATTTGAATCCACCAGAAGATACTTGTCCACCTTTTCTTGGTCAACAAAACCATTATCCTCCTCTAGATTATATGTGATAATTGTAAGACATTAGTCCTCCAAGGCTTGTATATCTGTCAACAAGAGGACATTCTGACAATCACCTATTGTTGAGATATCGAGCTCCACATGTGCGGACATTGATGGACATCTTGGGTGATAGTTTCACACTTATGTCACTCATGTGGTTGGTAAACATTATGGTTATGATATACACCGGTAGACTATAGCATGGGTGACAGCTAGTAGAGCATTGGCATAGTTATAGTGCTAGCTCATATAGTCGAGTTCACACTATGGACCGACCTTTGTATGTTAGTAGTGGAGTACTTTACATCATAGTGTGTACTCTTATCTTTTATGTATTATGCATTGTTGAGTGAAGAAGAAGATAGAAGAAAATTCAGCCATCCCTCTCTCTTATGTGTGCTTGTCTACTCTTGTGTTGTGTGTGTGAGTAAGAAAAAAAGCAAGGAATTGAAGCTCTCCCTCCCCCCACATTCTTCTCATGGTATCAAAGCTTGGTTCATTGATGATGAAGAGAGCTCAAGAGGCAAGCAAAGGAAGTAGTACATGGGTAAGGGTAAATCCATCTCTTCCCCTTTCATTTTGAAGCAATCTTTGCAGGTAATAGGCAAGGGTAGCAGAGGCAGTAGGCACAATAGGTCTGTCTTTTGTTAGATTGGGTTATCCTTTTAGGAGAAGGAAGAACACCCTATAGTGTGATGTCAATGTATTTTGTCTCGGGCCCCATTTTTGACTTGCAAGATTTTTGCAAACAGTCTCACCTATTGTTGAGATATCAAGCTCCACATGTGCAGACATAGATTAGATAGCCTGGGTGATAGTTCCGCACTTATGTCATTGGCGTGGTTGGTAAACATTATGGTTATGATATACGCCAGTGGACTACATCATGGGTGATAGCTTGTAGAGCATTGGCATAGTTATAGTGCCAACTCATATAGTCAGGTTCACACTATGGACCGACCTTTATATGTTAGTAGTGGAGTACTTTACATTATAGTGTGTACTCTTATCTTTTATGTAGTATGCATTGTTTGAGTGAAGAAGAAGATAGATTCAGCCATCCCTCTCTCTTGTGTGTGCTTGTCTACTCTTGTGTTGTGTGTGTGAGTAAGAAAGAAAGTAAGGACTTGAAGCTCTCCCTCTCCCCCACATTCTCCCTCTCCGTCTCCCCCACATTCTTCTCATGGTATCAGAGCTTGTTGGTTTGTGGTGTGGTGAAGAGAGCTCAAGCGACAAGCAAAGAAAGTGGTACACAGGTAAGGGTAAATCCATCTTTTTTCCTTTTATTTCGAAGCAATCTTTGCAGGTAGCTACCAGGTAGCTGCCTCGTAGCTACTAGCTACCAGGCAAGGGCAGTAGGCAATAGGTATAGTAGGTCTATCTTTATCAGATCAGGTTATCCTTATGGGAGAAGTGTGAGGCAAGATTTACATTTTGGGCATGTCTTGTTTTTGACCTGCTTTGTGTAGACAGTCTACAAAACATTCAAAATCGACTTTTTTTGGTTGCACAATGTTTCTGTGCATATTTACACTGGTTGTGCAGTTCATTGGTGTATGTGAAGTGCCTATAGAGATTTGGGGAGCCTGCATATATGTTACAGGTTTATGTATTTGTGAAATACAAAAGTCCACAAGTACTGCTACAAGGAGCTCATTGCAGTTTGAGCTATTGTCTGCAATTTGTAGATTTTCTGGTTACACTCAACAAAAGGGTAGTTGATAATGTCAGACACATTATCATCCATTGTAAATGAGGATTTGAATAAGAATAACTTCCAAGCATGGAAGTTTAGGATGATAACCTTTCTTAATGGAAAAGGCTATTGCTTTTGGGAGTTTATCTCAGGTGATGAGAAAGAGGCAAAACTTCTGGAAGAGAATCCCACTCCACAATAGGTGCAGGCCTTTAAGGCATGGCATGAGAGAGCCAATAAAGTGACGTATTAGCTATTAATAAGTGTCACAAATACAATGATTTGACATATACAGGATGCAACAACACCAAAGGATGCCTGAGATACCTTGGTTAAGCTACATAGCATAAACACCAAGGTAAGGAAAATGCAGTTAAAACAAGAGATACACAATGTAAAGAAGATGTAGCTATCGATAAATGATTACTCATTGAAAGTAAATGGAATTGAAGATGCCCTAGCATCTATTGGATCACCTGTGGAGGATGATGACTTGGTCTGAGTCATATTAAATGGTCTAAGTAAGGAATATGACCAATTTCGGACATCTATCCGAACTTAAGAAAATTTTCCAATTTTCTGGGATCTTATATCTTTGTTGATTATAAAGGAGATGAATATTGGGAGCAAGATGACTTCCAATAATGTACAGGAGTAGGCCTTCTACTCAGATATAGGTAGAGGAAGAGGTAGATCATCATCTAGAGGAGAACGTTGTGGTCAGTTTGGAAACCAAAATCAACAACAACACTCAGAAAATTAGTCCACTAATACAGGTGGAAGAGGCCAGTTTTGAGGCAGGGGGAGCTAGAGAGATCGTGGAGGATGGTAAAGGAACCACCAAACAGACACATAGCAACATGGAATGCTATTATTTTAGGAAACCAAGGCATATGGTAAGCATCTGCTATAAGAAATAGAATGACGTAAAGAGTGGAAAGTTGCAGCATGGCAACTATGCATCTTCAAGCAACTATGCATCTTCAAGCAAACAGGCTGAAGATAGGTCTCACATGGTTTAAAAATATTATTTAGGATAAGAGAATATTATTCCAAGGAATGGTAAAAGGAACCTTGATAATTGGGCTCTTGTCTTCTAGTTGGGGGACCTTAGGAGAATTACCAACTCTAAGGTCACCCCCTGGATTAAATAACCCAATACCCCATCAAAGGTTTTACCCTTGGTCATAAAAATATTTATTTTATTGTATGAGAAATGATTTTTGAAAATGGAAAAGAAAATTGTAATGTCAAGCATTTATGAGATTAATATATCATGATAAGTGTTTTTTACAAATAATATTAGAAAAAAATCTCAAACTTCATGTGAGGAGATACCCTGATGGGATGGATGTCATAAATTAATCTCCACTTCTATCAAAGGACCTTGTACCCATGGGAGGAGTAAAAGCTTGGGAAAACCCAAATTTTCAACCCAAAATAGGTATAAATTACTCAAAAAACTTGAAAACCAATGAAAGCATAAATTCTGGTGGAATGGAAAAACTGAAAATGGACCCTTTTTTGCATTAACTCCTTGTCCCCCTCTACCCCCCTAGAAATAGGTGGGGGAGGTCTAAAAACCAAGAAAAGTGAGTATTTTTACTATGGTCAATGGGTTTAAGGGCCCCTCCATCACTGGAAGAAGGAGGCGCAGCCTGCGTGGTAGGCTATAGCCCGCCTCCTCGAGATGGAGGTGGGGGACCCAAGTGGTCCCCCCCTTGGGCTCCCATGGCTATAAAAAGCCACGGGGAGGGAGCCCTACTCACTTAGAGGCCCCCTCTCTTGCCCACTTGCTATCCAACCATCCCCTTACACTCCTCAAGATTCTCCTTCACTTTGTTATGCTGCCAACTTCCATACAGAGCCATGCCTTCACTTTCTTCCCACTCTTGAGCCCATGTTTTTGCATGAAAACCCGCCAATTTGAGCTTGAATTGAGTCCTTTTTTCTCCCAAGGATTCTATCCATGAAATGAGTGGCCAAGCTTGCAAAAATCTAAAATTCAGAGTTTCTACAGCCATAACCTCTTTCTCCATAATTATCCTTTGAGTTCCATATAGCCATTTTCCCCTTATACTCCCGTTTAATGTTCCCAAAGCTTCCCCGGTGAATAGAAATAGCTCTCTAACTCTTGATCAAGAGAGTAAAGGATTCCCGTTAACATAATTCCTGAGCAAGATCTTTGGTGAAGTACGAGGTGGAGTGCGGGGGAGTATTCAAGCAAAGACCGCTCACGAGAATTCCGAAGTAAAGAACCGCCCCGACATATTCTCAACTTTCAACAAAAATTTGGAAGTAGGTGTTTCTTCTTATTTCAGTATTTTCTTTAAATTTTAGATTTAATAACTAAATCAATTAAATAAATGGGAAATAAGTATAAAAGAATATTCAAGCGAAAGACCTAAGGAAGAGAAAGAGGAATCTAAATGAAATAAGCCTTTCTTAGAGGGGGATAGGGATTCATAAAAATAATCCATCATTAATTAAGGAATGTCCTGGATAGATAAAATAGTAAATGAGTATTCTTTATGAATAAATTGTGATCACGAATCACCCTTGAGAGTAAGAAGGGACCTCACACCAACTAAGATACAAGTACTCCCTGGAGATAATCAAGAATCCTTCAGGATAAGGTATGACCTTGAAGGAGATGAAGGATTATCCTGACTTAAGTAAAGTGTCCTCGAGCTAGTTTAGAGGTTATGGTCTTTTCCCAAAGGGGTAAGGCCGGAGGGAAAAGAATCTTTAAAATTCTCCCCCTCACCTACCCAAGGACCCCGCGATATGTGTATTCCGTTGCCTTTCTTGAGAGTTCTACTTGCTATGGATTACCGTTGCTTGATAAAAGGTTGTTTGTGTACTTTGGAGCATGTGCATATGATGCATTCATGAGTACATGGTTGTGATTTGAAATATGGATATCCATGGATCAGGTGACGATGGGAAATGCCATCCCTGCTTGTTGATGCGGTGCCACCCGTCGGGTGCCCCGTACGATGACGTTTTGAGGTAGAGACCCCTTCGGGTGGAACGTGGGGTGTACTCCCGCCACGAGGACTTTGAGGACCGTTGAAGAGGCCGTGGGATTCAGTAGTGGAGGGGGTTTAGTCATCAAGCATGTGCTCTCCCATATAGTAAATTATCTACGTCGCTAGTACAGTGGTGGATGGGAATTGTGGCAATGAAGACCCCCGTAGGCCATCACCCACGGTGGACAGGCTCCCGGTTAAACCAGTGATTCCGATCGTGGGTGGCGAGAGCTTGAGCTGGGCAAAAGGGCCAAAACTATTTTACTATTATATATCCTGAGCCGGGTATATGGCTGTACTACTTCGAGCCTGAGCCGGGCAATAGGGCCGATGTTTCTTTTTGGGCCTGAGCTGGGCAATAGGGCCAATGTTTCTTTTTGGGCCTAAGCCGAGCAATAGGGATGATGTTTCACTTTTGGGCCTGAGCTGAGAAAATGGTCGTATGAGTATGGATTTATGGGCTAGTACCATTGGCCAGTATGGATACTTGGAATTATGGGGCCAATCTCATCGGCGCGGCCAGTGTGGATATTGGAATTATGGGGTCAACAACATCGACCAGTTTTTGTTATCAGGAGATAGAGGCAGCACACACATAAGAGTAAACCCTAGTTACTTCATTGCATTAACACACAAGAGGGAAGCCATATCCATTTCCCACAAAACTCACACAAAGAAGAACTACTACATAGTGTAGTGTTCACACTCCAAATAACCCTAGACATAATGTCCACACACATGACCAGCTGGATGCGGTCATTATTCCACACATGCTATCCACCTAATATGTTAGCACATCACATGCTATCACCAGCACAGCAACAACTGTCTTCGAGCTTGCATTCTCAACACTCCCCCTCAAGCTCATAACATCCATCTCATGTACTCCAATCCTGTCTCGGAAATACTCAAACTTCTCTTTACCTAATGCCTTGGTAAAGATATTTGCAACCTGCTCATCGGTCTTCACATAGACCAAGTCAATCTGCCCATCCAGAACCTTCTCATGTACAAAATGATAATAGACCTCTATGTGTTTGTCCTAGAATGATAAACAGGGTTGCTAGCCAATTGTAAACTGCTCATGTTGTCACAGAACATGACAACTTTCCCATCATGATGCTCACCAAGATCCTTGAGCATCTTCTTCAACCACATAATGTCACATGCAGCCAGCTGCTCCTCTATACTCTGCTTCCGTGCTAGACAAAGCAATGATAGGCTGTTTCTTGCTGCTCCAAGTAACCACCACTGCACTCCAAAGTGGAAATGCATAACCACTTGTGGATCTCCTCATAAGGGCTACCTGCCCAATCTACGTTAGTGTAGCCACATGAACATCCAAATCTCTCCCATGTTCATAAAACAATCCATAATGTGCCGTGGCTTTCACATATCTCAATATCCTTCTTACTGCATCCAAATGAGGCTTGCGTGGACTTTACATAAACTGACTTACTAGTCCCATTGCATAGCTCAAATCAGGCCTCGTGATAGTCATGTAGATGACCATTTTCCTGTACATTGTGATGTCTTCTACCTCATCACTCAGCCCGCAACTTCATGTTTTGCTCCAAGGGCGTACTCATTGGCTTGCATGCCATTATACCATATTTAGCCCAACATTTCCAAGGCATAATGCCTTTGTACCAGCCATATGCCCCTTTTGGTCTTCACAACCTCAATGCCCAAAAAATATCTCAAATCACCGAGAACTTTCATGTCAAATTCTGCACATAGCATCTCTTTCACACTGGCTATATCATGGCTAGAATCACCTGTGAGTCATCAACATAGATAACTATGACAACCTTTCTATCTTCTTCACATACAATGAAGAATGTGAACTGCATACCTGAAAACCAATACTTATGAGGTACTTGTTGCTGATCTTATATCACTCCAAGCACGTGGTGCTTGTTTCAACCCATATAAAGCTTTCTTCAACCTACATACATGTGTAGGATACTTAGGGTGTACAAACCCTTCTGGCTGTTCCATATACACTTCTTGCAACTCACCATATTTAGAAAAGCATTTTTGACATCCATTTGATGTAGTTTCCAACCTTTTGATGCTGCCATAGAAATGGACCTCACTGTGGCCATCTTGGCAACTCGGCTAAATGTTTCCTCATAGTCTCAAGGCCCTGTGTCTGTGCATAGCCCTTTGCGACCAGCCTTGCCTTATGCCTTTCTATTGATCCATATGAGTTGCATTTCACTTTGAAAACCCACTTACAACCAATAACATTTTTCTCACTTGGAAGAGGAACCAACTCCCAAGTATCATTGCGGACTAATGCATCCATCTCCTCATCCATTGCCTTTTCCCATACATGCTTACCAATTGCTTCATCAAAGCATGATGGTTCCATATGCTTAATCATCGATGTCATGTATGCATAATGCATTGCATACCCTTTATACGTCAACCTGTCCACCACTGGATATTTAACCCTTTGTGATCTTCTTACAACCTGTGGCTCACTCTATGAAACCTTCTTGCATGTGGTGGCACATATCTTTCTTGCCTTACTCCTGGTGTTCGTACGGATGGAATACCAAGTTCCTCATCAAGGCTTTTCGAGCCCGAGGACTCATACCCTGTGATACCAATTCCTTCAACTTTCTTCTTGCCTTTATCCACAGCACTACTACTTGTGCTACCATGCTCATTCCTCAATCTCCCATTCCATGGGTTCACACTGCTATTATCACTCGATCCTGTAGGTCCTGTTAATGAAGTAGACACTTCATTTGGAAAATTTACATGAATGTCTGAATCAATGTCATCAACCATGACATCTACCTTGTCCTTGTACCAACTTGCCAGTTCATCAAACACAACATCTCTTGATATAACCACCTGCCTTGTGTTTGGATTGTAGCATTTGTAGGCC
>Ga0068630_1000600_pt1 | contig 11098 bp, 9 predicted proteins | sample InSIn4gowninarea_FD_77433 | JGI IMG/M metagenome (GOLD analysis project Ga0068630, IMG submission 77433) | Clean room microbial communities from NASA Spacecraft Assembly Facility at Jet Propulsion Laboratory, Pasadena, California, USA -... ... | reverse complement strand
TATTTATATTTATAAATATATAAAAATAAAATAGTTATAAATATATATATATATATATATATATATATATATATATATATATATATATATATATATATATATATATATATATTATAGTTAGATTAGCTGGACTACACTTATATTTTTTATACATCTTTTTCCCAAGTTTTTAATTTGCACTTTTGTTTGAGGTTTGCAAGGTTGGAATTTTATATGTATGACATATCTTCAATAATTTCTTCTTCCATAGTTACATTATATTCTCTGTGGATTTCTATTTTTGGTGCCTGTATGTTATTTATTTATATATATATATATTTTTTTTTTCAGTTTATATATACATCTCATTTCGTTCTTCCTCCATTGTCGTTTAATTTTTAAGTGTCTTTCCGTTTATGGTGTCTGTTCGGTTTTTCATTTTAAATTGTTTCCATAATCAATCTTGTATATATTTTCATTTGTTAAGGGGAGTTTTTATAGCTGCATTTATAGCGCTTAACTACTCTTAATTTATCTACATTTTCATTCTTTATTTAACTTTTGGTTATATAACCTTATTTTTGAATTTTTTTTTAAATATTTTACTAAATTCTTATCATATATATATTTATTTATTTATTTATTTATTTATTCTAGATTGTTTAATTATTCATTATGTTATTAATTATTCATCACCATTTTGTTGCGATTGAAAATATAATACATACCTCGATAAAAATCAAAAACCAATATTTAACCTTAGACATATGGCAATTTTAAGTTTGCCATCAAAACATGTTTTCAAAATACATTTTTAAATCCTGCACTCTAAAGCTATATGTTGAATTTTAGAAGGAGAGAGTTTGCTCTTCCAAAATAACATTTTCTCCCGATAAACCTTACTCCCATATACAGCAAGAAGATTTCAATTACTCTTCATTCTAAGTTTGTTTACTTACGTGTGTCTCAAAGGAACGACACGTTAATGATATGAACTGAGAACTATAAAGGACGTAAACAAAAAAAGACCGTCGATAATCTTCAACCTGTGTCAGAGATATTACTGAGTTAAGGGGAAGCAATCCTATTATCTTTATAATTCCTTTACTGTAATCTAAGAAACCGGGAAAAGTTGATGCATTCATTAAACAAATTTTCTATTTATTTATAAAATATACTCTTAAATTCTCCGAAAAGTAATCTGTTTTTGTGCATGCGAGTATTTGAATGCGTTCGATAAAATTTCTTGAATTACTAAAATAAAATCTGTTTTGATAAATTCGCTAAAAGTTCTAAAAACATTTACTAAAATTTTATAAATCGTTTAAATAGTAGTAAATTTAGAAGTTTCTAAAATTTAGTAAATATGTTGTACCGGGTTTATCATAGTATTTTTTTTTATTTTTATGATTACGAGTTTTCATTAATTACTAAAATAAAATAGTAACATTAGCAAACATTTAGCAGAATTTGGTAAGTATTAAAATTGTGTAACGTCTACAAAGGTGCTGCGTATTTGACAGTAAATCGAACTCTTAAAATTTTCACATTGTAGAAACATCCCAAACGTCTTTTCTTTTTAAATACTAGTATGAAAATTACAGGAAGTCACCAAATGACGTCGATAGTACGTCACAATGACGAGAGTGCAAAAGAGGGATATATAAGGAATGGCAGCGAAGAAGTAAAATTGTTCACAAGGTTCTGTAAGCCGTTCAGTGATAGAACTGAAAAGATATAACACAGAGTACGCATGTGGATGATAATGTGCGTGATAGAACCTTTGGCTACCTGGATCACAGGTACGCCAGTTTATTTCAGGCCGTACTGTAAAAGAAGTATTTTGCATTTCTATTCTTTATTCAGAATTATTCAACAAATGTCTTGTGAATGATTTGGAAGCGATATATTTCAGATTATTGTCTGGCTCTGATAAGAAGGCATTCGGCCTTGGAAGAGTTTATTTCGTTGCGGGGGAATACGGAAGGGTTACCTCAAAAAACTGCCGCTAGGCAAGCATTGTTAGGGTTGGATAGCTGAATGAAAGAATCGTATTGTTTTTTTGCCTTTTCGTGAGCTCGTATTAAAAAAATACAACTTCAACGGCCTGCTTGTTCCGCTTTTTATTAAATTGTGACTTCTGAGTGTATGTATTTTTTAAATATTTAATTATTTTCTTCTTGTTCAGTTTGGAGTTTGTGTTCTTTGCAAATTTTTTTCCATCCAGAAATTCCTGAAAATGAAATTTAAATTTTCATCTAAAGAACCAAAATAATGCCATTCTCAGATTTAAAAAATAAAATTTAATGATAACCTCTTTCAATTAGATCGTGATTATTATTGTAAATTTTGGTTTCGATGGAATATATTTTGTTCTGTTTTCTAAAATTCACAAGGTTATGTTTAAAAGCACGTGCAAAATGCGACTTTTTTTTTTCGCTAAATTTTTGCATCTATCGCCAATTCTGGGAGCACGGTTATCCTCGGAAGTTTCTACCTGTCACCGATTTAAGGTAATAAACTCGTCCAAAATCACGTGGCTCATCTGCCAAGTTATCGGAGCCAGACTATATCTTGAGGGATTGTTTTGTTTCCTGTGACACTGCTAAAGACAGCCTTAAAAAGTATATTTATTAAGGATTATTTTTGAGGTTAAATCTTCTGCTGTACTTCACATTTACGACGAATAAAAACGTGATTTTCTTTCCAAAAAAGCATGTGTCTATCTTGCAGCCTCCCCTTACATTATATCGTAAGATGTCCAAAAACAAATTAGAAAGAATTTATTGTAATAATATTAAGTCTTAACGAATTTTTGGCGTAAGGATATTTCAATTTTATTTGTTATTACTTTGATGCTTAATTAGTAAAAACTGAAATACAATACAAATGACAAATGTAAAAGGCAACACCATAAAAAAGTGATCAGAACGAGATAGAAGGCGGCGGAGGAAGACAAAAAATACGTATGTAATTTGATGAATTTTGTAAAAGCTTTGCAATACAACAACCGAATGTAAAGTGTGATCTGAAAGAAACAGGATCTTCGTACAAAACAAGACCACAAGTCTTCGATGAGCAAGTTATAGCGACAGCCATCTTAACAAGTATAAATGTCCCTTTGATCACTTCTGAATGGCCTACAGTTCAGCAGTTCGCGGGTTCGATTTGATGTTTAAATGTTAATCTGGCTTGGGTGTTTGTAGTGGTTCGGAATTCACTTTAAGCAGTAGGTCCCGGTCTAATTAGCCCTCGTGTGCAAAAAATGACCGTACAGCGACCATAGATATAGAAATAACTAGATCGTGCTGGCTGAACTACGGTAACACTTTTATTTTGATTCAAAAACGCTGTAGTGGCATCAGCCATGATAATGGCGAATTCTGCTGAAAGGCAGAGTGTGTTAAATTTATAGTTGTTCGATTTTTTTTAAATATAGGGTGTCCCAAAATTTACGCAAGATTTGAATTGCATAGAAAATTAACTAATTTAGTGTTGAGAACCAAAAAAAGGAAACAGTTCCACAGACGACAACTTAGGGTTAGTAAAAATGCAGCACTGCACAAAATAACAACTTATTTTCATTGTTGGATAGCATTTCAAAAATAATAAAATCTTGGCTGCTACAGTTCGCAAGTTTCGCATAATGTATGGTCAGGTTATTGGTTTCAATTTGTCAAATATGAAAAAAGTAATTGAAAGTTTCATCGAAACCGGATGAATTGGGGACGATAAACTCACTAACCGTCCAATAACAAGCAGTTCAAGTGGTAATATCGAAACAGTGCGTGAGAGTGTTGGTGGAAGTTCAGAAACATGGATTCATCGTCATGAACAAGATTTGCGCATTCAAAATGCTCTCTACAGACTATGCTGACGAAAGAACTGCGTCTCAGTGCTTAAAAAGACCAAATGACACAAGAACTGAAACCTAATGTCCATGCACAGTGAAGAGATTTTGTTGTATGGGTTATTTAACAACAAAAAGTGAACGCTGGTTTTTCGAACAAAATCATCCTAAATGATAAAGCCCATTTTCCCCTTGATGGCTTTGTTAATCTTCAAAATTACAACATTTCGGGTTCAGAAAACCTACGCATGACTGTCGAAATACAAATTCATTCATAACGTATCACTTGTTGGTGCGGATTTTGGGATGGAGGCATCATTGGAGCATGCTTATTAGGAAATGAGGCTGGTCGAGCAATTACGGTTGCTGGTGCTCGATATTGCGACGTAACTGAGTTCTTTCTGCCTAAATTGGATAGTATTGATGTGGAGGACATGTAGTTACAACATGACAATGCGATATGCCACACAGTCTATGAAAAATCCAGTTACAACATAAAGCATTTTCTAATCGTATACTTTCTTGTTTCGGTGATCAGAATTGAGCCCCAGATCATGTGATTTAACTTCACTGATTTTTTTTTCTGTAAGGTTATTTGAAGTCAGATGTCTCTGTTAACAAGCTCACATCCACCCGTGCAATAAAAAAGGAGATTCAATGCTGCATCAACGAAATTCAGCTACATTTATGTGTAAAAATTATGAAAAAATTCGACAAAAGAGTGCGTATGTTCCAGGAAATCCGTGGAGGTCATTTGCTGGACGTACTATTCAATACAAAACCCTATCCTGTGTACTTTGTACTTCAATGAAAAGAAAATGTATTTGAACCAAAAAACTGCGTTTTCTACTTAATTCAAATCTTGCGTAAATTTTGAGACACCCTATATATGCTTATATTTTCCAAGCATTGGCACTGGCATCAATTAATTTAAGAAAACATTAGTCCTAAGTATAATGCTCCCTATCTTCCGGAAAAAATATGAACTATATGGAAAATATTCACTATATGAAGATTATATTGGTAGAAAATATAGAAATATAAAGAAGTGGTATGCTACCAAATACATAGCCATTAAATCAGTTTTTATTGCTTTCAACAGAACTCCAAAACGTATGACGTATTCTTCATCCAATTACGGTCGTATTTAATTAGAAGAAATATTTGTGAAACGTAAATTCTAAAAAAGTAATGTAGTGAATTTGTTGGGATAATGCGGAACGCTAAGATACCAAATTTTACTGGGAGCTTTCATTGTAAATATCAGGAGCTAGAATAGAAGAATGAATATAATTAGGTAAAAGTTAGGTTGCGTAAATTTTATAAAATAGATTTTAGAATTTAAAATGCTATATCATGAATATTTACTTCATCTGTAACTTTTTTTTCATTTGGATTATAGGTCTATGATCAACGGTTGTGAAAATAAAGGCCAGCCATCAATTTGTTCTGCATTCGATTAATGAAAAATTAAAACACTGAAAAATATGTAACTCATATTTATTAGATAACTAATGAGTAAAAGAAGCAAGATGCATTAAAATAGTTTAACACTTTAAGCTTGTACCTGAAAACATTATTAATTAACAGAATAGTTTAAGCCAACTAAGGTACAACAACTTTTCCATACGGAGGAATATTAAGCTATGTCCACTTATCTCGAGGATTTAATGAAATTGTTGCCGACACTTAGCTAGTCTCTGCTTCAAACTTAAAACCCAAAATCTTTAATGATTATTTTCCCGCAGGAAATAATTAACTCGCGTTCATAACTCATTCTTCCTTTGATAATGCTGTCATGTGTCAGTTAATTATCTTTCCTTCTATCGAAGCTACAATCAGCTGAGCAATCAAGTTTACGTTGCTAATTTTGTTGAAGTTTTAAAGGGCGGAATTTAATGGTAAACTATTTCCCTCTCTCTCACACACACACATAAAGTACGTAGTAAGAAACAAACGTTTCCGGCCTAATATACTTGTAACATCTATAAAGTTAAAAAAAGGGGTAATTCACTTTTTAATTTAGTCCCCTTGTACTTTAATGCGCTTTTTACGTCTTTTAATTATCTTTTCTATGACCCTGAAAAAGTAATCTGAAGATTTGTTAGCAAAATGTTTGATAGCTGATTTCTTCACTTCTTCAACTCGACATTCCACGGCTTTTCTTTTACATTTCTTAACGCAACTAATATAAAGGACTTGCATTATAATCTCCATTCTCAGTCTTGTTTCTTGGTTTAAAGTTTATCATCAGAGTTCTTTGAGAGTTCCAAAAATGTATTGCCATAATTGTTTTCGCTGATTGTTGCACCTTTGGATTTCTTGATGGAGCTTCACCAACTTTTCTCGCCTCCATGGATTCCCTCTTTGATAGAGGATTACAATAGAAAACCATTGTTTCATCTCCAGTTACAACTGATTGTAAATAGTTTCTGATTTGCACTGTAACAACGCGCAGTTGTTTTTGAATCGATGACAGAAGTCTAGGCACCCATCTTACTGAGATCTTGTTCATGTAAAGTCCCTCATGCAGAATGCGTAAGAGAGATGTTTTGGAGTGCTCCATTAGTGCTGCTATCGTTTTGATTTTAACCTCCTCTTATTCGATATTTCCTCCATGACAAAAAACAATATTTTCTAATGCCAGCTTCTCCAATGGCCACCCTTGACGAGAATCATCTTCGATAGATTCTTGTCCAAGGAAAAATTGTTCTGCCCATTCTTTCATTGTTGAATACGAAAAGGAAGAATCGTCTTAAATATCATCTAAAACGTTTTAAATTTCATTAGGATTTTCACCTTTTTTAGTTAAAAATTGTATGACCGCACGGTACGCAATATTAAACATTTTTGGTAAAACGAACAAATGCACTCACTTAAATAGCTGTCAAAAAAGAACTAAACCAGCCAAAAGGACGAAACTTTTTCAATTTATTTATTCAAAGTTGCCTCTACATGTCTACAAGAATAAATTGTTGTCAGATGATTTTTTACATGTGAGGCCGGAAACTTTTGAATTTTGCTACGTATATTAATTGTTTCGAAATTTCTTGAAGGACATTGACCCACTTATTGAACCAATCATTTGACAAATAAAATTAGTTTTTAATATTTCTTGTCAAGATCTTTCATAAAAAATTTTGATCCTGAATTTAGTTATTTATTAGTTATATTAAAAACCTATTTTTAATATTTATTGCTAGTAATTATGGAAACAGTTATCCTTAGTTTAAAAAAAATAATTAATTACGTACATATATGACTTCTTTTCAACTAGTACTCTTTTAAGACAGCAGTGTTACCCAACGCACAACATTTCGCCTAAAATCCTAAATTAAATATTTCTTACTCATAAAAAAAACAAATAGTTTCCATGTACATTACTATTAATGATGGGATCAATTATTCGTAGCTTAAAAATAATTAACAACATACATTTTTTTTTCAACAAGACCTCTTTTAAGATAGCAATGACTCTGAATTTAACAGTTTTTCTCCTGAAATCCTGAACTAATTTATTTGGCAGAATACAAAATCAACTAGTTGCAATATACATTACTATTAATAATGAAATCAATGATCTTTAGTTTAAAAACAATAAAAAACATAAATACGATTTTTTTCAAAAAGAACTTTATTAAGATAGCAATAACTCTGAACTTAACAATTATTCTCCTGAATTTCCTGAACTAATTTATTATTCCTCATACAAACGCAACTAGTTTCAATGCACATTATCACTATATATGAATTAAATCAGTTATCCTTAGTTTAAAAATAATCAAAAACATACATATGATTTTTTTCAACAAGTACTCTTTTAAAATAGCAATGACTCTGAACTTAACATTTTTTTTTTCTCCTGAAACCTTGAAAAAATTAGTTTTAATGTAATCTAGTTTTAATGTACATTGCTATTAACAATGGAATCAGTTATCTTGAGTTTAGAAATAATTAACAACATATATATGTTTTTAACAAGCAATAAGCAATTTCAAAACTATAAAATTTAATAAATGCATTGCCTACTTGAAAAAATAACACAAGCATAAAAATCAAGCAATTAAAGTAAAATATTTGATAAATGCTTCATCCACTCAAAAAAAGTATAGCACGAGTGTATATTCGTAATATACATACATTACAAGCAAACTGCGAACCAAATTTTGTTGAAGACATTATCCATTCTTCAGACGCCAGCAAAAGATATCCAACAGAATCTTTCAGGATATGTTTGAAATTATTTTGCAATGTCAGTATCTTTCCAACGGAGATTTCAAAAAATCGCAAAATACATATTAGTCGCTCAAAAACAAAATTAAAAAACAAATCTGAGAAAAATAAACTTAGTTGCACACGTGCAAACAAGATAAGCAATTTTGCATATACACATGGCACTACATCGCAAAAGCAAATGGAATAACATTCAAGGAAAATTGAGATAAACAAAATGCTACTCATGTTTTTCCTTACTACTGAAATTTCTCAGGAAACAAATCTTAAAAGGAAAACTTGGAACTGTCAGGGTGTTGGCATTCCAGTTTAACCATTAGAAAATGATGTTTGCATCTGTAATCTGCAAAATGGTTTTTTGTTTATTAGTTTTTTTTAATGAAAAATGTAGAAAAATAATTAACTCTGCATTGATTTTTATTATCGCCTGCTTCTACGACCGTAAGCAAAACCGTTTCCATGGCATCAAAGAATTAATGATTTTGTGAATCCTCTTGACAGATTCAAGATTGGGCAGCAGAAATATGCATTAAAAATTAATGTCTCTCTTCTAAATTAAAAATAAAATGTTTGCCACTGAGTTTCTGATCTCCGTCATTTTCTACACTAGAACACCCAATTTCGTGTCACCACCGTGTTGAAATAATATTTTATTCATCAAAAATATAGAAAAACGACTAAACACCACATTAATTTGTGTTTTTAAAATTCAACGTAGATTTTATTCACACGAGAATAAAAAAAATCTTCACCAATCAAAAATATTACAAAATTTGAATTCACCAATCAGCGATCGAATAAATGTGGTAGACACTTGATCCAAAACAAAGGCAAAACCATTTTCCAATGGTTAAAAATGACTAACAAATTCCACGTAGTCGCTAAAATTAAATATTTTCCAGAGAGCGGAGTTTGGCTTTTAGCACCAGTTCATTGAGCTTTACGCAACTGTAAAAAAGACTTCTACTGCATTTTTAAGATGTTTAAAACAATAAAACAATTTATTGAAATTTTGAATATTTTTAAACTACACACAAATTAAAACTGCTTTTTCCATAGATTTTAAGGGAAAATATAAAATGCGGATTTTTTTAATTTGTGCGCAGTAATATTAACTTGGGAAAACAAAAAGCATGCAAAAAATTCTTATGGAAGATTTAAGGGGGAAGACTCCTTTCAACGACTGTGAAATACCCATTTTGAACGGTATTTTCTAAATTTAATATTTCAAAAACTATTATATATATACTAATACTTTTTCCACACAAATATAAAGCATACTTTCTTTTATTATAACTAATTTTTTCATTGCATACTTAAACGTAACAATATTTTTTTATTTATAGACAATGTTAAAAGAAAATTATATTTTATTTTTGTCGTTTCAACACCTTGCGCAAGATTCTAAAATAACTGTTGAAGGTATTTCAATAAAATTTTTAAGGAATACTTGTATGATGTTTTTCTACAGATTCCACCTAAAATTAAGTGATTTTGATTTTATTTTATATTTTTTATTTTCTTTTGTTCAAAAAATATTTGTTAAAATTTCAGAGTATACAAAATCAAAACTTTTAAAATATTGTTTAAACATTTTAAGAATAAAGCATTAGGTGCATGTTGTAATGTTACCTTTTTAGTGTGCAGCAAAGAAGTTTTTATGCCAATACATAAATTATTTAACTTGTAAACTTGCGCAAGGTGTTGAAACGACAAAATTAAAATATAATTTTCTTTTAACTTTGTCTATAAATAAAAAATATTGTTACGTTTAAGTATGCAATAAAAAATTAGTTATAACAAAAGAAACTATGCTTTATATTTGTGTGAACAAAGTGTTAGAATGTATACAACAGTTTGTGAGATATTAAATTTAGAAAATACCATTCAAAATGGGTATTTCACAGTCGTTAAAAGGAGCCTGCCCCCTTAAAACAACAATTACTGTTACATACCAGGAGTTCTGTGAAATATATTCTTACGACTCGGGATACGACTGAAACAAAAATATGTAAACTAATGATTAGCTTGTGGTGGCCCTTATGCTAACATACCAAAAGGTGTCTATTATCCGTTATGCTGATACCTCCACATAAAAAATATCAAAAATTCGAAACATTCAACAACGCTCAAGCGACAATCTCAATAAGATACGAAATGCTTAAATTCACAAAATTAAGATAAGACAAGTAAAATCAGCCCGTTGTAACGGTCTACGCAGTTTCAAATGTTTGCCGCAGAGATCTCAGCTAACTTTCCAATGCCCTATTTGAAAAGTTACCCAGGGCAGACGCGTCTCTGCATCTTGCCCCGACCCTCTGGGGAGGGCGGTTAGCGGCCGGCTAATCAAAAATCGTTAACTCTTACCTATTGAAATGTTTGAAGAACTTCTTTGTAGACAACATTCTTAGTAAATGTTGCATCAGAGCCTTCAATCAACCTTCCTTGATTGGGTCCATCTATGATTTTGATCTTTACATCAGATTGTTTCCTAACTCTTGAGAAAGCAACATAAAGCTGTCCATGCCCAAAAACTGGCTCAGGAAGGAAAATTCCAACCTTATCAAGAGTTTGACCTTGGGCCTTATTTATTGTCATTGCAAAGGCAACTTTGATTGGAAATTGCCTTCTCTTTAGCTGAAAAGGTAACCCAGTCTCAGAAGGATTTTGCTACTTGGTTTTGGCGTCCCAATGGTCCTAATTCTTCCGCTTTGCGCCTTTTATATTCTGCTTTACTTCCAAGCCTAGAATTTCTCTCTTCAATTGTTTCTGAACGATGTTTTTCTGCTTTTTTGCTTCGGCTTTCTTTCTTTCTTCTTCGCTTCCATACTTCCTTGGTCTCCCCATTTTGATAACTACTTGAAACAACGTTTGGATGTTTTGAATCAAAACAATAAGAAGAAACAGTAAACAAAAAAAGCACGTGAGTTTCCCGGACATCTCTATATAATCATATTAAATGAGAAGAAGAGGATGAGATGGATGTTTTGAATCAAAACAATAAGAAGAAACAGTAAACAAAAAAGCACGTGAGTT
>Ga0068630_1000598_pt1 | contig 11110 bp, 7 predicted proteins | sample InSIn4gowninarea_FD_77433 | JGI IMG/M metagenome (GOLD analysis project Ga0068630, IMG submission 77433) | Clean room microbial communities from NASA Spacecraft Assembly Facility at Jet Propulsion Laboratory, Pasadena, California, USA -... ... | reverse complement strand
TTTATCCCTATCACTGAGGGTGATTTATCTTAAATCACATGGCCTCCAAGATCGCCGGGCTCTATGGGCGCCCATATAAGTATTTTTAGGGGGAGGGGGTCCAAGATCAGCTAACAAGTACCTTACTTTAAAATGTGAAACGTTTATCAAAAACTAACATTGTTTTCTGCTCTGTTCATTAAATTTATTAATAAAATTCAATATCAGAAAAATGACTTTTAAAAGTTTCGTCTATTTTAATGTTTTTAATCAGAAATTTTGCAATATCAACAAGGCTAGGGGGGGCTCGAGCCCCTATGCCCCCCCCATATGGGCGCCCTTGCCGGGCTCCCATGCTATTCTTTACACCATGTGGTTTCTTTTTATGGGGTTACATCAAAGGCAATATTTATAAACCACCGATACCCCAAACGTTGCAAGAACTAAAGAACGCATTTGTGCAACATTTAGGAACCATTGAAAGTGCGATACTTCAGAATGTGTGGAACGAGCGTGATTGCAGATTACGTGTTTGTTGTGTAACAAAATGGTCACACATCAAACATTTTTAGCAAAAGAAAAAACACAAAAATGGTATCTTTTTCCTTAATTTCGTGTATCACTCATTGTAATACATTTAATAGTTTCGAAGATATACGTTTTTAAAATCTAGTCACATTTGAGAGAGGGGCCAACTGTGGCTGAATGGCTAGCGCTGTGGTCTTCAGTTCATCAGTTCACGGGTTCGATTCCCGCCTTGGGCTTGGGTGTTTGTAGTGGTTCGGAATCCACTTTAAACAGTAGGTCCCGGTCTAATTAGCCCTCGTGTGCAAAAAATGACCGTACAGCGACAAACCAAACCAAACCACATTTGAGCGAACCCTGTATAATGTCCAGTATTGTATATTATCTTAAACGACAACCCTTAAACATCTTAAGCCAAGTGGTTATATAAAGCATTTTGTATTGTTATGTCAGTTAACGCGTTCTTTACAATTCTTTCTTTATAATTTATAACTTTATTTAAATATGATTACAGGTATCAATTCTTTTAGTTAAATCGTTTCTTTTCCCTTTCTATTTTTATAGGTCTTCCTTCCAGGTCGAATTTGAACTTGAATCTGAACTTGAACTCCGATTCGCCAAGGAAAGCACGGCAGAATTTGTCGCTCAATTTTGGCTGTGCTGCTTTGAGCGTTGTTGGAGAAAAAGTGGATGCCGAATTGACATTAGAAAAACAAGGGTAAGTGCAATCTTTAGACAACATTGAATTAATGATATCGATTAATAAAAGTACCTTGCTTTGTTCTTTTATATCGTGAATTTTGTTTAGATTTTACTTAGTTCTAATAAGAGAATTATCCGGCTATAAATTTCCTGAACTATATGATTTTTTCTAAGTTTCTTGTAATAATATTTCTTTTTTTTCAAATACAATTCTTTATTTCTCTGAATCACAAAACGGTTTCGAAGTACGAAAAACGACATTATTGGTAACTTATCATTTTATGCCTTTCTTAAGAGACTTTCGCTTTGTATTAATTTATTTGTAGAAACAAGTACTTGCTTTCTCCTTGTAATTCAAAGCTTTTGAGTTTCAATTAGTAATGCTGAAAATAAAATTGTTCGCTTCAGAAGGTTTTAAAAAAATAGTAAGATCACGGTATATAATTAGTTTAGAAAGATTGTTTCTATTTAGAAATTTATGTATAAAATTGTCTATAAAGTAAAGCCATATAATGTAAAGAAACATTTGTGTTTAATCCGAATAATTTTATGAGCTCCAGACAAGTATATAAAAGTCTTGATTATATACATTAGAAATATTATTGCAAGTAAAAGGACCTGTACCGTTTTTAAAATACAACTATTAGCTGCTAAGTAACTCTTTTGAAATTGGTTAAAAAATTTAATTAAAAAATATGAGTTCAGTTTTCTGTAATACCTAACACCAAAAATACTTGGATACGTAATCTAAATAGGAGTGGATTACTTCTGAGAACTTTATTAATGCTCTTGCCCTGAACCAAAAAAAGCAAATTCAATAACCAAACCTTGTTTGCAAATACGGCCTCTTCCTAGGTTTATGTTTTCTGGGCAAACACATTACCACCCCTTACTTCTCTTCTGGGGGCCCTTATCTTGTGTATCCAGCAGAACAATAAGAGGATTAGCCGGATAATCCTCGGTCAGAGCTTCCTCTTTTATCTCAGCAGGGCATGTCGAGCGATCCTCGAGTTTATTGGACCAAAAGGCCAAGATTGCATCCTGCATTGAAGACACCGGGGCACGTCGTAATTCCCCCTTATATTGCATTGTTCTTAAAGGGCAGACTACCCTCGTTTTGAGGAGGGTCGAGAATGTGGGGGGGTCGGAATTAATAACAGCGAGATTTGTTCGGTCTTTCATGAATCCTTTGTTCGGAGTGGGGCTGGTAATTAGTGCCGAAGAAAGTATGGCAAGGACTGCCTCGAATTTTGGATGTGATCCATTGTTTGTGGTGGTAATCATACTGCTTTATGATGTGCGTGTTGGTCGGAGAGTTCCTGCTAGGCACTGAAAGATGCTGAGAGGAACGTGCCTTAAAGATAACAGTCACAAATGCATGATTGCTTGTTTGCGTTCGTTTGCAAAAGATGTCTCGTGGATTTCTTGTTGAAACCACATTGGCTATTGTTATAAGTTTGTACTTCTGTTGATTTTGCTAGACTGCTTTGATTTAATTTTAAGAAATCAATAAGGGGGAGATCCATACTTATTAATATTCTCGCGTGTTGATTTATAATTTACAGTCTGCCAGGAATGACAGACTTTTTAATAAGGCAAGACTTATACGTATATTGCCATTTACAAGTCATGCAAAATTCAGAGTACTGGTAATTAAAAATATTGCAAAAACCATTATAAAGACTGAGCTTTCAACAAGGACATTTGATTGTATGTAATAGTTCATATATTTAATAAGAAATTGCCAAACTATAACAATAATAATAAGAATAGACATTTACTAATAAATAAGCTTAATTGGTTTCAAAGTAGCTGCCTTTTCCAGCGATGCAAAGTTGCAAACGCTTACAGAAATATTCAGCAATGGGCCTCGAGTCTTCTACCTTTAATTTATCCCATCCGTTTTAAACACACTGAAGTGTTTTAAAACGTTTATGTTTTTAAGCTATTAACATAGCCTGAAAATGCATATCTATAAGAGAATTCATGGTGTATTAAATTCTATGTTTCATTTTAAGTGAGGAATTAATGTGATCGCCTTATCTAAAAAATTGTATTTAAGGGGTAAGTACAATTCTTTAAGTACTTACTATAAAGTGTTTTGTCAATGAAATTTGGAGAAAACAGAATCATCAAAAAAAAAAAGTTTGGGGAAACGAGATAATTTCTTATTGCATGTTAAGCTTCTGCTTGTGAAAATGTCATGAACGCTAGAAGTAAGACTAACTATTTCGAAAAATAAAATCTGGGAAAGGTTTACCATTTTGCGAAGACCATCCATGATGAAATTGCAACAATGCTTCACATTGGTTTTGTCGTTTTGAAAGGATTTAAGCCTCCTAACAATGTATTACTATGCTTTTTGCACCTGCCTGTGAATTTAACCTGTATTTGTACTGACGATTTGATTTGTGCGACAGGTGGTATCATGGATCCATCAGTCGGCTGGACGCCGAGAACCTGCTACGGGTGCTCAAGGAAGGCAGCTATCTGGTGAGGAACAGTGAGAGTTCTAAACAGGATTATTCGCTGTCTCTCAAGTAAGTACCTACTCATATTGTCTATTGGTTATGGCATTGAGAATCATTTTATGACCAACACGAGTCGGCTGCTGTGAATTAAAATCACGTGGTATTAGGAGAGTTATTTCTTGCAATTTATAGGAAGAAGTTCAAAAGATAATTCAATAAGATTTATTAGAAGCAGGTTAATTTTATTCAATTTTCCATTTCGATTTCCTTTTGCTTAATCGAAGGAAATAATTATACCATGTGACTTCTACGTCACGGCTGCCAACTCGTGATTGGCAAACTGTACCTCGCCTTTCTAAGGGAGCGTAAATAATGACAAGAAGTACACAGGTTGAAAAGATACTCGGGTTATTCATAAATTTGGTATATCATAATCACTTAATCAACCTAGAGTTGCACTCTTCTTTCATTGTTGGGCGAGTAATGCTTTAAATGCGAAAGTTATTTTTTAATCATATTACAAAAGCTTTTTTATTACTTTTTAATTGTGAAATTTTTTCCAAGATCTGTTTTATTTATAACAATTTATTTTCCTTACATGTACTAAGGAAAGTTTTTTTTTCCGTGTGTTTATTAACTCTTTTGCAATTCGAAAAACACTGAAGCTGGAATTGAACCCATAAACTGCAGAACTGAAGACCAGAGCGCTAGCCATTCAGCCGCAGTTGGCTACATTCGTGTGATCTTTAATTTAAAAGTTCTTTTCGTCGTGTTTCTAAAAATATTAAGTACAAAAGGTCTAGGAACAAATTTCTGAATTTATTGATTTATTTTATTTTTATTTATTTATTTTGCAAGCCAATACATGTTACCATTGATATGCCCTTTTAATTACAAAACTGCAGATATTTTAATATTTCAGTCCATCTGTATTAATTATTTCAATTCATTTCACATAAATCTCGATGGGGGAACTTTCCTGTTGTGCAGTTTTACCTGTTCCCAGTTACAGTTAATAAATTTTAGGTAATTTTCGCTTTCGTTTCAGCGTATGAGTTTTCTAAAAATTTCGCAACTGAATAATAAGTCGAATTAGAATGTGATGTTAATTTTCCCATCGAGAAATAAATCGAATAGAATATCGGTACAGCAGTACTTAAAACGCATAAAACATAAAAGAAAAGCAGAGCTATGGCGTGGAAAATTATAGCATGGAATCTTGAACGGTTACAGAAAAGCGAAGAAAGACCTCGTGATAAAATAAGGCATTGAAAATTTTACTCAAAAGGCTTGAGCAGCTGAACGTGATAACAATGCATCGATATTATTGATTGCACCTGTCTTTCGTCAGAACTGTGAGCATGCGCTGTGGCATGTTATCCTCTAATTTTTTTTAGTTCACTTCAAATCGCAAGCAGTATCTTCTTTTTATCTAGTTATTCATTGAAAAGAAATTGCTGGTGAAGACCTTATTGAATTGTTTTGGTATTTTAGATGGAAGTATTGACATTGTTATTTTATTTTTTTAATATGTTTAATACTTGCAATATGATTAGTCGAAACAGTCAAAGTAGTATTGAAAAATAAATCTGACCGCTAAAAATATTTTCTGGCGTAGATCGTGTTTTGTAAGTGATCGTTGAAATATGAGATACATCCATTGAAGAAAGCATCTGGATTACATCTCAGGCGAAAGGATTTCGATACGATCTCGGCGTTTTTGTTTAAATCGATTCAGATAATGGTATGATACCTGGGAAATCAGCCAAGTGGGGTGGAAGCACGGCTTCAGAGAGCCCGGAGGAGATCACGAGAGAGAACATAATATCCGAAATGGCTTTTTATTTATTTCGGAGAAAATCCGTGTTGAAGAATATTGTTTCTTGAATGGGGATTTCTTTTTACCGAGTTTAATATCGTTATATGTTGATGTAATAACAATGCATATAAGCTTAAACGCGACACGGAAAATTTTGATTTATGAATTTGCTTTTTTATTAAGTGTTTAAGGTTAGCTATAAGTAAGTAACTAGCGTTGCACGTATAGCTTAAATGTTTGAGCGACTTGGCCAAAGAGTGTTCTCTCGCTCTTGATATAGAAGCTGTTATCCGCACCTGCTTTTGGCGAAATTCATGTTGTTCTGGTCTTTCAATAGCTCTGAAATTCCTTTGTTGTTGGCTCTAAAAGCGTGTCGTAGGGTTTGAAGACGTGGTGTTAGAGGTCCACTGTGATATCGAGGGATCAACCGTCAACATCCCACCACCAGCATTGCTCCTTCAATAGGGCCACAATAGAGGGATTAACTCTTGGGAAGATAACCGTTACAAGAATACCATACAGATAATTTGAAAAACAACATCAGAATTCTTTATTTTATATCATAAAATTTCAATGGGCTTTCAAATATATACGGACAACGATCTCTGATATGCAAAAATGCTAGATTTTTTAATAGAAATGACGCTGTGTCACTTTTAAACCTCCAATGTTATTCACAATATTGACCAGTCCCAAGCCTGAAAAATAAGGGTCAGTTAAAAGGATTGTGATTTTTTCTGTATATTTGCTTTTAAAAGAGTCATTTAATATAATAATATGGTAATTATTAGATATTTAATTAAAAATATACAAATTAAGTCCGAATTTAATGGAGCCAACTGCTGCTGAATGGGTAAAGCTCTGGTCTTCAGTTCAACAGTTTGTGGGTTCGATTCTCGCCTCGGTTTTGGGTGTTTGTAGCATTTTAGAATCATTTTTAAACAGTAGGTCCCGGTCTAATTAGCCCTCGTTCGCAAACCGAAACCGACCAACAACAACAAACCAAACCAAATTAATTTTTTTTAACCGAAAATTTTTTTTTAACAAACCAAATTTTTTTTGAACAAACCAATTTTTAATTTTTTTTTGAACAAACCAAACCGAATTAATTTTTTTTTTTGAAATTTATTTTTATAAGAATTCATTTATATTGAATATATTAGGGCAATAAAATTATAATTCAAATAAGGTAATTATTAGAAAAATATATTAAACCATTTATTTATTATATGGAAAGAAATTGCAATTCTTTTATTCTATATATTTCGTTAAAAATATTGGGAACTGTCATGTATACAATAATTAATACCTCTAGTGTGTCAGTCCTCTACTTACGGGTCAGGGTGGGGGTTGGGAGGCTGACCGCTCATCCCACGATGTCTCCTTTGACCGCTAACATCACGACTGCAAACCTCAGGTAACTGCAGAAGTTTTCCGACCAAGTCTCTTCCTTTTCTTGTTTAGCATTTCGATAGATATTTTTAGTATTTTCCTCTTGTAACATACCTAAAAAGTGACACATCCATAAACATCCGACAAACGACATATACTCCATCTAAATTGCCATACAATAAAATGTAAAATGAAAAATAATGTAGAATGGATAATGTAATGTAAAATGAAAAATAAAATAAATGAGCAGACGATGAAAAATGCTATTTTTTATTTTAGCAAATTACGATGTATGTTTTGTTTTTATATTCACTTCGTGGTGAACTTGAAATTATTTAGAAGTTCATAAATTGTAAAGATAATAGCAGTTATCATTACACTAGTAATTTATCGGTGACTATATGGAACGATGGGATTTCTAGCTGGAAAATGGAGGTTTTACTGGATGAATTCTAAGAGAAAACAATTGGCCATTTAACAAAGAATGAATTATCTGCAGCAAAATTAAAGCACATACTGCATCAAAAAGGCGTCGGCTGGCGCAGAGGTAAAGCACGCGGCTACGATCCAGTAGGTCATAGGTTCGAATCCAACTGCGTATCCTCTAAACTACCCATGTACAGGCGGGAAACGTGCATGTAAAATCTGTGGACCCGCAATGAAACTCCAGGGCATGCTCATTCAACTGTCATGCTACCGAAAGGGAAGTGGATGCAGGAGCATGCCGTGGCATGAATGAATGAATACTGCATCAAAAATGTTAAAATCGGTTCTTTCGTCTTTTTTAATTATTGTAGGAAAATCGGAATCAGAAATACAGCTTTTCTTTAAAACCTAATGACTCTTTAGGACTGATAATGAACCAGACGTATTACATTGAAGACGTTAAAGCCTCAGAAGCCGCAATGACTATGATAATTATGAGTATGCACATGTTAGAGTCATCCAGGGGAAATAAACTCGCACAGAAGACAATCATTGTATATCAAACTGAGTATTTTGGTGCATGCTGCGGTACAATAATCGCTTTTTAATTCTTTGCATTATAGCCAAAATAACGCGACTTCATGAACCGTAGGCACCATAATTTACTTAAAAACGCACATTTCGGTACATTGAATTCTCGTCCTCGCTTATTTCCATTGATCGCTTCGTTTATTTTTTGCTCGTCTTTTCTTCGTTCACTCCATCCACAAACGCCCCCCCCCCCATTAATTTTTGCACGCCATGTTTAACAGTCCCCCCCCTCCATTCCGGAAAACGTCATTCGCGCATGCGCACGAACTACCGCGGCTCATTAAAACTGCTGTCGCGGTTTTTATTTATTTAACTGCATTTTAACGTCGTTAAAAGTCGTTTTTAATGGGCGGTGACATTTTGCGGCGCGGCTTCCGAACGGTCGTTAATGACGCACGTGATTTTTAACGATCGCGAACGTTCCGGGAATATGTTTTTTTTTTCTTTTCTCTCTTATTCCTTTTTCTGGAGCAAAATTAATCGGTCCTGATAGATGCCGAAGAAGAGCGTGTGTTTATTGTGAGGTTTTCCCCGCGTTGTATTCATGGAGGTTCATTATTCGGCGGAGCGCAATCTTCTTCGCTGGAGATTAAAAATGCATTTGTGTTTCCTGCCGATTTGATTTATTTCGCTATTAGAGTAGTTTAATTTCCGTCTCTTCTACGGTTTGTGCAGAGATAAAGACGATGGACCAACTTTTTATGTTGCTGTGATTTTTTAGGCGCCGTGCTCGAAGCTCACGTGTTGAAAATCGTGTTTCTAGCTCACACTGACCAGGATCTCGTGCTCCAAGCTCACAAAGATGTTCACCCCTTTCCCCGTCCCCGACGAATCCACTTTGCAACGTATTCCTTTTTCCCAAAAACGAATGGGGGGGGGGGATATTTTAAGATTTATGATCAACTTTCCCTCACGCTTTTATCCCAGGCCTGGGACTGGGCAATGTCAGTTAAGACATTCTTTTTTTATATTTTTATATTATTTTTTTTATTATTTTCCATTATGCTTTTTTTATTCTTTTTGCTTTAATTTTGTCATTTTCATGTTTCTCTAATTATTCCAATATTTCTTTTCCAAATTATTCCATTTTTGTCACGTAACTTAGGGAGGCCAAACACTTGTGTAGATTATTTGACCGCCTGTAGTCTTGAGAGAAAAAGGGTAAATTGCCTGCACCTTTTAAACCACCTATGTTCTAACTGATATTGTCGAGTCCTAAGCCTGGGATAAAAGCGGGAAAGAAAGTTGATCAGAAATGTCAACAAAATATTAACAAAAAAGCCGATTCCTTTTATATCTGTCGGAGTTACGAAGTAATAACATAAAACCATCTTCCTCATGTCCCCCAATTCGTTCTTGGGGAAAAGGGATACGTTGCAAAGTTTATACATCGGGGTCGGGGAAAGGAGTGAATATGTTGGTGAGCTTGGAGCACGAGATCCTGGTCAGTGTGAGCTAGAAACACGATTTCCCTACTGTGAGCTTCAAACACGTGAGCTTCGAGCACGACACCGATTTTTTAGGTTCCATCGTCAGGCATTGACGATCTGTATCGTAACTTATTGACGATCCCCCATCCGTGAATACTATAGTTTACATATATAGTGAACTGCAATGCGAAAGATATTTGATGTCCAATAATTTAATGTTCTGTGAATCATTTGTAAAATGGTGATTCCTTTGGAGGGAGTAAAAATGATGTTACTCATCACATTGCACACTTGTATCGACGGCGAGGTCGGCCAGGATCGAACTGAGGACCCCTGGCGTGGCAAGCAGATATCTAATCCACCATGCAAAACAGGTCGCTACAGTTGGTGACCTAAGGACGTGATTAAGCTACAAATACGTTAGCGAACCACGAATGATTGAAAATTCAGTCAACAGATGGCAGCACGAATAAAAATTTAAAAAGAAATAGGGCGGCAGGAAATTAATAATAATAAAAAAAATGAAGCGAAATAAAAAAATAATAATGAAAAAAAATGAAAAAAAGGAAGTAAAATATTAGAGAAAGAAGGGAAATAAAAAATGATAACAAATGAAAAAAGAATGGAGAAAAAGAAAAAGGAAAAAAAAGAGAAAATAAATGATTAAAAAAAAAACAGATAAAAGCCTGCCTCATAAGCTTGTCATCTGTGACGACGTTAAAACTCGGAAGGGAAGTAATGTAGCGACTGCCATATTGAAAAATACTTAAGGCCGCGATATCCCAACATTCATAACAGTTGTTTTGCATGGTGGATTAGATATTTGCTTGCCACGCCAGGGGTCCTCAGTTCGATCCTGCCGACCGCGACGAATTGTGATTAATGACATCACTCTGAGCAAGCCCCTTCCCGCTACACTTCGTTTGTCTTTTTAAGCCCTGGAAGTTCTTTCTCTCCCCTTTATCTGATCGTGTATAGCGTGGCGGTGCGAATGGGGCTTCGTGTAGGATTCGGCCACAATCCCTGTTACTTGTCAGGAAGCTTGATCACTGTTTTTACTTATTTATCGGCGAAGAGACAGACGAAGCGAGAGGAACCTGGTCCGCGACGCGTTTTGCTTCGTCGTCTCTAAAGAATTCGAGGAAAAGTCAGGAACTACGCTTATGTAGAATTAGATTGATCTCGGTATACTTGCTGACCGAATAAAAATGATTTTGTGGTGGAATGACGTTAAATGCGAGCATGCTTGTTTTAATATAACATAACCTATATTCACAACTTAACACAACACATGCTTAATCATAACAATTCATAACACAGTACAACACACATTCATAACACAGTACAACACACATTCATAACACAATACAACACATTCATAACACAGACAACACATTTATATAACGCATACAAAGCTTTCATAACACAATACAGCACATTCATAACACAATACAACACATTCATAACATAACACAGTACAACACATTCATATAACAACACACAACGCTTTCATAACATCATAACAATTCATAACACAGTACAACACATTCATAACACATTCCAACACATTCCTAACACAGCACAAGAAATTTATATAACACACACAACGCTTTCATAATATAACATTCATAGCACAACCTATTCGTATAACACACACAAAATATTCATAACAAAAACAGTGCTCATACATATATTCATAACGCAACACATTAAAATGACACACACAACCCATTTCATAGCACAACACAACACATTCATAATAAAAAAAAAGAAGC
>Ga0068630_1000596_pt1 | contig 11124 bp, 8 predicted proteins | sample InSIn4gowninarea_FD_77433 | JGI IMG/M metagenome (GOLD analysis project Ga0068630, IMG submission 77433) | Clean room microbial communities from NASA Spacecraft Assembly Facility at Jet Propulsion Laboratory, Pasadena, California, USA -... ... | reverse complement strand
CATCACCTTCTCAAGTTGGTGATGTAAGTGGAAGGTTGGGGCACTCAGATTCCTTGACTCCTTCTCACTTACAAGCACCACCCATGAGTCCCAGCATTTGTAGATCAAAGACAACTCAACTCACAAAGTGGTATGTTGATTAGGGAGCTCCTTGCAGAGCAGCAGCAGCAAGGAGCAGCAGGAGCTGAACAATTTCTAGAAGAAGACCAAATCAAGCAAACAAGAGAAAGGTTGTTTAAAGGAAAGCCTCTTCTTGCAGCAGCAGCAGCACAGCAGAAAAATTTCCACAGAAAAGCCAGCCCGATGGATAGGTCACAAAGGTAAGCACTTCTCAAATGAGATGGAGGCTCATGTGCCCAAGGCTCTGGAACCTCTTGGAAACAAGGATTCTTTTGAGGGAAAGACTAAAAAATCTAGGTATGGACATGGTTGGACCTTTAGCATGGGAATGCCAGGCCTTCATAAGCAATTAGTTGAGCCTACTGCATTCTTCTTGCTTGTGACTAAACACAAAGGTTCATTAAGTGAGGCTAATATATTTCAACATGCTGGACGTATCATAAATGTAATGGAACAGAGATCAAAGAAGACATATTTTCTCCTTCAGCATGAATCAGAACCATCACAAGTTGTTATCCTCCTTCTTCAAAAGGACTTTGAGCTACAAGAGGTCAATCCCCTTAGCACACAACAACTTTTTGAAGATGCGATACAAACAAGAGGCTTGGTAAGCTAAATTCCTCTTCATCTCCTAGTTACTCAAACTAAAATTTACATGTTCTTTTTTTGAGTTTTATTTTATTAGTGGATTTCAGAGTTTTGGTCAAGCATTTTTGGAGCTTAGGGATGGTATTTTTAGTGATCCGGATTCTACAAATAGCTCTAATGAAGATGAAGACATGGAAGAAGATGTGGACATAGAAACACAAGGTTCAAGTGAAGAGGAGCTACTTGAAGAAGAAACTACTCTGCTTGAAGCTCATATAAAAGATACAAGCAAGAAAGGTTATAAAGGCTCAAAGAAAAATAAGGAGAAACAATTCTTAAGTGATGCTGAGATTGTGCCTTCAGGTCTAGGTGCACCCTTACCAACTCCGCGAGACAAGACTTCAAATAATGCTATCCGAGATATGTGCAAGAAGACAAAGATGGTTGATCCTTTACCTTGTGAGTTGCCTGTCAGTTGTATTGATCAACCGCCCATTGATCCCCAAATAGGAAAAAGACCACTTCAACTAAGAAGTGTCAATGAAGCACATGTTTCTAACCTCAAGCTAAAAATGAAATCAAAACCTACGCCATGGTGCTACCACTGTTTGTTTGGTGGACAAGGATCAATGTCCTACCAAGGACTCATGGAGAAAGTCTAGGGCAAATTCTTACAAGTATTATGTTCTAGGTAGAACCCACACACATTGCTTGCAAAAAAAAGAACTTTGTTAAGAATACGACCATATTGAGAGTTACAAGACAGCTCTTTGCTGGGTTTATGCGGGTTTGACTGATGTGATGAGTGTACAATTTTATCCATGGATCACAACATTGACTCAGATTATCGCTTAACAAATGACTTTCCTTCAAAAAATCAGGTTCTTTCATAATGAGTGGGTCAAGCAACAAAAAGAAGGCCGAAACGTTGATGAGAACTTTCGAGTCACACTTTGTGAGAGATGTGGTCTACAAGTTCAAAAAAAGGGCTCACATGGTGCTGACCAAAAGCCAAACATCAAGCCTTTTGATAATTTTTTCCAATTGGCTTTTCGTGATGGGGAGATCTGGGAGATGCAAGAACATATTTTTAATTTATGGGAGCAAGGAAAGTTAAAAGGTCAAAAGATGTTGAAGGCTCCTTCAATCTCTCGTGGTGGTAAAGCCAAGGCAGATGAAGCCATAAAGCCTCTTCTTATAGACATGAAGATAACTTCTTGGCGATCAATGCAAGGAATCCGTGATACATCTCTAATAAATCATATTCTTGCACGTGTAAAGGCCGAAAACATCTCATTGGAAGAGATGGGAGCAGAATTTGAAAGGTATATTTCTATAGTTTTCTATCATTTTCACTCTACAACTTGTTTTTAGCTTTTTAATGAAAATAGCTTTGTCTTTGTAGGCAAAAATCTTATTTGCACATGCAAAGAATTATGATAGAAAGGCTGAACTGCAATGATTGGGATGAAGTTAGGAAATACCATCCTGATTCAAGTAACCCAAAGATGCTTGAGAGATTCTTATTTCTTTTTGAAAAATGTGTAAGTGTTTTTTCTCCCTATCCTATTTTAAGTAAAATTAAGATTCTATAATCCTAATTCAAGTCTTTAAGTTTGGTTGCATTTTCTAGTTTCCATCTTAAGGTTTCATGGGTCCTCTTTGGATTCTAGTTTCCACCTTGTAGTCTCATCAAGACTAGCTTTGGATTCTAGAATCCAGTTTAAAGTCATATGTAAGATTCTAAAATCCACATTGATTTTTAAAGACTTAACATTCTCGATTTTGGTCTTATGTTATGCTTTAATTTTTGAAATGTGAACTCTTTGATTTTGTTTTAAGTTTCAAGTATCCTAAGTCTTTCTTAATATCTTTGGAATGTAGAACCGAGACCCTCGTATTTGGTTTTCACTCTCCATCTGGACTAAGAGCTCAAGGGACATATAAGTTTGCCATGAAAATGAATCGTACAAATGTGTTTGAGAGACCAAGAGTTTGCAAGAAGTTCATGCATACAACTGGTGAATTAACAGGCATAATTAATCCTTATCAAAAGCCTCAACTTTTGATGATGGATTTAATCGACCTTCTTTCAATTAAGGGAGAGTGGATAATGGACTTGTTTGCGGGGACAGGCACCACAACTGTCAGTTCTCTAAAGCGGGGGAGAAATGTTGTTGTTGAGTGTGATCCCTTACAAGTACAATTCATTGATGAGCAGAGAGTGACATCAATAAGAGAGTTGCCGGATGAGTTGCAAGAGGTGGGGATGAAATCTATGGAGGCTGATCCAAGGATTCTAGATGCTTCTAGAAAGCCTCAGCCTCCCATTGGTGACCAAGATGTTGGGGAGATTGTAGATCTGGTTGATTATGACCCAGACATTCATCATGAGGAGAGGAGGAAAGGGTACTCCTAAGGTTGGTCCTATATAGGAAGAGAGGGAGACACACCAAGAAGAAGAAGAACATCTAATGATAGAATAGACTTTTATTGCTTTTTTTCCATTAGTTATGTTTTCCAAAAATATTTATTTTGTTGGTGGTGAGTCTGATTAGCTTGTTCACAAGATGTTGTCTCATGATTATCATGTTTAGAAGAGTTTAGAGTATCTGTTTTAGGATCGTGAAGTTAATAAAATATGATCTTGTTGGTTTATGGTCTATTTCAAATGAATGATGTTGGTGGTTATGTGTATATTTCATGGGTGAAATGTGACTATCTTTTGTTTTGGTAATTCTAAGTAAAGTATATTTTGGTAATTCTAAGTAAAGAATGTATTATATATTACATAGATATGCATATTTTGGTAATTCTAAGTAAAGAATTAATTATACATTACATAGACATGTATGAATTATTAGTAGTTTTAAAGAATATTAGATCTTATCATTGACCTTGTTTTTTTCATTTTGTTATTTTACATGAAAAGCGAATATTTTTTAACCTTTGAATTAGCAATATGTCCATTTTTTAGAAGAAGTTTGAAACTATGCATATTTTGCAAAAATTCTAAAAGTAGTTCTCTTTAATGTCTCCAAAAATTGTAAAATTGATCAATGTTTAGGACTAGTGAAAAATCAAGATAGCCTCTTGCAAACGACAACTCATGACTCGTTGTTGTTTTTCATGACTCGCTGTTGTAGCTCCAATCCTGCAACTTGCTAGATTAGAATAAGCCATTTCATATGTTTGTTGATGCGCTTATATGTTACATTCTTGATGCAGTAGGATGAAGATGGCTGGTATAAACTTATGTATTATGCCAATAGAATTCTATCATCAAAAGTAGAGAAGAATTATTCAACTACAAAAAGAGAATCCTTGGGCATGACATATTCTATCAAAAAATTCTACCATTCCTTACTGGTGGGCAATGAATTCACTTTTCAGGTGGACCATCTGGCTTTATTATATTATAAACAAGCCAAATTCAACAAGAAAATTGGTAAGATGGATGTTGTTGTTGTAAGAATTTGATTTCAAATTTGTATATACACTAGGTAAAGAGAATGTAATGGTAAATTTTCTATCCCATATTGATATTGGAGAAAATCCAGATGGTTTTCTTGATAGATATCATGAGTTATTCATGGTTTTGATCAACACAGTAAATTGGTATGATGAGATGCATAATTTCCTAACAGAAAGTTTTTTTCTAGATCACTATAATTGAGATCCATGGAGGAAATTAGCATTGAAAATAAGTACATTTCTAATGATTACAAGAGGAAAATTATATATAAAAAAGGGACATTGATCACATAATTCACAAATGTGTCCATGACCATGAGCAAGAAGCTGTAGTATCAAAATCTCACCAAAGGAGGATACATTATAGGAGAGAAATTATTTCAAGGCATAACTAGTTCACTACACAAAGTGGGTAGAAGCAAAACCATGACATGATTTGGGTGTCCCTTTGAGCTTGTGAGTGACCAGGACAACCATTTCTTAGACACTCATAAGAGCTCTCACCTTAGAGGATTTAATTATCCATATAGGAAATCCAATGTTTATTACCACAAGTAAATGGTCAAGAAAAATAAACTAAAATTAGGTACTCAAAAGAGTCCTGACAAAGATAGGAAATGAGAATCGTATAGATTGGGATTAGAAGTTACATTTTGTACTAAGGGCATTTTGCACATTCTACAAAGTCACCACTGGAGCAACTCTATTTTCTCTAGTATATGGCCTATGGTACCTAGTCTCCAGATAGTAGTGCAGGAAAGATTGTCTCTAGTAGATGAGTATCCAAAGCAGGCAAGAAAAATTATTCTTTGGAACAAACAAGATTGCAAACTTCCTGGCATTTAGAAATAGTTCAATGTACAGAAAATTATGGATTGACAAGAATATAAAATTCAAGATTTTTGAGATTGGGGATCCTATCCTCTTATTCACTTCCTATCCTCTTCTTCACTTCCAATCCTCTTATTCACTTCCAAATTAGGCCCTCACCCTAGAAAATTGAAGTTGAGGTGGGTAGGTCCTTACAAGATTTTCAAACAACCTAGATCCAAAACTTTTAAGCTAAGAACTTTGGATGGTGTGAAATTTCTAAAGCTTGTAAATGGTTTCAAACTTAAACCTTATTTTGGAACTCTTCTATGAGTAAATGCACCGATGGCAATTATCAAAAGCCTATAAATGGTTTCAGACTTAAACCTTATTTTGGAAATCTTTAGGAGTGTAGTGTTTTTTGATACCAACTACCATTATCGACAAAATCTCATGCAAAATACAGTGCCATGTGCATTAGAGGCACCATGCCAAAAAAACTACAAGTCATCATAGGGGGAGAATCATGGTCTATCACCTCATTTCAAGGAGGAAAATTTTATTTATTTGCAGGGATCAAAACTCAATGGAATTGTAACCAATTCGTGTGTCGTTTCGAGGGGTAATCAATGCTCGCACACAACCAGAGGGATCATAATCTAAAGCATCTCATATCATGCATAATAAAGGCTTGCAAAATCTAATTCTCTCACCATTCTACCCAAATTACGATTCTTCTCTTTCGTTTTCTGCAAATTGTTGCTCTAACAAATCTTTGTGCAAGCTATCGCTACCAACATAATGAAGTTGACTTTGCACCTCTCACAAATTCTATCCCCCTAACAAAGCCAATAATTCAAGGTGGCTAGTGCTACCATTGAAAAACCTTCAGACTTGTCTAGCTGCACATGACCACCATCAGTGCTACAAAGGATACCACACTGACAAAGCCTTTCAAGATGATGGAACATAGGTTCCCTTCAATGAAGACAACATTGGTAAGATCTTCAAACTTCTGATTGATGGTTCTACTCTTTCATTAGATGCAAAGATGATTGTAACTTTTGGTAACCAAAAGGGCAAAGAATGGAAGATCTCGAATTGTAACAACGACAACAAAATACTATAAATTCATAGTAGAAATGTTGGCCCGCACACAGCCACCCACTTATGTGAGCAAAAACACATTCAGTCTCATCCACAACATATAAAATTATGGCAGTAGGGTGCTTAGGCAACAATCCTCTACAACAACCTTAGAAAGGAGATCGACCACTTGATGAAACAGGTGCTGCCATGTACTAAGGAGGCACCTGTGCCACTACCCCTATTTTTGTCACAGTTTCCATGGCCAAAGATGTAGCTCTGAAACTGGAAAAGATAAACACAAGAAAACAGACTAATTTAGGATGTCCTAGATGCACTCTCCTTCGAAGAACTTAAAGAACAAATCTAGAATATGTAGAAACACTACACCAACACAACACTAGAAAATGAATTAGATACAGTGTAGGTCCACAGAGTAAGGAGCTGGAGGAAAAACACCCATTGCAAGCAAGACTAGAGTAGCTGGTGGTGGGCAGGAAGAATCTTGATCAAGATCAAGATGATTTGGTTTAGGAAAAATCTTGAAAAATTACCTTGAAATTGAAACCAAACGATTCAATGCTCACATAACAAGGCTGCAAAGAAGGCCATGGAAGAAAATCTCCATGTTCTAAATTTTTTTTGAGATGATTTATAAAGACAAGAAAAAGAAAAGTTAAAGGCACTATAAGGACTTGCAAGGCAACTCTATAGAAAAATCATAAGACAAAAAGATAGAATGGCAGTACTACTAGCATGGCTAAATGAATTAGGAGTATCAAATATGAACCTGGAAGGTGAATAGAATGTTGTTCCCACTAGGAAGTGATTAGTTTACAGTGGATACAAACCCTAGAGAGGACTAGAGATGAAGATAACATGTTGGCAAAGGTAGTAGATGTCTTGCTACTAAAAGTGCATAACTCAGTGGTGAAATTTTCTTTCCCTACTCTGGACACTTGGGGCTAGGTAGTATAGTTTTGCTACTGAAAGTGCATAACTTGGTGGTGAACTCTCCTTTCCCTACTCTAGACACTTGGGGCTGGGTAGTACAGTTCATTAATAGTAATCCCAAGTGTGATAGACCACCATTACAACCTTGGAGGAGACATGTTCCTCCAAGGTTGTCTCCCTTGGGCAACAATGCACCTCTGCCCCCATAGTAATATTTTTTTCCCTCCAAATTGTGGATTCGGTCCCGGATTATTATCCGATCCATTGAGTGTGTCAAAGTGTTAATATTATAAATACCCATGTAATTTTGGACTCTAGTTAGCATGTCAATAGTCATCTGCCTGGTAGTTGGGCATCGATTCTTGGAATATCATAATGGTTACATAGAACTATCCATCTGCCTATTTGGGACTGTTAGGCAGCATTGGTTCTTGGAATATCAAGACAGTTACACAGAACCACATGTATATGTATCTTTGCAGTTGTAGTTGTTGGAAGGAGGGACACAATAATAGAGAATGCAATGTTTTCAATCTTGAATGGGAAATCATCTATATATGTCTTGTCTTTGCTTATTTTGTTGTTTAGTTTAGGATTACAAAGGCATTATCTGGGCATTTTCCTATGTTGGCATAACCCCCAACACATCCCTCAAAAGATCTTTGCCCAACCTTTATGTGAGGATATGCAACCACAAACTGAGAATATAACGCAGGTTGAGTAATCTCAAGAAAGCACACACCATGCTCAATGAACTCACCCTTTGAGAGTCTATTTCACACTAGGGAGGCCTCATAGTTCTCCCCCGAAAAATGGATGTATAAGAGACCTACAATTGCCATCAACTAAGTGATCATGCCTAGGTGCAATGACCACTAGCTCAATGCCTAGGTGCAATGACCACTAAGTGATCATGCCTAGGTGCAACAACCACCACTGGCTCAATGCCCATAATCCTTTCACATCATTGGCATCCAAGCTCTATCCCCTAACAGAAAAAATTTTAAGTGTGCATGGTGCTATTGAAATGAGGTGAAATGTGACACTTACCTTACCCCCCATTCTGGGAGCTACTAATGGGCTACCAAAATAGCCCATCAAGCAACCAACTATTCCTCTCTTCTTGATAGGTGCATATGAACAACACACAGTTCAAACACAGCTATCCACCATATGTTCTTCTCTAATTGCACACCAAATACTCTTTGTCATCTTATTTCTTTTTCACATCCTTCCTCACCCTAGGGATGTGTGTGGTTATTACAAGTTCAATAGGTGTCCGCTCCATAATCTCACTTTCTTCTGAGTGAACCATATTGTGCTAAGCTCCAAATTTGTCTCTTTACCTTGAAGTGCTATGTTCATCAGTGTCATGGTATCTCAAAGACACAAATAGCCACCTATCATAGTACTCACATTGGTATTTACACATTTTCTAGCCATGAATACACTATACAATGTTATCTCATAATTCCCTTTTACCTCTGTGCATTTGTGAAGACTATATACACAATGCCTCATACCCCTTTGTACTGATTCCAACATTGTCACATGCATGCAACATATCTTGAGGGCTCGCTAGATCTCTAAGATCTTTGATAAGCCTAGCACAAAGGAGTTATAAACCATCTCATCTAATCTATTGTTGGGTAGGATCATCCACCAACATCTTCATGAGATCAATAGTGTTGAATCACTTGCCTCAGAAAATAAGCTCTATTTTTCTGTGCTTGAATACAATATCCCATCATCTCCCCAATGATTTTTTTGCCACAACTATTTAGAGTTTTAGTTAGCTATTTTTGAAGCCACAAAGAAATAATATTCTTAAATTTCATTTAGCTATTTTTACACATAAAGCAATAATATTTTACTATGTAGCTCTTCCTCTATGTGTACTACTATGTGCTACAAGGGAATCCATTTCTTACCGCTTTCAATTTCCTTCATGAAAGCCTATGGGAAAGGTGCTTTCAGATGTTATGACCTAACCTTTGGGAATCAAAGGATTTGTTGCCCAAACATTGTTAACCTTGAGCTCTCTTATTTGCTTCTCCATGTTAATCATTTTCTCTTACAATGCCTTAACATTGTCGGCTAGTTTGTTGGCTTGCTCCTTCCAAACCCATGACTCACACATCATTGCTATATGCCTTGGATTATTTAGTGACTTAGCTGAATTAGAGCATCAAATTACAACCTTTTATGTACTTCAACAAAGGGAAAGTGAGTAAAGCCTTGCACAATATCCAAGTCGGTTCCATCATCAAGGTGACCAAACTAATTCTGACCTACGAGATAGTGGCTCTCTTCCTAGGTAGGCACTAGGTAAGCGGCGGCATAGACCATGAAGGGTGTGCTCTTTGGCATACACTAGGGGAGGTATGTGTAAGGTATATGGTATGAACCACACCTTTGGCATACACTAGGTGAGGTGCGTGTAATAATGGTAGATGATCTTGTGTTGAGCCACACGAATGCCTATGACCACCACTAGCCTATAGACAAGAGAGAGATCAGTGTGAGCTGCACTATAGCTAAGAGAGAGATTAGTGTGAGCCGCACTATAGCTAAGAGAGAGATTAGTGTGAGCCGCACTTCAAAGGACAGTGGATGTGTAGGTATATGGATATGTGAAACGAGTGAAACACCTTGTGATTTGGGAATTGATTTTTGGAATGGGTGAGACACCCTATAAAACTGGTCAAGAGTGAGCTACTCTACAAATGGTCGTGGGTTGAGCCGACCTATAAATGGTCATCATTTTTGTTTGTGGATCATGGACATGGTTATTTACACACATATTTATGTAGTTCTTTTCATATAAGAGCCTCAAGAGGTGGAGGAGAGTAAGAGCCTCAAGAGGTGGAGGAGAGTAAGAGCAATACAAGGCAAATAAAGATAGTAGAAAGCTTTTTTCACACATGGGGAGGGAGAAAGAAAGAAAGAGAATAGGAGGCTACATTTTAAAATTCAAATTTGAATATTGGTCAAACATTTGAAAAGTGCAAGATAGTGATAATAACAATAAAAGATAGTGGCTTGAAAAGTGTTTACACCATACACCAATGAAAACAACATACCAGGCTAGAAATATGTTAAAATATGGACATGAGAATGACTAGTTGTTATATACCTAAGTGCCAACCTTCAGAGTAGAGTCGTAATCCAACAGGGTTGGGGAACCCTAGGATTAGGAAGGCAGGCAGATACATGTGGTTAAGGTTCAAAAACTTATAATCAAGTTTACTAGCTATTTATGGTTTCCTAGCTATTTATAACAACAATGCCACTATATAAGTGAGAGCTTGGGTTATTATTTATCATCATGCTGTCTAGTGCAGTGTGGTCTGGTCTAGCTTGGACCAAGAGTTTGTCTCCCACCATAGACATGGTAGACCTTGGATATGTGTGCTGAAGGTGGTATAGGATGCCTGCATTTACTTGCACGATCCAGGAGGAGAGTGAGCCTTAACCCCTAGCTCGGGGGTGGATTGCAGATTCTGCGATCCTATGGGTGGTGAGCTTGCTTGCATCCTTCTTTGTTGGTACTAACCCTTGTTTGTTGGTTATGTGGTTAGGTTGATCCTACAATGTCTTCACACTAGTGAAAGAAGGTTTAGTCCTTAAGCAACAATACCTAAAATTTTAAGTGCATGAAAAAATGGACATGAGAATGACTAGTCAAAGAAGGTTTAGCCCTTAAGCAACAATACTTAAAATTTTAAGTGCATATCTTAAAGGGTCCCTAGAACATCTCAAACAACATGTAATGCTGCCACACTATCAGGTAAGTACATTTTAACTCTCTATTTTACAATTTCTCATATTCATGGATTATTTTCTTTAATTCTTATATGTCATGTTATTCTTCTTGTCCATGTAAACCATGTTACTTTCTTCAATTCTTCTATGTCATGTTATTTTTCTTGTCCATGTAAACCATTTTATATGTGCTTTTAATGATAAATGGATTTTTTCATTCTAGGGCTTATGGTCCACTCTTTCTTAATTGAATGTGTTAATCAGGTAGGTATGCCATTGCTCTATAAAGGGAAGGGGCTTGTAATACCTTAACTTGTTTAATCAGGT
>Ga0068630_1000594_pt1 | contig 11152 bp, 19 predicted proteins | sample InSIn4gowninarea_FD_77433 | JGI IMG/M metagenome (GOLD analysis project Ga0068630, IMG submission 77433) | Clean room microbial communities from NASA Spacecraft Assembly Facility at Jet Propulsion Laboratory, Pasadena, California, USA -... ... | reverse complement strand
TCAGGATAATTTTCAATTAGATTGACAGGTTATAAGATTAAAATTGAACCGGAAGCCCATCAGGACATCCAAGAGGCCATTGACTGGTACAACCAACAGCAACCTGGACTTGGACGCAGGTTTCATACTGAAGTAAAAGTCTCTTTTAAAAAACTGGAAATCCACCCATTTTTTCAGATACGGTATGACAATGTCCATTTGGATAATACGGATCGAATTGTGCCAGGTAAAACGGTCTTATGGTGCCAGGTATTGCGGTTCAAATGATGCCACCTTTGGTTTGTAAAGATCGTATTGATTACGGTTCGGATGGTGCCATTTTTGGATTGTGATCCTGCCCCTTGATTTCCATGCGGTAATTACGGTTCGGATAGTGCCACTTTAAAAGATCAGGTAAAACTACCTTGTCGCCCTAAAAGACGCGACATGGCCAATTCACTTGATCCAATGGACTTAAAACAAATCATCACCCTGCACCTTGACGGGGTCAGTAACCGCAAAATAGCCTCCATCCTGGGGATCTCCCGCAATACAGTAAACATCTATATGAAGCTGTTCACCGCAAGCGATTATTCTCCCAAGGAACTGCTCCATTTTGATAATTCAGCCCTGTCCGAACTGTTTTCCTCGCATACCACCCTTGATGTCCGGCGCCAGAATGAGCTTATGCTTTACTTTGAAGGGGTCAACAAGGCACGGGGCCATCCCGGTTTTACCTTCCTGCACCATTACCAGGAATATGTCCAGTCGGCCAAGACCCGTACAGTTATACCCAGTTCCTGGAGCATTACCGGCGGAAATACGCCCCGGAAAAGGGTTCCATGAAACTTGAACATGAGGCCGGGAAAGAGATGTTTATCGACTTTGCGGGAAAGAAACTGCACATTGTCGATAAGGAAACCGGAGAAGTTGTTCCGGTGGAAGTATTCGTTTCCATCCTTCCAAACAGCCAGTATACCTACGTGGAAGCCTGTCTGAGCCAGAAGCGCAGGGACTTGATTGCCTGCTGCACCGGCGCCCTGAATTTTTACGGAGGGGTTCCCAAGGCCATTGTTTCCGACAACCTCAAATCAGCCGTGACCAGGGCCAGTAAATATGAGGCGGAGATCAACCGCACCTTCAAGGACTTTGCCCGCCACTATAACTGCGTGATCAATCCCGCCAGGGGGTATGCACCAAAAGACAAGGCCCTGGTGGAGAATGCAGTGCATCTTACCTACCAGCGGATCTATTATCCCCTCCGGGAGATGACATTCTTTTCTTTGGGAGACCTTAACCGGGAGATAAGAAAACTGTTAAGCAGCTACAACAGCCTGTTGTTCAAACGCAAGGAAGCCAGCCGCACAGAGCTTTTCCAGTCTGTCGAACGCCAGTATTTAAAACCGCTTCCCCAAACTCCGTATGAGCTCAAGGATTATAAAAAAGCAAAAGTCCAGAAGATGGGATATGTGTACTTCTCCCCGGACAGGAGCTACTACAGTGTGCCCTACAGGTATATCGGAAAGGAAACCTGCATCCATTACACAAGGGATATGGTGGAAGTCTTTTTCTATCATGAAAGGATAGCCATGCACAGGCGCAGTCCGGACTGGGGAAGCTACATCACCAATCCGGCGCATCTCAGCAGTACCAATAAATACTACAGCGACTGGAACCCTGAGTTCTTCAAAAGGAAAGCAGCCCGCCTTGGGGCACATGTACTGGGATGCGTGGAAAGAATACTGGTCTCCCAAGATTATCCGGAAATAGGTTACAAACGTGCCATGGGGGTAATCCAGCTCCATAAATCCTATGGCCCTGAAAGACTCGACAATGCCTGCAGAAGAGCGCTTGAGGGAGAGGCTTCCTCTTACCACCACATAAAGAACATCCTGAAGAACAACATGGATAAGGCATCTTTATTCTACCAGGACCCGGAGCCGACAGAAACCCATATACCGGTCCACCCCAACATACGGGGTGCCTCCGAATACAAATAATATCCACCAAACAAACTGAAAACAATGAACAACAACCAGACAATTGAAAAATTAAAAGCAATGCGCCTGGGCGCCATGGCCCATCTACACCACCAGCATATCAAGGACAACCGGCTGGAAGCAATGACTTGTGACGAGTATCTGGCACTGCTGACAGACCACCAATGGGAGGACCGGGAGAACAGGAAAATAGACCGGCTTCTAAAGCAGGCCGGCTTCAGGCAGAACGCAAACCTTGCCGATATCAGTTACTCCCCCGACAGGAACCTGGACAAGAATATGTTTGCCCGTCTGGGTACGCTTGATTTTATATCCAAAAAGGAGGGCCTCATTATCTGCGGTGCCTCTGGAGTAGGTAAAAGTTATCTCGCCCAGGCATTGGGGCACCAGGCCTGCCTCTCCGGTTACAAAACCCTGTATGCTGTTACCGCCAGGATCTTCAAGAAACTGAAACTCTGTAAAGTGGACGGGACTTATTTGAAGGAGCTCGAAAAACTGACAAGGACGGATCTGCTCATCCTGGATGACTTTGGGCTGCAAGCTTTTGATAACCAGGACAGGGAAACACTTATGGATATCATTGATGACCGCCACAGCAAGAAAACCACTATAATATCCTCACAGATACCGGTCTCTGCCTGGTATGAGATCATTGGTGGGGAAGGGACCCTGGCCGATGCAATATTGGACCGGATAGTAAACTCTTCACACAGGATCGACCTAAGGGGCGAATCTTTAAGAAAAGGAATCCTAAAGAAGGAATAACATTAAATTTTTATATAATTGCAGTATCTTTTAAAGTGGCACTGTTTGACCGAAATCAGTGGCATGGTCCCTCCGAAATACCCACCATTGTTTTTTATTGAAAAAATTCCCTTACATGGTTCATTACACCATTGATGATCAAAATAAAAATATAATTGTCAGGGCGGTCTTCAATACCTCAAGAGATTCGAAGATCTGGAAAGGAAGGAAATAATGCTTCTTATCCAAAATAAAATTGACTTACTTTGCCAGCTTCCAAGGGGAAAAACTGATTATGAAATTTTATCTGATATGGAATTTAAAAATCTCAAGGCAAAATGAATAAGTCAGCTTTCACTGAAATATGTCCCAAATGCCAAGGGACTGGCCGCATCCAGGAAATGGTGGTGGACAATAGGGAGAAAAAGGTGTTATTTTTCACGGATGCCCAGTGTCCAGAGTGCAAAGGATCTGACTCAGCCGTAGAAAAAAGCTGATTATTTTTTTCTAAAAATTAAAGGCTCTGGTTCTTCGCCCGGTTCACAATTTCATCCATTTTTTCCGTCCCCTCCTCATCTTTGGGAAAGTTTGGAGCATGGCGATTTTCAATCTTCAATGTGTCCTTAGAAGTAGTATCTTCCTTAATTTCCTTGACACTACCCTGAGTAATTTCTTGATTGGAGGAGCCACTCCCGCAGGCAAAAAGTATAAAAAGAGAAAAAACAAATAAACATAAATTTTTCATCTTCTATAGGTTAAAATGATTATTCCTATTCCATCCTTACAAATTAATACTTAAAATTTTTCCATCCAAATTTTAATGAAGGGGCTATAGCACCCCTTCATCAGCAAAGGAATAATACCCTTCGCTGGTCACAATGATATGGTCCAATACCTGAATCTCCAGATATTTCCCGCCTTCTTTCAGCTTTTGGGTAAGCTTCAGATCGGCATCACTAGGCTTAAGCTGCCCTGAGGGATGGTTATGCGATAAAATTATAGCTGCTGAGGCCCCATTTATAGCTGCCGCAAAAATTAACTTTGGGTCAGCCACAGTACCGGAAACACCACCAGTAGAAGCTTAATAGATTCCCAGTACCCGGTTTGCCCGGTTTAGCAAAAGAATCTTAAACTGCTCTACAAATTCCAGCTTCTCATCATCCCAAGACTCAAGTAGAATGGAATAGGCATCCTGGGAAGAGGTAATCTTTGGACGTTGCGATGGCTTTACCTTTGATTTGTAAGATAACTTAATTTCTGCTACTTCAAATTGACCGATTTTAGTTGCTTTCCATAATCTTAAAGTTTAATTATGGTGCACCACCTGCAGGGGAGGGCGTGAAAGGCCAAAAGGAAACGGAATAATTGGGGGTTCCTGCAAGGGGGAAACCGTTTATGCCGTAAGCTTTTGGCCGCAACGAACGCTCCAGCAACCTTGTACCGGAATTAAAGCTTGTATGGAAAGCACAGAGGCGGATTGAAGGAGTGAAAGTTTATCTTTTACAATTTAATGGGTAAATTGAAGTGCAAAATCTGAAACAGGCTATGTGTTACCATATTTCCCAGCATAAGGATATTAAAAATATTCAAAAGACTTTCAACCTTCCGGTTAAAAACGAAGAATTGTTTCAACAGGCCTACCAATTGAATGGCTTTACTAAACCCTAACTACTAAACATAGCAGCTGAACATGCCAATAAAAAATTTAGGAAATAGTCCCATTTTTAGTCAAATTGAGTATGGATAGGAAATGCCATTGCACCCATGCTTAGTTTTTTTCAAAGCATAGATATTTTTCAAATGGCTTTGCAAGTTTTGAATCAGGAACCCATATTAATTGCCTATCATAGCTTTTACCTTCATAAGACTTCAAATGTTCTGCTATTTCCTTTCCAAATAGAAAATAAGCTTCTTGGGCCCAAGGTTCGATGTCATCCCATTCTAAATTCATGCGAGTTGCGCCTTCACTTTCATGCCCAGTTGTCTTCCACAGTTTTTCAAAATCTTTGAGAAATTTATATCTTTTATCGAACAAATCATCTTTCCGTTTCCGAAGAGCAAGTTTGTAATTTTTTACGCCAATAATTATACCGCCTATTGCGATTGTTGGTGTTAATAGAGCTGCTAGAATTGTGATCAAAGTATTTATTGTTTCCATTTTTAGAGGTGAATATGTGATTGGATGTTGAAGATTTTGATTGAAAGAAAAAGATTTAACCTTTTCTTAAAATGGCAATAATGATTGTTTGACATTTTACTTTTTAGCGGGCGAAATAAGTTGAACGGATTTTAAAGTGATCTATAGTTTATTTTCGGTGGGCTTGTCGCTTCCATCTTCACTGATATTTACGTTTAAATTCTGTGTAAAGGCTACTTTGATAAATGTAAATAAGAGCATCTATTTGCCTAAAAAGGTCTATGATTCTAAATTTACCTTCTTTTTCTCCTCATCATTTAAATTAGGCTGAATTGGCTAAGGAAAGAACAATATCTAAAAAATCAACTGAAATTGTTCTGAACCCGACACCTCTTTTCTGATGAGAACTTACAATACATTTAAAGCTATTCAGAATGATCTCTGCCCCACTTGAAAATAGGGTTAAAGCTTTTCTGATGGTCATATGGGGGGATCCTTTCCAGGAGCCATTATGTACTATAAAGAAGGTTTGTTAAACCTGCAAAAAAAACTACTTTATAATAAATTAAATCAGTTTATTTTAATATGTTTTAAATAAAGGAACTTCAAAGACATGCCGATTTTTTAGATTAGGGTTAATCAAGATTTGTACCAAGGCTACCCCAAATACTAGTTCCAATTTTTATTTGCAGGACCTAGAAAAGATGCGTGATCAGTCCTTAAACCCACAGGAGAAATATTTACTTCCTGGGATGATGCTATTTGTTGTATAAAAAAACGCTGCAGAGAATGTGCAACCCGGGCAGCCATTATAATTAATCATGAAGGATTAGTTTCCAACCAATCTATAGATTTCACTAAGGTATTCCAAAATGCTTTTTTTTCGATATAATCTTTAGCGATTTTTTTCATTCCCGAATTTTTTTTGTCATTTCATCAAATAACTGGGCATTGAAATTAGCAAATTCATTGGAATAAGCCAAGGGTGGTTGCTGACCAGATATTTTTAGATGCTTAATCGCCCCTGATTTTTTACAACCTAGCCAGATTGCTTTGAAACCACAAGGTGATTAATTTCTATTCCATCTCCCTCAGTAATTTTATTATGAATTTAACTGAAATTCGCAATTCTGCTTCAGATATACCTATATTTTTAAATTGATCCTAACAACTCTATTTCTGGCATCTCATCATATGTACGGCCATTTAGAATGCGGCCGGATTTTTTCTTGTTTTTGCCTCCCCATTGTTTAAAAAAAAATGCCACTTGTGATTGCTCGCATTGGTTCTGGATATCCAATATCCATTCTGGATTCATAGGCCTGGGTTTGTGTCCACTCTCCCCTCCAACTATGACCCAATCTATACCCTGCAAGTTCATGTTTGGCAATGGTCCTATCAGGGGCTCGCAGGAAAGAAATTTGACCCTGGCCGCAGTTTGCTGAAGAAAGACAATCCTGTCAATGACTCTATCATCTTCCACTGAAACTCCCATCCAGATATTATGGGACCATTTCACTTCCCCGCTATACTGCAAAAGGATGTCCGCCCGCTTGGTCAACACTTGAAAGACGTGTTGGGGATTTTCATTCATCACTTTGAATACTTTTTTGATAAAATCAAGAGGTACCTCGGGATGAAAAAGATCACTCATGGAGTTGACAAATACCACTTTGGATTTTTTCCAAGTGTAAGGGGTGGAAAGGGCTTCTTCATGGGTGTTGATTTTCTTAAAGCCATCTTTATATTTATCAATTCCCATTGCTTGGAGTCTTTTGGACATGACTTCTGCATAGCAGAATTTACAGCCTGCAGAAATCTTGGTACATCCTGTAGTGGGGTTCCAAGTCATTTCTGTCCATTCTATGCTAGATTGTGCCATGATAAGATATTTTAATTATTTCTGGGATTGACACCCTATTTCTTTTTTTTCTCCAAAATGTTAAATGTAATCAATTGGTTATTCTTTATGGCTGATTCATAATTGACTTTAGGTGATTTCCCGCTAAAGTCAATTTCCTTTTTATTCTTCATTTTCACAAGTTCATCTTTGGCGTGTTTGCCGATATGACCTTTTGAAAGAGCATATATGAGCGCTTCTTTATTGTTCCCAATTTCTTTTAACAACAATTTTTCTCTCAATTTTATTTGAAATGATTGAATTTTATTCATTTTCGGCTGTTCGAAAATACTTAACTGGGCCTTGCCCATGTCATCTTCGATATCAAAGTTTGCCTCTCCATTTAGACCATTTTTTTTCCAGACAATTTCTAGAAATTTATTTACTGCCAGAAGATGTGATGCTCCAAAGATCAAACCAAAGATGCCGGATCTCTTTTTTATAGAATATGGGTACAGTTGCAATTCAGATTCTTTTGGGAGCGTATTCTTTAGAATGTCAATCAAGTTCCTGTGGATAAATTGATAAGGATTGGCTTTTAACTTTTCAATGTCGAAATCTATAGATCGCCTGAATTCAGGTGTATTACCAAACCTTTTGAAATAGGATGCAGAAACAAAAAAAAGAAAATCTGTCTTACTGGATTTTCCCAGCTGACTTAAAATATCAATGGTCAAAAATTTTACCCCGTTTTGATCTAGAAACACCAGGGACGGGTAATTTACGATATCAGTATAGCAATAATCGAAAGCTATGAAAAAATCAAGGTTTAAGTATTCAATTTTCAGAAATGAATCCAGAACCGGATGTGATTCAATAAAGCGGTTGCAGGCGGTTTGAAGTTCTTTAAATTTAGATTTTTTATATTCATTCAGCTTCAGATGGATTACAGTCTTTTTATTAACAATAATTTCTACGTGGTCAAGGATCATTTTGAGAATCCTTATTGGGCTCCCCTCTATCCCATTTTTGTCATAACCCGTTCCAGCAAAGAAATCTATTATGCAGACATTCTGAAAACCTGACATCACAAAAGTTGGAAGCCATGCTTGGGTGTAAGCTTCAAAAATCTCCAGTTTGGTAATGGTCCCTTGATCAAAAGGTTTATCATGTAAATCCTTAATTGCCATAAATGCTTGTTCAGACATAAAAAATGTGTTTTCTAATATATGAAAAAATACTGCAATTAAGGTTTTTTTGAATCTATGAAAAGGATTGAGTTTGGAAAAAGCAAATTATTTTTCAACGAAAGCGTAATTCAGAATAAGTACCTGACGGTCATTACCAACAAGGTGGGCATAAAAGCTATCCAAACTGCCTTTCCCATAGGCACGTTGATTTCATGCCAGATAAGCAGGACAAAAAATAAGTAAAATCCACCCCAGAAGATATAACTTATCTGCTCCATATCCGCCAGACTTAATCCAATAAAAGAGCTGTGGTAAAGCATTTCCTGCAGGGTTCCTCCTATTTGAATGTCATAAAGGACAATTAAATAAATCATGCAGTTGAGGATAACGGGAATAAAAGACAGGGCAATGACTCGGGCCATTTCTCGAATATCAAATCTCTCATCCAGCAGGGTAAACATCAGGCCAGTAGTTAACATATAAAATACAAACATTATCAGGGGAACAAATAGGGTAATGGTATTGCTGATCCCCCTGAACAACCTGAACAGCTCCATGCTTTCCAGTTGGCTGGAATGTAGCGCATAAGACCTAGCGGATATCCAGTAAAACAGGATGGAAATAGTCAACAGGATGATCAATGGCAGGTACTTTTTCATCACGAAAAGCTGATATATACTTCCAGAAAAGCAGCGGTCAATATAATGACCATAATTAGGGCTGTGTGGATAGTAAACATGCGATAATTAAATTCGGATTTGTTATCCAAAAGCATCTTTTTGATAATGTAGCTGCCCATGTACAACCCCAATGAGCAGGAAAGGATAATGGCCCCTATTTCAATGGCATGGGGCAAAAGATGTCCCAATATCTCAGGTACCGGAAAATGATCCATGGCCACCGAAAAAGCATATCCCAAAACAACACCGTTGTAGAAGGTATTCAGGAGGGAAAGGATCCCAAGGGAAAAACCACCCAACAGGTTGATCAGGACCACGGAAATATTGTTCCTAGCAAGGGCATAAAACTGAGCACCTTTGGTTTGTTCCAACAATTCGGGGGGAAGAACGACTTCAGGATACACCACTTTAACAGGGGGATCCATATAAAACCCTACCAGTACCCCCGTCAGATAGACAGCGGTAGCCGATAGGGTAAGGTACTGAGGCAACATGGGATTTACATTCCGGTCACTGCCCCGGCAATCATCCCTCCGGCCGGTCCCGCGATCATCCCAACCCCAAATCCCCAAGCGGCGGCATCAACAATGCCTATGGCTCCGATTGCCAGACCCGTCTCCGCCGAGGCCCCTCTTTTGGCGGCAAGATAACCTATCCCAGCCCAAACCTCCCCGTCCTGGACGGGAACATCGGTTGGGGAAGCCATGGCAAAACTGCCACAAATGGCGGTCAGAACTAACAGGCTTTTTATTTTACTTTTCATAATGGTTTTGTTAGGTGTGAAACATTGATTAAGTAAAGGATGATGGTTTGACAAATTCGGTGCAGAAATACAGGTAAAGGGAGACCAAACCAAACGCTACGATGGTATGCAGTAACCCAATTAAAAATGACAGCATAAAATCCTGATGCAGGTAAAATACGATTTGCTGGGGAACGACAAAGGACAGGAAACCGATCACATACCCCCAGGTAAACGATTTGGTCTTAAGGGGAACAATAACTTCCCCACAATGGGAACAATTGAATTTATGTCCGTTTTTAATTTTAAGGATAATCCGGAATGGCAGCTTTTTCCCGCAGTGGGGACATATAAAGGGTTCTTTTTTATCCATGGCTTATGGTCTTAAAGTCTTATTTAAAACGCTACACCTAGTTTAATAGGATCACGGAGTTTTTTTCCCTATAATAAATTCTTCGACAAAGAAGGAAAATAAAAACGCTTGTTTAGATTTTCTATACAAATGTAAAGATTTGATACCTAAATTCCAAACATTTGTAAAGAAAAATGAAACACCAATATCATTTTTTTAAATTAGGGTAACAAAAACCTGCATCCATGACAGACTTGGGCCTGTATTTGGCCAAAAGAACAGTAAACAAGGCGGAGGTGTCCAGGCGGACCGGCATCAGCAAATCACGGTTAACCCAATTGACTTCCAACGAATCCGCCAAACTGCGGGCGGATGAGCTTTACCTGATTGCCCTGGCCATCAATGTGGATCCGGGAGAAATGTTTAAGGAGCTGTATAAGGGATTGGGGTTGAGTTGAAGGAAAGTGGTGGGCAATTGTAAGTTGGGCTATTGTCAGTGCCTCATGCCCCAATTGCTGATAAAGTTCAGTATTCACCACTCTCGGGTCAATGTAGCATTCCAGCCTTGCTTCAACTGTCCATGAAACACCATTCTCCCTGTATTTCAGCGAAATACTTAATCGCTTTCAATCCCGTCTATGGGAGCAGTCAAAATCAGTAAGTACCTCATACCTCGCATTGTTTTTTTTCGGGTCACGAAATATTTGTTTGAACGGCTCCACTTTTCAAAGCATGAATAACGGTTATACCCCTTGTCGAACACCGCTATTCCATATTCGGGAAGCTCCATGACTTTGGGAAACATGTTTTCATTCGTTGCCGCAGAACAGATGCAGATATAATCAGGAATCTTTTCTGCCAGATTCATTTTGGCAAATATCTTGGCCCTTCCTTTTTTCTTTTTTCAAGGGATTACGTCCGGCTCCCTTCAAAATTTCTTTAAAAAGTGTAATGGTTGTTGAGTCCAATACTTCTACCTTACCGAGATCCACTTCTCCACCGATTTTCAGCCAGTTGCACTGAAGGCTTGTTCTATAATACGAAAACAGCCTTATATAAGTACAGCAAACATTTTACTGTCCCGTATCCGGTTTGCGTCAGAGAGTGTGCTTCATGCAGGCAACTGCTTAATACCGAAAGGAATAAACTTGTGACCAATAAGAAAATGTTCTTGCAAACCTCCCTAAGGCTACTATTTCGGGTAAGAAAAGCATATTACATACTAATGAAGAAATCAATCGACTTTAGTTTCTTGTATACCTGTCAGAACCTTCCTGTTCAATTACCTCATTGAAAATCCCTTTTGGAATCAAGGATAAAAGCTAGACAATGATAAGATGGCCGGATTAAAAATTATTCTTAACTTGCTTCATGTTATTGGTTCTTGGTAGAAACAACAATATAAAAAAGATGGGATAGCTCCAAAAAGCTTCCCATCTTTCATCTTGTACTATTCTTAGATTAAATATTTATCCTATTTTTGATTAC
>Ga0068630_1000590_pt1 | contig 11163 bp, 15 predicted proteins | sample InSIn4gowninarea_FD_77433 | JGI IMG/M metagenome (GOLD analysis project Ga0068630, IMG submission 77433) | Clean room microbial communities from NASA Spacecraft Assembly Facility at Jet Propulsion Laboratory, Pasadena, California, USA -... ... | reverse complement strand
TTGTTGCTGAATGTTTAGAAAAATTTTGTTCATGAAACTTAAGTCCGCCAATAAAAAGACATAATCCTACTATTCCATTCAAAATAAGCATTGTGGCTGAAAAAACAGTATCTCTTGCCAAAGAAGAGGATCCTTCTCCACCAGAGATCATCAGGGAAACAATAATAGAAACTTCAATTACCGTAATGGCAACGGCGAGAATAATTGTGCCAAAAGGTTCACCAACTCTGTGTGCTATTACTTCAGAATGATGCACTGCTGCAATTACGCTCAAGATCAACAGCACACTTGCTACAATTTGGAATATAGAACTATTGTGAATAAGCCCTGAAAAATACAGAACCCAGGCCAAAACGGGGATGATGGTGGCTGATTGAAATAATATTTTCATATTGTATTGGCCAGGTTGGCTAGTTAATTATTAAAAAGGTTTTCTTTTCTTAAAAGTACAAGGCAAAAATAAACTTCCTTCAAACCAAACAATAGTATTCTCAGGAAGAAATTCAAGGAAAGAAACTTTATCACCGGTTGCAAATTGTGTATCAACATTAGGGATGATATTCACCTGCATCAGCTTCCTTTCACTCAACTGCGTTTCCGGATCAAAAATTCTTATACTGTCAACATCATTACCAAATAACTCTATTCTATAAGGCTTTTCATTACCGTAAGAATAGATATCGAGTATACCACCTCTTAAGGCAAACTGTCCGGGTTCATAAACGAAATCGGTTCGTTCAAAACCATACATCACAAACAATTCCATCAATCCATCCAGGTTAATAGTATCGTTTGTTTTAAGGTGAATGATATTACCCGAAAGCGTTTTTGGCAACACCACTTTTTCAAACAATGCTTATTTTGAATGGAATAGTAGGATTATGTCTTTTTATTGGCGGACTTAAGTTTCATGAACAAAATTTTTCTAAACATTCAGCAACAATTGCCTTGGTTTCGCTTGTTTCAATTGTTATTCTCACTTTGGTATTTCCTACTTACACCACAAGTATAACAGGCCCTTATTATTCAACGCCTCAACTCATATTTGTTTCTATCACTTGCCTTATCATCTATTCTTCCTTTTTGCTTGCACAAACTACCAGGCATAGAGAATATTTTCTTGTAGGAGATGAAGATGAAAAAAAAGATACAATGAAGACCAGTAATACAATGCTGTTTGCCAGCCTGGTATTTCTCCTGGTTAGTTTAGGCATCGTAGTAGTTTTAGCAAAAACACTGTCTCCTGTTATTGAAACCATCATTGTAGGTTATCATCTGCCTAAAACATTAGTAGGCGTTATTATTGCCGCAGTAATTTTATTGCCTGAAGGTATTGCCGCTATAACTGCCGCAAAAAAGAATAAACTTCAAACCAGTTTAAATTTGGCATTGGGTTCTGCGCTGGCAAGTATAGGGTTAACGATACCTTGTGTGGCTGTAGTTAGCAGCATATTCGATATGAAAATTGTTTTGGGCCTCGATATTAAATCAATAATACTTTTAGGACTATCAGTATTTATAGTGATGTTATCACTTGCAAGCGGCCGTACAAACATTGTGTACGGTGTAGTATTGCTCGTTAACTTACTTGCCTTCATATTCCTGATCATTCATCCTTAAAGATTAACGGAAACAATTAAAGAACTGATTTTTTATCAACCAATATTCATCTTTAAAAGATCATCAATCATCACTTTACTACAATGTAAGTGTTAGCCTTCTTCCAATTATAGTGACGAAAATCACCACTTTTATAATAGTTGTATATTGTAATTTGTAAAAAAATCAACCCATGATAGAACCCTGGAGGACAGGCATTGTCACAAAAATTTCTCAGGAAACTCCCACTACACGTCGTTATTGGATACAAATACCAGAAATTGATAAATTCGATTTCAAACCCGGGCAATTTGTAACCTTAGACCTTCCCATTCATGAAAAGAAAAACAAAAGATGGAGGAGTTATTCCATAGCATCGTGGCCCAATGGTACCAATACAATTGAGCTGGTAATTGTTAAGCTTGAAGGCGGCGCCGGAACAACTTATTTATTTGAACACGTTGTAGAAGGATCTGAACTTACCCTTAGAGGCCCACAAGGTGTTTTTACATTGCCCGAAACAATCGACCGCGACTTGTTTTTTATTTGTACAGGCACTGGCATTGCCCCTTTTAGAAGTATGGTGCATTACATAAAAGACCATAACATACCTTATAAAAACATATACCTTATGTTTGGTTGCAGGCTGTTATGCGATACTTTATATGGCCCTGAATTAAAGGAGCTGGCCAATGAAATGCCTGGTTTTAATTATATGCCCACCTACTCCAGAGAGAAGGATGATGAAGCATTGCGCAAAGGGTATGTTCACAAATTATATGAAGAACTTTTACAGCAAGATAAAAAACCGGCTTATTTTTATCTTTGCGGCTGGAAAGAAATGATTGACGAAGCAAAACAAAAGATCCTGGGTTTCGGGTACGATAAAAAAGATATACATCTTGAATTGTACGGGTAAAGAGCTTTTACTAATCCATTAACTATGAAAACAGGCAAACAAAAACAACTCGCTCACATTGTTGCAGGTGTAGGTTATATTCTCATCTCTTTTTTAGCATTAGAAAATAACGATAACGACCTTATATTTTCCATTAAAGCAATAGTACTTGGAAGCCTGTTTTTAATAGTAGCTGCACTTCATACCTGGTTATTAAAAAACTTTAAGCAGTTAAGCATCTTCTTTATAATTATTGAAGCGCTTTCTATGTTTTATATGGCGTTTACAGTTTTTAAACCCTTATCCAAATCACTGTACAACCTCTTTCTTTTAGCCGGTGTACTTTATATAATTCTTTTCGTTTATTTTTTAATAATACCGCAAAAAGGAAAACCCAGGCATCATCGTAGAAGAAGAAAAATTAGCAGTGATTATAATGATCCAGCAAACGAAAATTATAAAACAAGGCCCTCTTAAAGGGCCTTGTTTAGTATGTATACAATTTGTTTTAAAAGCATTATGAACCCAACAATTCAATTACTATGTTTCTTTAGTTGCGTCGCACTCTTGTACTTATAGTAACGCTATTCAACCCATTGATCAACTTAAACTATTGCATTCAACACCAGGCTCTTCACTTCGTTCATATGCACTCTCTCCTGCTTCATGCTGTCCCGGTATCTTATCGTAACCGTTCCGTCTTCTTTCGTCTGGTGATCGATCGTTACACAAAAAGGAGTTCCAATTGCATCCTGCCTTCTATATCTTTTTCCAATAGCATCCTTTTCTTCATAAAAGCAGCGGAAACCCGTTTTACAATCATTCATTAATTCTCGTGCAAGTTCAGGCAAACCATCTTTTTTCACCAGCGGAAGTATGGCTAATTTAACTGGAGCAATTTTAGCCGGTATATGTAAAACAACACGACTGTCAGTGCTTCCATCGTCTTTAGTTAATGTTTCTTCTTCATAGCTTTCGCTTAATACCAGTAAAAACATTCTATCTAAACCAATAGAAGTTTCCACAACATTTGGTACATAATTTCCATAAGGTTTACCAGTGGCAGCATCAATCTCGTTATCGAAATAATTCATTTTTTTCTTGCTGAACAACTGGTGTTGTGTCAGGTCAAAATCGCCACGCGAATGTATTCCCTCCACCTCTTTAAAGCCAATAGGAAACTCAAATTCAATATCACATGCCTCTTTTGCATAATGCGCCAACTTTACGTGATCGTGGTAACGATATTTTTCACGAGCAATACCAAGGCTTAAATGCCATTGTAGCCTTGCCTCTTTCCAGTATTTATACCATTCGCCTTCGGTACCAGGGCGAACAAAAAATTGCATTTCCATTTGCTCAAATTCCCTCATTCTGAAAATGAACTGGCGTGCAACAATTTCATTACGAAACGCTTTGCCTATTTGCGCAATACCAAAAGGAACTTTCATCCTGGCAGTTTTCTGTACATTCAAAAAATTTACAAAGATCCCCTGGGCAGTTTCGGGACGCAGGTAAATTGTATTTGCTTCTTCAGCAACGCTACCTATTTCAGTGGAGAACATCAGGTTAAACTGCCGAACATCTGTCCAGTTACTTGTACCACTGATGCTACAAACTATTTTTTTGTCTTCAATTAATTGTTTGATGCCAGTGAAGTCTTCTGCCGCCAATAACCGATCCATTTCAGTGATCAGGCTTTCTGACTCTTCTGCTTTGCCTTCGTCTTTTAATTTATCAGCCAGTGCTTCAATCAAATGATCTACACGATAACGTTTATTGCTATCCTTATTATCGATCATCGGGTCGCTAAAGTTGTCAACGTGGCCGCTGGCCTTCCAGGTAGTGGGGTGCATGAATATTGCCGCATCAATACCAACAATATTCTCTTGTAATTGGGTCATCGATTTCCACCAATAATCCCTGATGTTTTTCTTTAATTCGCTTCCGTAAGGACCATAATCGTAAACAGCACTAAGACCATCATAAATTTCGCTGCTGGGGAATACAAAGCCATATTCTTTGGCGTGAGATATAATTGCCTGGAACTTGTTTTCGTTTGTCGTCATAATGCGGCAAACCTACAAGAAAAATGAATGAAAAGTTAGCCTGTGCAGGAGTTAAAACAGAGAAATTAATTCATCACCAGTCTTTCTTTAGAAAATTGTCCTTCCAGTTCTTTCACTCTTTTTTCTAATCGTTCGTTCTGGCTTTCAAGAAATAAGATGCGTGAATGGCTCTTCACTATCTCGCCCTGGTATGTTCTGATCTTACTTTGCATTTGCCGTGCAAAAAAAGCTTTTGAAAGTAGCCCTACAATAACACCCGCAATAGCTGCACCACCATACTGGAAAAAAATGTCAAGTAAAGGAGAAAACATATTAGATAGCTTAAAAGTTATTAAATAGAACTAATAATATGATGCCTTCCTTTATTTTAAAGTTGCAAGAGCTAGCTCTATTTTGGACTTTTCCCAATTATACTCTTTATGGTGGGGTTGATAGTTGGTACCTTACTCTTGCCTTACTCCTTCAAACTTAGATTTTCAGTCTAAACCATTAACCCTAAAACATCTTCCTTAACCCTTACTCTACAACTTATCATTGTTTTTATGCCTGTCTTTGTCTCGTATAGTTTTCTTTTCGAAATTCTTTTGTAATGCTTCCGAAAGGTTTACGCCAGTTTGATTTGCGAGGCAAATTAGTACCCATAATACGTCGGCCATTTCATCGGAAAGGTCTTTGTTCTTATCGCTTTCTTTAAAAGATTGTTCGCCATATTTTCTGACCATTATCCTGCTAAGTTCACCAACCTCTTCCATTAAAATACCAAGGTTGGTTAACTCGTTGAAATAACGAACGCCAACTGTTTTTATCCATTCGTCAACCTTTTGCTGGGCTTCATTAATTGTAATGTTCATATGGTATAAATATGTTTGTTGCTCAATCTTATTTTACAAGTTGAAGTGAGTGACACAACGATGATGAAAAAAGTGATACCGCTGGTAACAAAAATTTATTCCCGGTTTTTTGTATCTATTACAATTGTTACCGGACCATCATTTAATAACTGCACTTTCATATCAGCACCAAAAATGCCTGTTTGTATTTTTTTGCCTAGATCCACCTCCAATTTTGCTATCATTTTTTCGTACAGAGGAATAGCGAAAACAGGTTTTGAAGCTCTTATATAAGAGGGGCGATTGCCTTTTTTGGTACTGGCATGCAGGGTAAACTGGCTTATCAGCAGTATATCTCCATCTACTTCGTGTAGGCTTTTGTTCATTACTCCATTGTGGTCATTGAAGATGCGCATGTTCACTATTTTTCCGCTCAACCAATCTATATCTTCCATTGTATCTGCATCTTCAATACCTAACAAAACAAGTAAGCCGCTTTTGATTTCACCTTCCATATTTCCACCAACTTTTACCGATGCTTCTGTAACTCTTTGTATAACTGCTCTCATAATTCGTTTACATTTTGCATGTATCTTTAGCCTGATGAAGATAGATGTTTCAACGGAAATAGCTTTTAGCACAGCCCGAAGTGGCGGCAAAGGTGGGCAAAATGTAAATAAGGTAGAAACGATGGTTGAAGGCCGGTGGAAAGTGTACGAAAGTCAATTGGTAACTGAAGAACAAAAGCAACTAATAGCAAAAAAACTGGCCAATAAAATAACGGCTGATGGCTTTTTGCTGGTAAAATCGCAAGCCGACAGAACACAATTAGGAAACAAACAACTTGTAATTGAAAAGATTAACCAATTGCTTCAACATGCAATTGAAAAAAAGAAATCGCGAATAGCTACGAAACCCTCAAAAGCATCAAAAGAAAAACGGATAGAAGGGAAAAAAATAAAGTCGCAAATAAAAGAGAACAGGCAAAAATACAAGCCAGAAAGTAATTAATAACAGCAAACAGAAAGATGAAAAGGCAGATACTCATACTCATATTTTCTTTTGTTGCAATCAGCTTTATTGCCTTAGAAGCCTGCAAAAAGAAAAATGAAAACCTCACTACTCCAATTGAATTTGTAGCACCGCCAGGTTGGCCTCAACCGGCTTATAACTTTCAAAATAATCCTTTAACACAACAAGGTATTGAGCTTGGCAGAAAGCTTTTTTATGACGGCATTTTAAGTAAAGATGGTGGATATCCTTGTGCTGGCTGTCACCAACAAATAGGTGCTTTCGGAACTTTTGATCATGATAGAAGCCATGGGTATAATAACTCGCACACTTTACGTAATGCTCCTCCATTAACCAACCTTGCATGGCAATCGTATTATAAATGGGATGGATCTGCAAACACTTTAGAAAAGGTAATTCTTGATCATATTTCTGCACGTGATGAAATGGGAGAGACAGTAGAAAATGTAGTAAGTAAATTAAATGCAGAAGCCTCTTATAAGCCCATGTTTAATGCAGCTTTTGGAAGTGAAACTGCAACGGCTGAACGCCTGTCAAAAGCCATCAGCCAATTTGTACTAACAATGGTAAGCAGCAACAGTAAATACGATAAAGTAAAGCGTGGTGAGGCAAACTTTACAACCGCTGAACAAACGGGTTACGATCTTTACAAATCGAAATGTACAGGCTGCCACCAGGAGCCATTGTTTACAGATCTTAACTTTAGAAATATTGGCATGCCGGTAGATATAAACCTTGCCGATATAGGCCGGATGAAGGTAACAGGCAATGCAATTGACTCTTTAAAGTTTAAGGTTCCTTCGCTGCGCAATGTCGAAAGAACCTTTCCTTATGGACATGATGGCCGCTTTTTTGGACTTGATAATGTACTGGAGCACTATAGAAGTGAAGTAGTGAACGGGCCAACAACAGACCCTTTGATTAAAAACAAAATACCTATGAGTAATTTTGAGTTTGGCCAGTTAAAAGCTTTCATGTACACGCTTACCGATACCTCTTTTATTAGTGCTAAACAATTTGCTGCTCCTTAGAAAGTTTTTGTAACCAGCCATTATTCTACTCCGGGCATTGTTGTGTCACTCACTTGTACTTTTATAATGATAGGATCAATATCAAGCCCTTTTTATTTTATAGATATTATTTTTAATGGCGTAAATAACAATTCCTGTACTGCTTTTAACATGCATCTTTTGCATAATATTAGCCTTGTGCCACTCCACTGTTCTAATGCTGCAAAAAAGTTTATCAGCTATTTCTTTACTGGTAAATTCTTCACATATAGCCTGGATGATCTGTATTTCCTTATCGCTGAATAAAGGTGTTACATATCCTTTGTAAGGATTAAACTTGCTTGTACAAATTAGTCGAGATAATATTGTTGATATGGCTGAACAATAATAAGGTTGTCCATTAACCACCGCTTCAATAGCTGCTAAAATTTCATCCTTCTCTGCATTTTTCATTAGAAAACCAAGAGCACCTGCTTCTAAAATATCGATCACAAGGTTTTCTTCGTCAAACATTGATAAAGCAATTATGCCCACATTTAATTGAAGAGATAATATATGTTTTACAGCTTCAATGCCATCTACTACAGGCATTACAATGTCGGTAAGTATTACATCTGGCTTAGCAACTTTTGCAATTTCAATTAACTCACTTCCATTTGCTGCTTCACCTACTAATTCTATATGTTTTACTTTTTTAAACAGCAGTTTCAGCCCATCTCTAAATATTCTATGATCATCTGCTATAGCAATTTTTACAGTTTTACTAGGTTGCATATTTATAAAGGAATAATAATTGTATAAATCGTTCCCTTCCCATTGGCTGTATCAAGATAAAGTTCTCCATCTAATATATCTACCCTGCTTACAATGCTCTTTAAGCCAAACCCTAAACTATTTTTCGACATTGATTGGTAATTAAAACCTTTTCCATTATCTGATATTATTAACTCAAGCCTACCTGCTAAAGCAGCCATCCTGATTTTCATTTCAGAACAACCGGAATGTTTCATGGCGTTATTAAATGCTTCCTGAACAATCCTGTATAAATGAATTTCTTTTTCAGGTAATATTCTTGAACCTCCTGTTCTGATTTCTGTAGTTATTTTAAGAGCATTTGTCCGGTTAATATTTTCGGCAAATTGTTTTATTGCTACTTCTAATCCCTTTCGTATAAGCACATTTGGCATCAGGTCGTTAGAGGTTTCTCTTACCTTAACTAATATTTCATCAATATACTTACTTGTGTTGTCAATTATCTTATGATCGTCCTCATCATTGGTATTAAGATTGTTTATCTGCAGTTTTATTGATGAAAGTATAGGCCCTAATTCATCATGAAGATCAGTAGCAATTCTTTTTCGCTCCGATTCAAGGGTGTTTATTTCAACCTTAATTTGCTGCTCATAAAGCAATGCATTCTTTCTTTGGTGTCTTACAATAGTACTAATAAAAAAGACCAATAGTACGGCCAGTAGTATTGCTCCTAGGAGTATGGTTGTGTAAATTTTTGTTTCGTTGGGATCCATAAGGTTGCTAATGCGTAAACGAGGTTTAGAAAAAAGTTTACAAATATTAAAATATACATAATATTAACATAAAGAGATTCTTTAAAACTCAGCTCAATCATGTAAAATGTTTCCCATATGGCTTTATAGGAATAGTAAATAATAAAAGCGGAACAGATGATGAACCTTGCGTTCTTCAAAACATTTTTACGCTCAGTTGTAATAATATAATTAAGCTGGTCAATACTTAAGAATATTAAAATGAAAGAGTAGAATATGCGATATACAGAACTAAATTGAGTGATTGGGTGATAGATAAAAGAATCTATAGTCCATACAATACTAGCTGCAACAAACAAGAAAACATAAAACTTTATTTTTCTTTGGTGTTCGCCCCAATTCTTAAATAGCCAAAGCAGTAAAACAAATTCTATTAACACATAAATATTGCTATTTACAGCATTATTTCTAAACGTTTTTGCCGTATACCAACTTACTAGCTCATTTAATATTGCTACACAGTTGAAATAAACAAAAGGCCGGTACGATTTAAGAATTACTTTAAACCTTACCAGTCCGATAATGGCAGCAATTACAACGTTATAATTACTCCAAAAAGTAATTACTTTATTAAAGGGCATTTATTAAGAGGTGTTTTTGGAGACAGTACTGCACAGCCGGGAGGCATTTTTAAGCTTCTTTTACAATGCTGTTACTGTTAGCAACCGTATCCTGGATTTTATGGCAATATATCCATATTTTCATCAGTAACACCTACTAAAATTGCATGCACTTCCATTATTTCACTCATACCATAAAAAATACGTATTCCCTTGCAGTTTTTATCGTTCATAAAAACACCCAGTGCTTCTTTATTAAATGTTTCTGAAAGGGCTAAAGTGTTTTTATTAAATGCTGCATTAAGAATTGTACGGCCGTTCTCACGATAACGTTTTGTCATTTCAATTGCCTGATCAAGAGAGATCTTGTGTTTGAATTGAGATAAATTAGGAATAGACATTTTTAAAACCTAGGGTTTACAATAAGGGAAAGTTCAATTTAAAAGCTCCCATAAAAACTAGTATTTATACTGGTTTTTTATTCATTTAATCGTACCATTTTCGCATATTATATTCTTATATGAATTCCATCTACGCATTTGACCCCGAACAAGTAATTGCAGACACCAGCTCTGAAGCATATGAAATACTTTTTGATGCAGGCGAACAAATATTTCCCTGGGATGGCGAAGCATTTTGTGAAGCAGGACAAGGAAACATGTATATATCAGTTTTCTTGCAGGAAGATGTCGTAAAGGAATACAGCAAGGCTTATGAGAATGCTAAAAACATGGTGAAGCCAGGCATCCTTTATTTGATGCCGAATATTAATTAAAGTGTATTTAGCCCACTATATTGTTATTCATAAATTTATCTTTATGTCAGCCATGAGCCTTGTTTTCGACATTAAATCCCTCACTTTTTCGCAGTTGTTATTTATCTGTTCTATTCTACTGGCTATAGCTGCAGTTCTCGCATTTCGGTACACATATATCTCGCTGCAACATAAGATCTTTAAGATCAAAAAGAAGAGAAAGCATTAGTCTATTATTCTTTGGAGTTTAACCCGTTCTTTATTTTATACTGCCTAAAGTGATCCGCCCTCCTACGAATGATTGTATAAAAAGCGCCTCTCCAATTAAAATATAAAAAAAATTCCTTCTGTTAGCTGAGCCATCACGCATCAATCTTCCATTGTTAAAAATCTTACTACTATTTTTGCCCAAATAAATTTTACTCTTGAGCGGGATAAAGAAATTAGCAGGGCAGACAATGTGGTACGGCTTTAGTTCTATTGGTGCAAGGTTCATAAGTTACCTGCTTACACCATACTTAACGGCTGTGTTAACAAAGGCTGATTATGGAAAAGTAGGATTGGTTTACGCTGCAATACCTTTGTTGAACGTTATATTCACTTACGGATTTGAAACCGCTTACTTCCGTTATGCACAACGCAAAGAGTACGAAACAACCATCTATAGCACTGCAAGCATTTCTCTTATTTTTTCCACTATATTTTTTACCATTTTGCTTTGGTTGATGCAAGGTACATTAGCCAACTTTGCGGGTATTCCGGAGTATCCTTTGCTAATACAAATGAGTATTGTAATAATAGCAATGGACACACTTACCCGTATGCCACTTGCACGATTAAGACAAC
>Ga0068630_1000588_pt1 | contig 11181 bp, 23 predicted proteins | sample InSIn4gowninarea_FD_77433 | JGI IMG/M metagenome (GOLD analysis project Ga0068630, IMG submission 77433) | Clean room microbial communities from NASA Spacecraft Assembly Facility at Jet Propulsion Laboratory, Pasadena, California, USA -... ... | reverse complement strand
GCCTTCTATTGTTGAACCAGCGATTGCAGCAATTACTTATGCGAACCTTGAAACAAATTTACACTTAATACAAGCTGGAGAACATGCTGATAAAGTGATTACACCGGGTACACAGATGTTCGTAGCAACTATGGGAGGAACCGGTGCAACGGTAGTAGTGACATAACCCATATTAAAAAATAAAATGGATTTTCTCGATACCTACAGTGTTTGTGTTACCATTTTCATTTAACTCTCTAGGTATAAAATTAATGATAATTTTTTCGACTGTACTTAATATAAGTTCTTCTTTTTCTTCTACAGTCATGTGTTTCCAACCTTCGACAATGAAATTACTTATTGATCGTATCTGACCAACGTCAATTTCGTTGGTTTCTTCTATCTTGCTTTCTCTTCTCACATCATCTAACAATCTTTGCGTTTCTTCCATAATCGTTTTAAATTCTTCTTCTTCGACATAACCCATAGTATAAGCTCTAAGCAATTTTGTACGTTGCTCTTTTATATTACGTTCATCATTTTCTATGTTGTTTTCTTGTTTTTGTGGCTTGTGTACTTCGAATCTAGTTAAGTCCATTTTATTTAATTCATCTATAAATTTATTTTCTATTTCAGTTTCGTTAAATGATATATTTCTAACTGATTTGTCACGATGACACTTGTCGCATGTATAACGACGCACAGTGTAAGCTTTACTATTTTTAGGTTTAATGGTACCAGAATATAAATGTAGCTTGCTATGACACTGTGGACACTGTAAAACGCCTCTGAAAATAGCAGGGTGCTTTGTCTTACTTCTATGTGTTCTGTTTTCTATAACGTTTATCACTCTATAATAGTCATCTTCACTTATAACTGGTTCGTGTGTATTTTCTATAAACATATCGCCATATTTAGTGTGACCTCTCAAAACTGGGTTTTTCATTAACCTTATAATCGTTTGACGATTCCAATTTTTTATCTTAGGTGGTTTCTTCTTGCCATTTAATAAACGAGCTACTTCGTTAGCGCTAACGCCTTGTTTCAATTTATCTACTATAAAATCGATATATTTTACATGTTCATTCGGTACTAACTTGCCATCTACATTATCGTAAAAAAACGGTACTTCTCTGATATATTTACCACTTTCAACTGCTGCCCGACTACCGAACAATGAGCGTTCGCGTATCGTTTCACGTTCCCACTCTGCCATAGCACCAACTATTGTGATGAATAGCTTACCTATAGCAGTAGTAGTGTCAAACACTTCCGTAGCGCTTTTAAATGATACATCGTGTTTTTCAAAGTGTTCTAACATCTCTAATAAGTCGCGTACATTACGAGTTAATCTATCTAGCTTGTATACTAATACTAAATCAAATTGATCTAGTTTATTAAATAGGTTTTGCAATGCAGGTCGCTTTGTTGAACCACCGCTAAAACCTGCATCTGTAAACACTTCGTATTGTTCCCAGTCATTTATTTCACAAAACGAAATTAATTTACGCTTTTGTTCATGAATTGAATGGCCATGTAGTGCTTGTTCCTGAGAACTCACTCGTGTATATATTGCTACTTTCATTGTCTCACTCCCTAAAAAAGGTAAAAAAATAATAAGGGTACTAGGTACCCAATAAATTATTTGCCTGTTGCGTCTATATAAGTATCTCCATTTGAATCAGTTTTTTGTGTACCTACTGGCACATCACTTTTTCCGAATGCTGACGGATGTCCTCCAGAATGATCTTGTGGCACTTGTTCCATTTGTGACTCGTTATGTGTAGTAGGCTTTGTTTTGTTCCATTCGTTTATTTCTTCTTGTGTCATATAACCATTGTTATTCTTTTGTTGTACTTGTTGGCTGTTGTTACTTTGTTGTTGGTTGTTTTGTTGAGTGGTTTGCTTGTCTTGTGCGCGTTCATTATTACCATTGTTATCTTGTGTCATGTCATTATCATTTTTAGATGTGCTTTGTGACTCGTTGACAGTTGTTTCATCAGAATTAGATTGTTTGTTATTATCTGATGTATCTTTCTTATCGTCTTTTTTCTTATCTTTCTTTGGATCATTAGACTTTTTATCTGATTTAGTCTCCGATTTTTTATTTTCATCTTTATTCGACTTATCCTCACCTTGTCCACATGCACCTAATACTAATAAACTTGCAAATATTAAAAACAAAACTTTTTTCATTCTACATATCTCCTTTATTTATGTAATTTATATTAAAGCGTCACTAGGACGCTTATTAAAATAGTTTTTGACTTGCTACAACTCTACCAATTACTTTTACTTCGTCATCTTTTCCGTAAACTTGCGGATAGTGGTTCGTATTGTTCGATTCTGGAATTAATATAATTTGGTCGCCATTGTATCTAATACGTTTAACAGTAGCGTTATAACCATTAATCATAACGACACCTAATTGACCATTCTCAACAATAGAATCTTTTTCTACTACAACAATATCGCCATCTTGGAAAATCTTATCCATGCTATCGCCAGACACTTTTAAACCAAATTCTTCTTTACCTGAATTAAGTTTATTAGTAGCAAAGTATATGTAATCAATTAAATTTTCTTCACTATAGATAGGTAAGCCAGCAGATATTTTTGAAACGACTGGAATCTTTTTGACTGGTAGGGTTTCTAATACCTGTCTTTCTTTATCTTCTACTAAATCAGCTTTAGTAACATTAAAGTAATCAGCGAGTAATTCTATTTTATCAATACGCGGATATGTTTTTGCGTTTATCCAATCTGACAAAGTTGTATATTTTACTTTCAATCCATCTGATAATTTCTTTCTATCGATATTATTTTCTTTCATAAGACGAGAAATATTTTTAGCCATTATTTGTTTATTACCTAGCATTTATTTTCAATCCCTTCATCTAATAACTTAAATCCATTATACGATTAATCCGTAAATAATACAAGTATAAAATAAAAAATACGGTTTAAGTGTTGACATTACGTTTTAACCGTAATATACTTAAGTCAGTTCTTACAGCAGGAGGTGACAAAATGGTTGAAACACACGTAAGAAAAGAACCCTATACTCTGAAGATGCTACGTGCCAAATATGATTTAACTCAAGCACAGGCTGGTAAGAAAGTAGGCGTTTCTGCTGATGTATGGCATAACTGGGAAAAAGCTAAAACATTTCCTAACATTCCACAGTTACAAAAGATAGAAGAAGAATTTAACGTCACTTACAATGACATTATTTTTTTAACTAACAATAACGGTTAAACCGTAATAAAGAAGGTGAAAATAATTGTTTGAAATAGAACATATGAATGAAATGTTTGATTATTCTCTTGTAGATGGTGAAACAGCAGAATTTTTGAAAGAACGAGAATACACAATTAACGGAATCGCCGAAGATGCTCGGATCAAAATAGGTAGGGAATTAGAAAAAGCTAAAAACAAATTAGCTAATCATCACGGTGGAGTTTTTCAAAAGTGGGTTCAAAGTGGCGGCATGTCAATAGATGATGCTTATTACTATATCAATTTAAATGAGTTATCGAGAAATCTCGATAACACAAAAAAAGACAACTTCCTAAACGCACCAAAATCATTACAAAAAGAAGTAATGAAAAAGAACGCTCCAGATGATTTGAAACAAAAAGTTTTAGATGGAGATATTACAACACATAAAGAATACAAACAACTTCAGAAAGATAAAGAAGAACTCGAACAACAAAACGCCCAACTCCAATCACAAGTAGAACAAGCACAACGCTCAGAAGAGATTGCTAAGAAACAACTAGAAGATGCAGAGAGTAGAGAGGCTGAGGTTGTAGAAAAAGAAATTGTTAAAGAGGTTGTACCAGATCGAATTAACAAGCAACTTGAAAATCTTAAAAACGATAAAAAATTACTTGAACAACGAGAAAAAGAATTATCTGATTTAAAACGTCGATTTAAAGAACGTGAGCAACAACCAGAAACTAATAAATATGAAAGAGATTCTAATTTAACCGAAGAAGAACAAATCGCTTCTATCAGATTTCAAGTAGAAACTAATTTACTTTCATTAAGAGATGACGCAAATGAGTTTTTAAATAAAGTTGCACATACACCTTATAGAGAAGCAGCTATTGCAAGAGCGTCAGATCGAACTAAAAACATGATGTTTGATGTAGTCGAAGAAATAGAAGCGTGGACTAGACAAATGAGAAATTCATTGAATACAAGTCAAATAATAGAGGGGGATTAAATTGAAAAATCCGTTAAGCATTTTCAACAAAGAAACGAGTGTAGTAAAAGCAATATCTAAAGATACAAATGTAAGTGTAAGTGATGTTGAAAGAGTTTTAATTTCAGCCAAACAAATAACGGAAAACAGTTCTTTAATGATGCTAAACAATCAAAGGGAGTATCAAGAAGATTTACTAAACGTGCTACAAACACAAGGTAATCGAATGACTAGTATTGAAAATCATCAAAAAGAAGAACACAACATGAGAGCTTTGAACAAAATTGAATTAGATCAACTAAGAAAAACAGTTGACGAAAAAGCTAGAACAGCACTTGGTAATTTAAATCAATTAGATTTTGATGAACTAATTAATGGAAGTATGACTTTAGATGAATATTCAGAGTTACAAAAAACTAAAGCTAAAAACACTAAAGAATACAACAAGAAATTAAGAGTATATAAAAATAAAATTTGGAAGATAGTTAAATATCATTTGAGTGATGTATACCACATTTCACCTAAAAGAAATATAGAGACATTTAACGTATATATGATGGATGAAATTCGAGACAAAATAAAAAGTTTATCAGTTTATGAAATAAGACGAGTTTAACCCACATTCGAAAAAAACAAATTAAAGGAGCGAATAAAATGAAAAGCTTAAAAATTCAATACGGAGTACCTGAAGCATCAAACATCAAAAGTGCAGTAAATGAAATTGAAGAAGCTATCGAAGATTTAAATTATGACGCAATCGATATAGAGATAGGTATAGCGCCTAAACCAATTATTGAATATGACGAAGATGAGGAGGCATAACATGAACATTCTATACAAAACAACCCTCCTCATCACAATGGCAGTTGTGACGTGGAAGGTCATGAAGATTGAAGTAAATACTAGAAAAACGACAATTAATTTTACAAACAATAAAAATGTTAAAACTACTCGTCGTTTTGGTTCTTCTCAACAAAAGCTCTAGCATGTTCAAACGCCATTAAATATACAGCAAATGCCTCATCAAGCATATCTTGTTCGCTTTCATAATTACTTGGTTTGAATTCTTGAGTACTTAAATATGCATTTGCAAATTGTTGAGGGTCGAAATAAATTTTGTCCACATTGTACACCTCCTTTCATAAGGAGATAAAAATATTATACCAAACTGCACAATCGAACAAACAACTTAAAGGAGGTCGCTATGAATATACAAGAGGCAACAAAGTTAGCTATGGAAAGAGGTAAACCAATTTATCGCTCATCTGAATATGAAACATTTAGAAAACCAGGAGACAACTTAGAACTTTTACCTACAAATAGTTATGGATACGTAGTTGTGAAGCCAAGGCAAAAAGCCTTCTATCCATTGTGGCAACCAATGGCAGAAGACTTATTAGCAGATGATTGGGAAGTGGTGGGAAGTAAAATCGTCGAACAAACAACTTAAAGGAGGACTAAACCATGTCAGATGAAATGAATCAATTCTGGGCAGATTACATGATCAAGCTTGGCGTACACGAACGAATATTAAAAAGTAGGGAGGAATCAAAATGAAATCACACGACAAATCATTCTTAATCGCATTACTATCATGGATTGTACTATCACTAGCACTAACGTTTTCAGGTGTCTACTTCACAACTGCATTAGGTACCGCAATGTTAATCAGTATTGCAGTATTTGTATTTTTTGAATATGAATTTTTTCAAATAAAAAAGACTGAAACTTGCGCCAACAAGTAACAGTCAAAAATAAATAATTAACAAATTTTATACAAAGCAAGTATATAACTAGGAGCGATAACATGCAAGAACATTTATTAAACTTACTCAAAATCGCATGGCAAAACGAATGGCGACTCAAGTCACAACTAGCTGAACGTGATGAAGAGATGGAACGCCAAAGAAGAGAAATGCAACGAGAAATCAAAAGGTATGAGGATTTAACTAAAATTTATAAAAGAATGTTTCAAATTTCAAACGGGGAGCGTGTAGATGGATGAGTGAACCAATTATTACTACAGAAGTTGAATATCGTGTCAAAGATGAATTAGGTAAGTGGGTTATCAACAAACCATCAGCTCCAGAATATGCCAACTACAACATTTTGAGAAGTAATGCTCGTCCATTCACAGGGTTAGAAAACTTTGATGTTGAATGGGACGAACATTATATCGAAGTAACAACATTAGAAACTAAAGAAATACGAAAAACATACAGAATAAAAGACTTAAGGGAGGTGCAAGATGACTAATTTTGCAGAAAAGTTCAACGAATTAAACAGCAGAGATGTTAGTGATCATGTTGAACAGAAAAATGGGCTTAATTATTTGTCATGGGCTTACGTTCAACAGGAACTAACTAAAGAAGATCCTAACTATGTTGAAAGAGTGATTGAATTTCCTTATCCAGATTCAACAAACGATAATTTATTTGTTCCATATCTAAAAACTAACGAGGGATACATGGTTTGTGTTGAACTTACCGTTTTTGGTGTCACTAAACGTGAATGGCTACCAGTTCTTGATTTCAAAAACAAACCAGTTTCAATAGGTAGTCCAAACGCTGGATTTGATATTAACAAAGCAACAAAAAGATGCATGGTAAAATGCGCCGCTAAATTCGGATTAGGCAACTATTTATATCTCGGCGAAGAAGTACCAAGCGCAAGTGACAACGCAATTACCGAATTAGAAGATAAGATCAATCAATTTGTAACCTTATCACAAGAGAAAGGTAGAGACGCAACGCTTGATAAAACAATGCGTTGGCTAGGCATTAACAACATAAATAAAGTGAATCAAAAAGAGATCGCACAAGCATATCAAAAATTAGATGCTGGACTAAAACAGTTAGATAAGGAGAATTCAAATGATAAATAGAGTCGTATTAGTAGGAAGATTAACGAAAGATCCAGAATTCAGAACAGCACAAAACGGTGTAAGTGTTGCCACTTTTACACTAGCAGTAAATAGAAACTTTAAAAATAAAAACGGTGAGCAACAAGCAGACTTTATTAATGTAGTTGTATTTAGACAACAAGCAGAGAACGTAAACAACTACTTATCTAAAGGTAATTTAGCTGGTGTTGATGGTCGTATACAATCGCGTAGTTACGAAAATAAAGAAGGCCAACGTATATATGTAACTGAAGTATTAGCAGATAGTGTTCAATTCCTTGAACCGAAGAGTAATCAGTCTAACAACCAACCACAACAACAAAGTGGACAAGCGCAAAGTGGTAATAATCCATTCAATAATGACAACAACGTAAATATAGATAATGACGATTTACCATTCTGATTGGACTGATTAAATGGCTCAAATCAAGAATTACATCACTGAAGATGATGGCACAACAACCGTCGTCATCTCTGGTGTTGAAATAGGAAACAAAGAAACGTTACTACTCGATAACGGTTTAGAAGTAGAAGTTGATGTGCAAGTCGTAGACCCTTTTAAAATCACTGACAAACAACGCAGAAAGATATTTGCACTCTGTAACGATATAGAAGCTCACACAGGGCAACCTCGAGATTATATGAGGTATTTGTTCATGGATTACGTTTGTGTTCTGTACGGCTACGACAAAGGAATTTCATTAAGTGATTGCACAAGACAGCAAGCTAGCCAAATTATAGAAGTGACTTTGGATTGGATATTTTATAACGATATACCACTTAGCTATAAGACAAGTGACTTACTAAAAAACGATAAATCTTACCTTTATTGGTCGACTGTGAATAGACATTGTGTTATATGCCAAAAACCACACGCAGAACTTGCTCATTATCACGCGGTAGGACGAGGACGTAACAGACGCAAGATTAATCATATAGGCAATCAAGTATTAGCGCTATGCCCAAGTCACCACAGAGAACAGCATCAAATAGGCATGGACAGTTTCAACGAGAAATACAAATTACATGACAGTTGGGTCGATGTGGACGAGAGGCTCAACCGAATGTTGAAAGGAGAAAGTAAATGAATGATCAACCAAGTTACTATTCAATAATAACAGCTAATGTCAGATACGATAACCGACTTACAGATAGTGAAAAGTTGTTATTTGCAGAAATCACTTCTTTAAGTAACAAATACGGTTATTGTACTGCTAGCAATAACTATTTTGCCAAATTGTATCAAGTGGTCAAAGAGACTATATCAAGACGCATTTCAAAACTTCAAAGTTTAGGTTATTTAAAAGTTGAATTAGTTAAACAAGGCAACGAAGTTAAGCAACGAAAGATATACCCTATGACGCAATCGTCATCACCTATTGACGTAAAAATCAATACCCCTATTGATAATTCTGTCAATACCCCTATTGACGCAAAAGTCAAAGAGAATAATACAAGGTTTAATAATACAAGTATTAATAGAGACAGGGACGACGTAACTAACTCGTTTAAATACATTAGTAATAATTTAGAAATTATACAAAGTCCATTAAAAGCACAACAACTAGAAGAAACTATAAACGACTTTAAAGATAACAAACTAGACATCGTTACTGTAGCTACTGATTACTGTAAAGAAAACAACAAAGGTATTAATTACCTTATTAAAGTATTAGAGAACTGGAACAAAGACGGTGTCGATACTAAAGAGAAAGCAATAGCTAAGGTTACACCTAATCAGCCTAAAGAAGATGATTACTTAGCTAGGAAGAAACAAGAAATATTAGGAGGTTAGACATTATGCCAATGACTAAAGCTGAAGCATTCGAAATCATAGAGCTAGTTAATAATGTCTACGATATGAAGTTTAATGATACCAAGTTTGACTTGTGGTTAGAACAAATTATGAATTATGGCGATTATGACAGAACCTTACACAAAACTAAGAAATTCATTAGAGAAAGTCGTTATAAACCTACAATTGCACAAATCATTGATCGTAAACCACCAGAGATGGAAAGTGCAGTGATACCAGAAGAACAAACTGATAAATATAGAATGCAACATGACAAAGAATTCAGAGAGAAGAGACAACAATTAAGAGAACAATGGCAAAAGATGAAAGAAGAATGGGGGTTAGACGATGAGTATTGATGTATTAAACACCGAAGAATCAATCATATCTAACCTCATGCGTAATCCAGATTTACTAGGTAAATTCAGATTAAAAGCTGAAATGTTTACCGACGAGAAGTTAAGAGGATTCGTCGAGTATGTACTTGAACAAGGCAAAGTTGATGTAAACCAAATCTATTTCAAAAGTAGAGATGATAAAGATTTTATATCTACTGACCGACTAGGTCGTATATACAACTCAGACGGCACTGACAAGGTCTTTTTTATGGACGACCAATTGAACCTATTACAAGAATACGTCTTGTCACAGGCTCGTGAGAAGGTCTCAGAGTATCAATCAATGCCGACTAAGAATAATTTTAATTATTTGGTTGAGGAACTAGAGAAATTAAAGGGCATGACGATAAAAAAAGCAGACGCTACCGACAGTTTTTTAGCTGAAGTTGTAGAGAACATTTTATCTGATGAACCGAAACAATTTATTAAAACTGGTATCTCGTCTATAGACAATAAAATCATCGGTTTTGAGCCAGGGCAACTTAATGTATTAGGTGCTAGACCATCACTTGGTAAAACATCGCTTGCGTTAACAATGATGTGGAACATCGCAAGACGAGGTTATCCTACAACATTCTTCAGTTTAGAGACAGGTGGTAACAATATCGTTGAACGATTGGTTGCCACAATAACTAACATACCATTAACTAAAATCAAACAAGGCAACGGACTAAATGACAGTGAAGTGTCATCAGTCATGAGTGCGATTGACCAAATTAAGAAATGTAAGTCACTAAAAATTGAAGATCAAGCACAAATGTCACCACAAGACGTGAGAGAAGTAGCCTCACAGAAATCAGACAAGCCGCATGTCATATTCATTGACTACTTAACACTTATGCAATCAGATGTACCGCAGCGCGATAGACGTTTAGAAGTTGAAAAGATATCTCGTGATTTAAAAATCATTGCTAAAGAAACAGGTTGCATCATCATTGCTTTGTCACAACTAAGTAGAGGTGTTGAGTCACGTAATGATAAACGCCCTATGATGTCTGATTTAAGAGAAGCAGGTGGGATTGAGCAAGACGCCAACATGATTTTCTTTCTTTATCGTGATGATTATTACGATAAGGACCAAGTAGATTTAGATACTGGTAAATCTGATATTGAATTTATCATTTCTAAAAATAAAGACGGAGAAACTGGTGTTGCACATTTAGAGTTCTATAAGAAAACACAGAGGTTTATTGGATGAAAGTACATGAATATCAAAAATTGTTAGGCATTATGTATCGAGAAGATTACCAAGACGACCCACTGATAGCTAAAACATTAATTGAATCAGGTTGGGCAGTTAAAAGGTTGCTCGATAACGGAACGATAAAAGCGTTTGACGAATATGAAGAAGTCCAGGAGTTAATCATGAATGAAACAAAATGGAGGGATAAAGATGGGGATTATCGAAAGGTATTACCTATATAGAGAAGATGGCACAGAAGATATTAAGGTCATCAAGTACGAAGATAACACTAATGAGGTTTATTCGCTCACAGGAGCCCATTTTAGCGATGATAAGAAGATTATGACAGATAGTGAGCTAAAACATTTTAAAGGCGTGTATGGGCTTCTATATGAGCAAGAATTAGGGTTACAAGCAAATCTATTCGAATATTTGTAGAGGTGGCACATGAGTAAATATAATGCGAAGAAAGTTGAATACAAAGGTATCACATTCGATAGCAAAGTAGAGTGTGAATATTACCAACATTTAGAAAGTAAGATGAATGGCGTTAACTATGATCGTATCGAAATACAACCAAGATACGAGCTTGTACCTAAGTTTGGTAAGCAACGTAAGGCAGAATATATTGCGGATTTTGCATTGTTCTCTTAATTGTTGTCTCTTCTCTCTGAATTCTTTGTCATGTTGCATTCTATATTTATCAGTTTGTTC
>Ga0068630_1000586_pt1 | contig 11207 bp, 10 predicted proteins | sample InSIn4gowninarea_FD_77433 | JGI IMG/M metagenome (GOLD analysis project Ga0068630, IMG submission 77433) | Clean room microbial communities from NASA Spacecraft Assembly Facility at Jet Propulsion Laboratory, Pasadena, California, USA -... ... | reverse complement strand
TTGAATCAACATTAATGGGAAAGAGGATTTCTCTAGTAGGTGAGATAATTACTCTCTGGCTGGGATCATAGGATTCATGGTATTTTCTCTCAAACTCTGGAGCTCCATGTATTTGCGGAAAAATATAGTGGGGTAATTGGAATTCTCAGAGCTGAATTTCATCACTCTGGTCAACTAGATGCTCTTCCCACCAGTAATAAATCTCAAATAAATCAAATTGAGAAGAAGTCACAATGATTTTGCAATCCTTGTCAACTAATGGAGTATGGTGGAAATCAACTTGTGGGTGAATTAGAGGATTTGAAACTTCTGCAATTGTTTTTCCCTTGGGAGGCATTTTTTCAAATGAAAATATATACTATAAATGACAAAATGGTAAAAGGAGTTACCAGAGTGGAGACTGGTAATTGAAAAGTGGACCTGGAAGATGTGCTTACGAACAGGACAAGTGGCTAAGTTGTACAAGCAGGTGGGCTTGAACAATAATCTTGGCTATATAAGTTAACTGTGTAACCTTTGAAATGCATGACACAATGTTTATAAGGAGAAAAATGGAGTGGGAGGGTGGCACCGAACGTTTAAAAATTCATTAACTATCCAACAGGTTAATTAACAGATATGAAGTGAAATGTGACAAGGAGGTGACGTGGGGCGGTAGTAAATGGCTATGAAGACTACCACGTTTGGGGTAAGATAGAGTTGTTTGTGGTTTTGGGATTTCTAGTCCCAAAATAATAAAAGGTAATTTTTGTTGTTTATGTAGGCAGTATTAAAGACTGCCCATTTTTCCCCACCCCCCGAACCGATAAATTGTGGATGATGAATGAGGGCCAAGAGGGGGTATGGGTCGTATGATTGCGGAGGAGTGTGTGGGATGACAGTTGAGGTTGAGGGAGTTTAACGTGTGAGTAGGGGAATGAACGGTGGGGTCTTGATATGATAGGCAAACACAATGGCTGTGGGTACGGGTGATTTAACGAATGGAGTGATAACATATGAATGAAATAACATAAGGTAAAAACTTTAGTTATTTGAACTCTTGTCATCAATATGTTTCCTAATGTTTTGATCTTGAGGAAATAACCATTTCAACAACTCAAAATTTCACATTTCTACCTACCGTTATATTCCTAACATTTTTACTTATCCTTTCTGAGTTCATTTAAACTAGCAACCAAATATTTTGTTTTTATGAACAATCTAACTCTATACCTTATTCCCTCCATTGGCTTAGATTAAACTATTGAGCCAATTTATTTTCTACCTACGAAAATTAATTTAAAATAGATCCAATTATGATATAAATATATAATTGGATAAAATAACCTACTGTGGCATCTAAACAAACTGTACACAACTATTATTTTTCAAACTAAATTTAGAACAAAGTAGTGGCATTTAGACTCGCAACACTTTCAGAGTTGATTTCTTTTTCTTTTCTATCTAACCTAACAATTTATTTTTTTCCTTCATTTTTTAGTGCATCTACCCTAACATTTTCTTTGATATGGACATATTTATCAAAATATTTTCCTAACATTTTTTATTCAATATTCTTTTTGTCCACATCCTATCTTAACATTTTGTAAATATATTTTCACTTTTCGTCTAATTTATTCTAACTTCTCAAAACCAAAAAATGCTACAACATCAAGGAAGAGCATGAGCTACACAAACAAGAGAATGAGTTGCAACATGAACATGTATAACAAGGGGCACAACATGCACTCACAAATGAAACTGTGTCGGTACAAGTTATAGATCCATCATAGCAACTGGCACAGAGCAGACAAGGTGAGCAGTGTTTTTGATCACATGTAAGGGAATGCATCAACATGCATGTCATTATGTGCATGCATGTGATCCCACCCATTTGGCACACTCTCCAAGGTGAAGACAAGAAGCAAGTCCAACTGGAGCTGAAGATGTACTTCGAGAAGTTGATGTGCACGTCCACTAGCACATGCTTAGAGAGCAACATGGACACCATGCATTAGTATGTTGATGGTTCAATCGCACCCAAGAAGACCATGCACATGCTAGCAGACGATTTGGATGGAGGAGCCATACCAATGCACTAGATGCAACAAAGGCAAGAGTTCGCTTCAAAAATATGTTACCATGGAGCGCATGAACACCACCATGGATGACCAAGCTTGGCATCATCTCACCACCTTCACCATCACACGCAAGTCATAGAGTTGGTCTCACCACAACGGACTGAGTGTCAGTGATGTCTTGCATGGCTTGCTCAAGCCATTTTGTCTCACATGGGCACATGTGCATTGTAATGTAATGTCTTGTCAAGTGGAAGTTCAAGTGTCAATAGTTGGATGTAACAGTCATAGAGCAGATGAAGAGTCATGAGGGTAGATGAAATGTCATAAAGGGGAATTTCAAGGGTCACCCCACTGTTCGTTATAAATAGAACCGCATAAATCACTATAAAGACTTTTCGGTCAGCCAAGCTTCCGATAGGACTATCTTAGAGAGGGCTTGGAAAATATTGTAACGAGCCTCGGCTTCTCCACTACGTAGAGCTAGTACATCTCTTTAGAGGAGCAGGCAGTTTTGGTTGTAATGTTCCGTTGTCGAAACTAGTGGTCAGACATGGATGTATTGTGTGAGTGGAACTTACACTTCTTAATATAACAAGACCCATCACACTTCATGCATATGTTGTATTGTATGCTATGCTATATGGTTTACTCTAAATAATATATGTATCTGTTTGCTTACGCATGCATATATAGCTATCTATGTATGTATGAATGAATCTTTCATAAATGTGTTGTTGGTTTAACCACCACTTTGGATTGCTAGCTAACTTGCCTTCCATGTTGTGATGCATCTTTGCTCATGTATTCCCTTCTTAATTCTATGCTATCATAGGTTTCCAAGAGGCACACTCATCTCAACCCCCGTGTGTTTGAACCTCTCATGCACCTTCTTTGGCTTGCTGTAGCTATCACACCCTTGCTACCAATAGAGACATATTACTTGCATCTGTGCGAAATCATGGTCAAGGCATTACCGTATGACCCACTGTTGGGAATCCTACACCAAATGGTCTGAGGTCTAATTGGGACTTCTTACTAGGGAGATCCCCTTATATGTTGGTAGTTCTAGCAGCATCAACAAAAAGGAAAATAATGTCTCTTTTGGAAATGACACACCAGCTATCATTAAGGGTAAAGGTTTTGTTTATTTGAAAGAAAAGGTTAAAGCTAGAAATGTTATGTATGTTGATGGTTTAAAGCATAACTTGTTGAGTGTCAGTCAAATATGTGATCAAGGAAATGAAGTAGTATTTCGATCAAATAGATGTTTGGTTCCTGATCTTGATATAGGATAGACCATAATCAAAGGTACAAGAACTCCAAGAAACCTGTATACTAAACATAAGAGAACTGGTTATGGCACAGAAGAATAGGGCATCTAAGCTTTTGTCAAATAAGAAAAGCATGTAGGCTCAAGGCGGTTCGTGATCTTCTAAATATTAACATCCCAAGAAATACCATCTGCAAACTTTGTCAATTCAGTAATAAACCAGAGTTCATATCAACGAGAAAGAAAGATCAACAAGTAAGCCTCTTGAACTCATTATACTAATTTGTGTGGGCCAACAAGGAAAAAGTCACCTCATGGAGAATAATACTTCATTTTATTCATTAATGATTTTTATAGAATGTGCTGGATAAGTTTACTAAAGCATAAAGATGAATCATTTGAAAATTTTAAAGCCTTCAAAGCTTTAGTTGAAAATGAATCAGATTGAAAAATCAAATGTCTTAGATCTGATCCTCGGGGAGAATTCATATTAGATGATGTTTTTTTAATTTTGTGAACAAAATGGAATAAAAATACATTTCTCTATTGCTATAACTCCTCAAAAAAATGGCATGATGGAAAGCATGAACAGAACAATTCAACAAATGGCTCAAGCTATGCTTGATGAATTTAGAACTCCTGCCACCTTCTAGGGTGAAGCTGCATTTATTGCCATAAATATTCTCAAAAAAGCTAATGTTCAAGTAAATAGTGATCAAATTCCATATGAACTTTGGTATGGTAAGCCTCATAATGTAAAACATTGAGTTTTTGGAACCAAATGTTTCATCAAAAAGACTGATCAAAAACTTGGTAAGTTTGAACCTAGAGTAGATGAAGGAATTCTTCTTGGTTATTCATCTAGAAGTAAATGATACAAATGTTATAATAAGAGACTTCATAAAATTGTTGAATGCATTGATGTAGTAATTGATGAAGCATGCAGAAATATGGAACAAAAGAAATCAACAAAGAAATATGACAATGAGGAAGATGGTGAATGCTTTCTCGTATCGAATCAAAAATGATATAGAGGAAGAAACCAAGAAAGCATCAGAAGAAGATACAACTTACAGGGAAAAGACTCCATCCAGGTATGTTCAAAAGAATTATCGAGAATCTCAAATTCTAGGAGAAAAAGGGTCTGGAGTACAAACAAGAAGAACCCTTGCATGAGCTTCCAGTTATCTAGCATTACTATCCTCCATAGAACCACATAATGTTAATGAATCTAGAAAAGATGAATGTTGGGTTAAGGCCATGGATGAAGAATTTGACCAAATTGAAAAAGAATGATACTTGGCAATTAGTTCCTAGACCTCATGATAAAAATGGTATAGGAACAAAATGGATATTCAAGAATAAGTTGAATGAAAATGGAGAGGTTATTAGAAACAAAGCAATACTTTTATGTAAAGGGTATGCTCAACAAGAAGGTATAGACTTTGAAGAAACTTTTGCACTGTTGCCAGACTTGAAGCCATAAGAATGTTTCTTGCCCTTGCAAGTTTTCGAAAATTCAAAGTATATCAAATGGATGTAAAATCAACATTTCATAATGGAGATTTATAAGAAGAAGTTTATATTGAACAACCAGAAGGATTCATTCTAGGAAATGATGCAAAACTTGTATGCAAGATCAAAAAGGTTCTATATGGATTGAAACAAGCTCCAAGGGCCTGGTGTTATCATCATCAAAAATATCTACAACAACAAAGTTTCACAAAAGTATCTGCAGAAAACAACTTATACACAAAGATTGAAAATGATAAACTGCTAATTATTGTTGTTTATGTTGATGATATCATCTTTGGTAGAAATGAAGAATCTATGAGTCAGAACTTTTCTTCGGTTATGCAGAAAGAATTTGAAATGTCCTTACTTAATGAACTAACTTATTTTCTTGGTCTACAAGTACAACAAACAAAAGATGGTATTTTTCTTTCACAAACTAAATATCTCAAGCAGATTTTGAAGAAGTACGGAATGGAAGATTCTAAACCAATATGTACTCCAATGATAATAGGATGTAGTTTGAGTTCTAATGATGAATCACCTACAATGAATCCACCAACGTACATATCTGTAATTGGAAGTTTTCTTTATCTAACAGGTACCAACCTTGATATCATGCATGTAGTAGGAGTTGTTGGAAGATTCCTATAAAATCCAAAGAAATCACATCTTTAGGCTATAAAAATAATATTCAAATATCTTCAAGGAACTCAAGACTTTTCCTAAAGATACAAATCTCACTCTTCATGCATATACATATGCGGATTGGGTAGGAAATGTTGATGATTGAAAAAGCATTAGTGGAGGTGCATTCTATATGAGATCATAGTTAGTGTCTTGGTTCAACAAGAAACAAAGTTTGATTTCCTTATCTATAGCTGAAGCAGAATATGTGGTTGTTGCATCTTGTTGCACACAACTACTTTGGATTATGCAAACATTACAAGATATTCAAATCACACGTTCTCCACCCATCTCCATTCTATGTGATAATACAAGTGCCATTAGCATTTCGAAAAATCCATTCATGCACTCCAAGACCAAGCATATCCCCATTAAGTACCATTTTCTACAAGAACAAGTGCTTGAACAAAAGGTTAAATTGGAGTATGTTCCCTCCAAAGACTAGGCTCCTGATATATTTACCAAACCACTTCCCAGAGAAACATTTGAATATCTCAAACAAAAGCAGGGAGTAGTTTCTGCATAATCCTACTATTAAATCCATTTTTTCAGAAGAATGGTTCCTATAAGCGGGTTCCATGAAGAATAATCATGTATACACACGATTTTCTATGGTTGTAGGAGTGTATGTGTTTTTCTGATAGAAAAATAGTGGGTCAGATTCAAAATTAGTTTCTGACATGGGTGTTCAGTCTCATCTAGATGATTACAGTATGTTGATATGCTTTTTCCATTTTTATTTATTTGGCTAATGAAGATGTCTTGATGAATTATTTCTTGACAATGCACAGGAATCACAGGTTTAGGGGGAGAATTAGTCTTCAAAAACATTATGCATTGTTGGCATCATGGTTGCTAAATTCAATTATGGTTTCATATATTCATATCATTTGTTGTAAAGGTCATGTAAAGGCCTATGATGTAATAATATGTATCTTTCTGTCATAGTTTATTAATGAGTCCTTTTGGACATATGATGTAATTTTTACTCCCACTATGCATGGGAAGGATGATGCAATAATTTCAATTATTCAGTCATGTATGAACATTTGGTATATGCCCACTTGGTTGGGTGATTTTCATATGTATGAGTCATTGGTGATAAGGAGGTCATACTCACTTAGTTGAGTGATTGACTCATTTTAGTCTTTTGAAAAATATCTCTGCAGACTTTTGCATCTACTCAAGGGGAGCATGGATAGCATAGTGTATCTCAAAGGGAGGGAATATCTTGGTATGCCCTTTGCCCTTGATGTAAAAGGGGGAGAGTATTTTGGTGTTGCGGTGTTGCTTGATATCTCTAACAGTTTCTACAACTTGAAGTAATCAACACCAATTTGGTTGCCATCAAGTCTAAAGGGGGATATTGTTGGCATTATGATATAGGTGTTGTCCTTAAAGGAAACTTACTCATAGGTCAGTTTAAATTTGATAAAGGAAAACTCACATTGTTACAGGTCAATTTAGAGGTAATAGGGCAATGGTACAGAAGATCAGGAAGTTGGAACAAAGGATTATAGATCAAAATCAAGAAGTTGAAGAAAAATGATATTTTAAGTCAGCTTAAGTTGTATACATAGGTTCACCTTGTCCAAGCAATGTATACACATGGGTTCACAGAACAAAAAGAGCATATACATATCTACGCACTTTCATAAGAGGAAAAGTGTGTATGGGTTGGAAAATCAAGGAAATTTAAGATTAAAGAATTCAAAGGGTATTAGCCCACAATATTGAGCGAAATAACAATTATTTGATCCCGTCCAAGAATACCATGGGTTATAAGTGTTGTTTTGGTTTGTGGTATTGAGATAGGCCAAAAACCTTATAAGGAGGAGAAGGTCAAAGGGCAAACTATGCAAGTGAAAGGGTTTCTCAAGAATACTTCTATCTGAATTATATTTTATGTTGCAGGGGCTATGATTATGATATGATCTGAAATATTTTGTGCACCTTGGATACAATCTTGGATCATGATCATGAGACTTGAAATGACTTATCATTGAATGATATGATATTGGTTGGGCTAGATCTGATTACTTATGCATGTTTTATTATTTAATTTCATGATCTAGGTATATCTGAAGTCTGGAATAGTAGTGTTGGCTTATTGGGGCTTGACCCAGGTTTAGAACAGTTATTAGCCAAGAAAATCTCACACTACCGACCCTTTCGGCAATAGTTCCCAGAGCGCAGATTGAAGTCTCACCCGAGGTAGTAGGGGAGGGTACTGGATCCAAGTTTCTCTACCATGGGGATGTCTTGATGTGGTCTATATTAGTCACAAACTGATCTGCAGCCTCACGCCACTTTGCACAGTTGTTAGGCTTTCGTGTAGATCCACATTCTTGCATTTTATTATTATTGAGTTTATTACAGGTTTTATCTACAGTATTTAAGCATTTAACAATACTAACTAGTGTGCACAATCATGAATAAGCATAAACTCAGAACATAAGAAAATAGATATATTCACGATAAAACACACAAATGATTAAAAATCCCTTATCTTTATATATCTTCTGTCAATACAACCAGATCTGCCTGCGCACTCAACTGCAGGGATCCACGCACACAGCTGCGGACTCTACCCAGCCTCTGCGCACATAGCTGTAGAGCCACTATCTATCTACTAACACCCTCGACTTAGACTTACAGACGCAGAGAGGCTATTGCCTTCATACACCCATAACATTCAAGATCAAAACCAAAAAACTGACTTCTAACCTTAGAGCCTTGCTCTATTTATACATTCCCATGGTCCGCGAACCATGGGCAGGCTGACTCACTTTCTATTTCCTTACATTATTTTTGGGTGGACAACCCTTTGACTTGACTTGTTACAATTCATTCTCCACACACATCGTAGAGCCTTTACCATACTATTACCCAAAACTGTGGGCCTTGAGCCCCAAAACCATTACGCAGGCCCTGTGCTACCCAACAGGACCCCAACACAGTCATCGTGACTCATCTCGAGTCACTTGGTTGGTGTAGCAATATTTGCGTGAAGGTCATTCAGTAACTTCTACACTTCACTTACACTCGCAAGAAAGTCTTCCGCCATCTGTTGTACCCATTCTATGTGAGCCACCGATGTATCAGTATCCATTTCAGTTTCTTGTTTGGGCTCATATACTACCTACATGTGTGCTAATTTTCTGTCAATGTTGGTGGAAACTGTGAATGCCTCATCCAGCCAAGGCTAGATGCATTCTTTAAGCATTGCTCCCTTTTGCCGAGTAGTGTCAACTTGTATTTTGAGAGCTTGGGCCTCCCTCATCTTGGCCAAGCACTATGTGATAATAACCATCTATGTGGTCCCCCTGAGATTATCATAGGCTTGTTGGAGCTCCATCGTTGTTCTATCCTGGAGCTGGTATAAGCTCTTGCATGGGAGCTATCCAAGTTTAATCGTAGTCCCATGAGTTGGCCTACCACAGCTCTCTTTGCTACATTGTCTGCTATCAATGCTCCTGCCAGGAGTGCAATTGTATTAGCCATTTTGGCTTGTAGTAGCTGCTCAGTTGCTAACATACCGTAGCTCCATGGGTAGCGACTATTCCCAGTTGTGAGGCCTGTGCTCTGAGTTCCTACAGCTGTGTGTTGAGTGCCCCCAACATAATCTACTGCTCCATCATGGCCTCGCCGAGCACCTCCCGGGTGACTTCCTGAATTGTATCCCCTATGTCACATAGGTCACCTTCGGTCAATGTGATAAGTTCCCCATCCAATTTGGATGCCTTGGTCTTCTTCCATGACTTTGACTGTTCTGTTAGCTGTGGTCATTTTAAGGGCGAGCTGGTGGTGGTTCGCACCGTAACTTACGTCCTTGTATCTGTGCCTGGATCTGTGGTCACATTCGGGCCACTTTCATCCTCTGTTGTAGTAGCCCCTCTTACAGGAGCCTTGCCTATGGAAGCCTGTGCTACCTCCCAGGCCACCCGTACTTCCGCAACATGTTGTTCATTCCACTTCTGTTGTGCTAAGCACTTGGCCTCAGCCTTCTGTTTTTGGATGGTGGCCTCATCTTGCCCTACTGCGTTTGGTCCGCACCACTTTGGTGGCCATGTATCCAGCACTGCAAAAATATCCTCGTCGATGGCAATGAAGGGAAGTGTGGTCCACGTCTACTCTGGATCCTTGTGCACTCGGATGTATACGTGGTGCATATTCGCCTTAAAATCGGCTATGTTCTTTACACTGTCATATACATCGATAGATAGACGGGGTTGCTGGTTGATCCACTGTCGTATGTTCGCATCCATCAGTATCTAGAAAATCTTGCTTCTCAGATTCTTGTGGCATCCTTCGTCACCCAGATCGATGCGTGTTTTGTGGCCTCTAGCCAATCCTATTCTAGGGAAGGAAACTGACTATATTTGAGTAATTCATTTGTAACTAATAGGACAGATAAAAGTAACCACGCATAGTGGAAGGTCTTACCCTCCTCCTAAGCCTCCATGCAGTTGGTTAGGAATTTGTCACAGAGGAATTATGCCCAATTGAATCGTTCCCCTTCTTCACATTGCTCAGCTAACGCGATGACCATTGTTGGGACCTCACTACCTCGACATTTCCTCATCACTTTTCCTACCAGCAACTAGGTAGCAATGCAGACCCCTTTGTCCTGAATACTAGTAATAGCATACCCTCTCTGCTTTTTCTCCAGTTTGTATTTCTTATTCAGGGCTTCTGTCATCATCTACTCACCACTTATACCAACTATTTACGTGGGGTCCCTTCCTTCACAGGGAAGCCATGAGATCTTATGAATGAGCTCCATCATGATAGGGACAGGTTTGTTTATCCATAAGCACCCATCATGTACCAGGCAGAGTAGTTGCCTGATGACCAATATTGTAATGGGGGCTCGATGAAAATGTGGAATTGAAACGAGGCAAAGTAGCCTAGCTTCCTCCACCTTTCGTAGCCATTCCTGTGGCTGGAGAGTCATAATAGCCCCCTCCATGCTTTGCTCCATCAGTTTGATAGTTTCCAAATGGGGAAACTTCTCAGTATCTGCAAGGTCCCAGTCTTCAAATTTCATAGTAGGTTTCCATTCCTTCAAATAGAACCCCTTTAAGGAGAGACAAGGTGATGTGTGTGTTGTCAACGATGTCTGAATATTTAGGTACCTTGGCCTTCCTTTTCCCTGGAGGAACATACTGAGGTTGCTTTGCTGGATCCCTTACTGGCTCGATATCTTCTTCCATTTCTTCTTCTGGTTTGATTTCTTTGACAAAGATTGGAGGATCCTTTTCCTCTTCATTGCTCTCAATAGTAACAATTATTCCTTTTTCCTCCATTGATAATTTGTTGAATTGTAGATTCTACAGAGACATCCGGACCGGTCCTACTACCTGTGGGTTCTTCTTGGTCCGTCGCGTCTAGGGTAATTGAGGAAATTCGGTTGTCCCTTCCATTTGTGACATAGAGCTTGTTGTAATGTCCTTGGTTGTGGATATAGACCTATGTAGGGACTCCTGCATTACCTTTGGTAATTCTTGAAACCATGGGCTTCCTTTTATGACTGCCTCATTCATCATATGCTTCTCTATTTGAACACAGAACAACTTACTTTGCAAGGGGCCAAAGGGTGTGTGGTAACAAGCCACTTGTGCTTTATATACCTTTTCTACTTCAAATTCTATTGTGCTCCTCATTCGTGGTTCATT
>Ga0068630_1000585_pt1 | contig 11226 bp, 1 predicted proteins | sample InSIn4gowninarea_FD_77433 | JGI IMG/M metagenome (GOLD analysis project Ga0068630, IMG submission 77433) | Clean room microbial communities from NASA Spacecraft Assembly Facility at Jet Propulsion Laboratory, Pasadena, California, USA -... ... | reverse complement strand
CTTTTCTAGTAGAAAGATCCAGAAATTCTTTTCAAACGAAATAAAAGGAGAGAGAGGTACCTGTAAAGATAAGTTTCCTCTACACCCATTTTTACTTCGTTTAAACACGTTTCGAATGCTAACGTTGGACAAACTTTATTCGATTATCCGAGGTGGACCTCTGAAGATTATTCGTTAAAACGAAAAAAATTAACATAGATCCTATGGAAACAATTTTAGTTCCATTAGATTTTATTTTAATAAGCGGGGTATTCGATTATCCGTGACCTCAATAAGTGGGGACGACTGTATAGCGGTGTAAGTCAGGGTAGGATAAAACATCCACCGCCAATAAGATTCGGGAAGCCTCTTGCGATGACCCGATTGTTATAGTGACTTCTGAGTAAGTCCAAGACGTCACCTCTTGGATGTGGAGGAGCTCCATCTTGCTGAAACCACATGTCTTTCATCCACGTTTCATGGAAGACATCAGGAACGAACCTCTTTGTAATGAATTTGAGATAATGTTCATAATTCACCGTCTGGACAAAAAAATATAGATCCAAAAGTGCCATCAGCACACAAACCACACTAGAAAATTACCTTTTGATCATGAAGAGGTTTTTTTCTTGATAAAATCTGGCTTCTGGCTACTCCAAATACTGCTTTTGATTCGTAATTTTATCTTTTAAATAATAAGATACTTTTTAAAAATAATTATAATGTTATTACTTTATTTTTTAACGGAAATAGTGAATTGCTTTAAAAAGAAAACTAAGATGTTATACAAAGTTTTCCGATGTTTGCATGAATATCAGAGTTTTATCATGCAAATATTAGAAGTAAATTTATGATTTTACATAATACATATAAAATAGAAATACCCTTAAAAACCCTCTTATATATAAAATATTTTACATTTTATTCTTTTTTGGCAAAAGAGTAAAAACTCATGCTTACTTTTTTGTAACATAGTTTTCTTAAGTTACAAAAAAGTAAGCATGAAGCTTTTTTAGATATTTTTATGATTTTAATGCTAATGTTTTTTCTCTGCTAGTCATTGTGATTTCGTTATTGTTTGATTATTTATGTTTTTACATACTTGTTGTTTAGACATAAATTGCCCAGTTTCTAAGAGAAACAAACCTCTTACATTTGTCCATTTATCTTGTTATCTGGTTTTCTTCCACTTGATTACGTATAACCAGTTTTTTTCAGTAATGTATAGGAACACTTGGAAATAGGAAGTTAAATAATTATTTTAAAATGTTCAATATTTTAGAATTGAAAGCAAATTTTAATTCAGTTCCCTTTCTAACTTTAATGGTAAAATATTGTTAATCGCAAAGGGCTTTGCAACTTTAGCATCGAAACTCCATTTTAGTTTTCTTGAAGAATAGAGTTTATATATTTGTACTAATGTGTCGAATGATAACAATTATGATTCTTAATTATCAATATTTCAACTGCACATATAGCCCATTTCTGGCTCACTTGGATTAACTCACTGGCTCACTTCTGAATTAAATAATGGTCTTTAATTAAATAATGGTCAATTAAATAATTATCTTTAATTCAGAAGTTGCGGGTTCGATCCACGCTTCTGGTGTAGTTGTTTGTAGTAGCTCGACATTTTAAACTACTGCCAAACTCTAATTCTCCCTCGTGTGCAAAAAAATGATAGAGCGGCAAATTAAAAATTTCAACTGCATATAAGTTTTGAGTATGGTTTTGCGGAAGTTTAAAGAACTTTTTAAAAGTATTTAAATTATATATCAAATATCTTCTGGAAAATCATCAAATATTCACTATTAGATTAAACAATTTTAAAATTGGAACTGTACATAATTTTGCTTGAAAAATTAAATTTATATCGGCTATTAACTAAAGGAAATAGTTAACAGTAAAATAATATATAAATCTCAAATTATTTATTTTAAATGCATTAAATGCATTGGTTAAACTAAAAGCAAGCCGAAAATTCTATTCAATGTTTAAATGGTATAAAAATAAGAAAAGTATAAGAGGTGTTACCTGTAATTTTTCTTGGACTGTCAATGCGATATCTATTCTTAATATGCTAACTTTTATTCTAAACTATACTAGTTTAAGCAGGATTATAAAAAGAACTTAGAAAGTTAATTGCTACCTTTTAACCTTTAACCTTTAACTTTTTAAAATAATGAATCATAGATTTTTTGCTGTAAAACATCTGAAATAGAAACGCAGACGACAATTTCTTGGGATGAGTTGCAAAACGGCCGAGCAACTCGCTGCAAGTCTAGTCACATTTTTTCGCGCTTTTAATGTTCATCCGAAGAAGACAATCCATGACACACTGCAGACTTATTTATTCTTCTTTATTTACAACTTCCCAGTTACAAGCGATGAAAATGGATAAATTTATGACAGTTCATTGAAACGGAACATCTTTAGAAGAAAAAAAAACAGTAAAAAGCGAAAAATGAATGTTTTTTTAACTGTAGGCAGCAAATATCTTTGATTCATGTTTTACACTGGAAACGTTAAGTTCGAAAATTTGCATCGCCGTTTGACAAAATGGCTATAGAAGCACGTTTTGAATTCTGAAAATAATGTGTAAAAGAATAGCTAGAAAAACGGGTAATACAATTAATTTGATCAATAACAAATTGATTCACGTAAATATTATTTAGCAGCAGAAAAATGTTAGGATGTCAACATTGTTGGTGCAAATTCTTAACTGATTTATTCATAACTAAAAATAAAATTATATCTATTTAATTTGAATATTCCTGGTATTTTTTAATTCCAAATGCGCAGATGTGACTTGCCTTTATGTCTATCATTAATAAAAGGCAAAGAGCAAATATTTGTAAAAGAATTATCTCACTAAAAAAAGTTACACCCGCCGCCGACGGCGCTGTTTTAGGAATCCCAATAGTTCTGCTTGCATCGTAAAAACTACTAAGCACAGAAATGTGATTTCCAGCTCATTTAAATAGAAATGATTGGAGGACAAGCCGAGATAAAGAACATATCAATACAAGGGGCATTTTGAGAACTAGTCTATGTTGAAAATAGCCTTTTTGAGAACTCACTTGGATGCTCTACCAGTTAAAATCTATTTGCAAAAGAAGCACTAATTTTTTCCCCAAGTTATATAAAGAAATATTATTTTGCATTATGAAGCATTTTATAAAAATTTATTACAGTTAATTATTATTATTATTATTTTTTTTTTCTTTCCCCGCAAAATATTTTTTTGTCGAAAAAATTAAAATTTTCGAGTAAAAAAATAATTTTTACGGATTTATTAAGCAATTAACGAAATTTATAATTCATTCATTGTTATAATTAGCGTTGTCATTATCATTGTTCAAAACAGAATATAAAGTTATTACTCAATTCATTCTTCTAACAAACGTGCTGTTTTCAATGTGAGTGTAGCGAACAACGCGTTTTGGTTTCTTCTATTTCATAATTCAGCCCACGTATTTTTTAAGTGCTTTGAAAGCTGCGCGAATGTTATTTATCCACTGTATAGTATAACTAATGCAGCATGTGTTTTGTTCAAAATGCGAGCGCTCAGAGTCTATAGGGGTTGAAGGATAGTATATAGTAAAGTACGAAAAGGAAAAGGGAATGCCATTTAAATTTGAAATATCTGGTTTTAAATAAATACAAATAACTGCAAATATTACATGTTACTTTAATTTAATTTAATTATGCTGATTATATTCGGAATTTTATCTTCAATAAACATAAAATTTTTAAATTTGCTTTCATCCCCCATTTTGTTCCATAACAAACTTTGTATTTAAAAATTTGGTACTAATTGTGAGTTTTGGCTAGACGCTGTTGTTGCTTATCCCGACTTGACCGACTGCATGGTCGGGTCAAATCCTTTCCAGGTGATGGGGTGAGGAAGGAGCTTCCATTTAAAAGAGCCCCAATGGGTAGAAGTCCGACTTGGCTCAGATTCTTGGATCTCTTAATTTTGAGCCAACTTGCAGACGAGAGACCGTCACCTGGTTTGGCACAGAGGTATACTTGAAACATGGAGAACAACGGAGCTACGACAGATTTTACGTGCACCAGCTCTCTTTAGCGAACACGGCCCCGCGTAGCAACCAGCCAGTAAGAGGTGGCCACCCTCCCAAGCACTGACCTTATACTTTGCTGTTTCGTTTCAGTGTTCTGCTGAGAACTGAGCTTCTACCGACAGATTCACATCGGAATATTTAAAAATTCTTAATAAATGCAATTCTAGCGATTCGAACATCAAGTTATTGTCGATCATGTAAACTGCATACATATATACCTAGCAAAATAATTGCCATTTTCATTTTAGCAAAATAAATAAATAAATAAATAAAAATAAAAAAAGGGAAAAAATCAAGTTTTCAGTCTAACGATAGCCATGTTACATTAAACAAAGATTTCACAAAGATCTATTTAAAAACGCTATTGATAAAAATTGAAGTCTCAATTTGTTTTTGTTATTGTATGAAGTAAACCAACACTTGTAGGTTAATTCTATGAATGTTTGCATGATATGGGGTTATACTAATTAAAACGTCTAGTATGAAACACTCTTTGAAAGGTTTGTCTGAAGCCCACAGATAGTTTCTCTAAAAAGAAAAACGGGGTCATAAACTATTTATTTCATCTTTCCAACTTGTAAACTATTTATTCCGTCTTTCCAATTTCATAAACTACTTATTGCAACTGTCACTGAACAGTTAAATATAGTTATGGTAATTCCTTAACAAAAGCTCTGCATTGTACCTTTCTAATTTAGAAAGAAGTGAACAATAGTCATATCCGATGAGTTGTGAACCAAGGATAAAAAAGATATTATTCATTAAAACTTTAAAAAATAGTTGTTATCATTGATGTTTGTATGTAAAGGGATTTTTTAGAAACAAGGCTGTTGTTTTAACTATGTTGTTTTAACTATTTTCTGAAATCGCGAGCAATTAAATTCGTGTTTTGGAGGCTCAATGGGCAACATCGTTCAAGGAACTTTTCTTGGTTTGCAAGTGAGAATACAGTATATTTTCTTCAGTAATCCTTTCATTTTTCGTAAAAGGAAGTGGAATACTTAATGGCACTGTCTCCATTTTTACGTCACATGTTTTAGTTTTATATTTATTTGTTTCCTTATTATGTCAGCTTCTGTCGGACCTTAAATTACTTAATCACTTTGTCTTATAACATTCATGAAAGTTCCGTTTGAGGAATAAGAAAGCTGCCCAAGATATATGTGTCCGACTAAGCTTCTTCCTCAGTCACATGATAGATTTACGTTGACACATGGGGTATCAGTGGATAGAAACCATTCCAAACGTTTTCTGGCATTGTTCCATCACATAGCTGAACGAATTGAAGACTCATCTAAAACGGATAACGAGTTGGAAGCAAGGAACTACTGTCAACTACTCTTGAATTCGTTCGAAAGCCTAATATAAGTACCAAACCCATAAAAGGCCTTAAGATGGCCTTAGCGTTTGCGGGGCCCGGGGCAAATTCTAAAAAAGAGGCCCTCAATAAAGTATCATTTGAAAAAAAAATTTTTTTAATTTAATTATTTCTTTATTCAATGTACTTTTCTAATTTACTGTTTGCGCCAGACTAAATTTAAATTGAAATCATCATTAATTATAAATTATTTTTTTATTATATAAATTTCTTCCCTAATTTTTTATTCAGCTAAGCCATTAATTATTTCTTCTTTATCTAGTGATTCAAATAAAGCATTTTGTATTGCAATGAGTGTCGAAAACGGTAATCTTTCCTGAACCCGAAGATAATTTTTTATTCCTGATTTCCTGAACTTGAAGATAATTTTTTATTAATTTAAATTTTGAAAAACAGCTTTTGGCTTTTGCTGCTGTTATTTGGATCATTAATACATGTAAATTTGTTGTTGCTATATAGTATGGCAGACTATTACTCCATTTACCACATTTTAGCTCCACAGATTTTGCATGTCCGTCCTCGACATGGGGGGGGGGGATGTTTTATGTTAAACCCCTAAAAGCCCAAATTTTTAGTTCTGCGAAGTCCTGCTCTGCTGTCAACCCCAAAAGGTCTCCCTCTTTATCTATTTCGGAATCTGAACACTCTCTAAATCATAACCTATGTCCACTTGACCTTTTCTGCACAGTTGCAAATCTGCTAGGCTAATCTTTGTCAGATATAAATGTGTATGGTTTGAATTTATAGTATACGTGTTTTAATATAGTATTAATAATACTTTAAAGGAGTGTGTTAAAAATGTGTTGCAAATCTGCTAGGCTAATCTTTGTCAGATATAAATGTGTATGGTTTGAATTTATAGTATACGTGTTTTAAAATATTAATAACGCTTTAAATGAGTGCGTTAACTGCGTCGATAACTGAATATGGAACAATATGGATGAATGCCAATAATCAAATAACACACACACCACGAAAGAAAAAAAAGATAAAATGAATGGAAAATATATTCGATTAATGTCTAGATATATTAATGAAAAACTTTTGTTATAATCTTTTATGTCACCCATTGGTTATTATTTCACAAATTTCGGTTAATACGATAACATGAATTAAGTTAAATAAAACGAACGATATGGCATGAATCGTTTCTTTTTCTTGTGGTTACTTTATTTCTTGGAGATAAAGATATCCCCGGATTTCTTTTAGAAAAACATTCATATCTATAGCCATTTTTCAAGTCATAACTGATCAGGTTTTTAAGCATGATCAAGATAGAGAATTTACCATCAAATAGATGAGTTTTTTTTTTCAGTATACAGTAATTCTAGCTTATGAGAGAATACGGGCTTATGAGAATTCGAGCTTTTAGAGTGTAACCGTTTTCAGAGGACCCGCGATTGGATTCAGCCTCATGATTTCGACGATCGTAGCGCACATTGTAGATCTCGTCATCTTGTTCTTATTTTTAATGAAATCCAGAAGCAAACCGTTCAATTAGGATAAAAATCTTGCATTTTTATAGGCATTCTATTTGTTTGCATTATTTGAGAATATTAATAGCCTCAAAAATAATTTATTTTCTTAAATAATTTTATAAAACCAATATCATAACAATTTTCATCCGTTAGAAATATGAAGAATTTTCTTTAGGTTCTCATTGGGCACAAATTTTAGTTTTGAATCCGAAAATATCTCTATGCTTTTTTTTTCTTTTGTGTCGAAATCACTCTTCACTATACAATATAGCTTTATCAAAAATGTGTTTAAAAATAATTCGTATAAGACGTATTTCGTACCTTTTGCAATTTTATCTATTCCTTCATTATCAAAAATTCGAGTATATTTTTTGTGTTCCTAATATATTTCAATATTTTGTCCAATGTCATTTTCAAAGAAATTTTATTGACTGCTTGCTTTGCTCTGTTTATATTCACGAATACTAAAAGAAATTATTAATATTTTAAGCCTTTTATTTGTGATTTTGCACTGTAAATCAATATCCGTATTCTGCAAAAATTTTATTGATTCCTTAAATGAAGACATATTGGTGTATTAGTTCATTTATCTTTCAAGAAAAAAAATTAATTTGTCTAATGAAATTTGTGTTGAGTAAAGTCTAAAATGTTGATGCAAGTTGCATAATAGTTCATACATCTGTCAGTCAATTTTCTATCACTTGTTCATCAGTTTATATTTCTCTGTTTAATTATCAACTTTAACACGCGTCATAAAATTAAAATTAGTTATTTTATGCACATAAGTTAAGAAAAATCAAAGACCCTTCTTACGTGCGTACACACACCTTGTTATTCATTTTATACACATAAAAATCTCAACATTAACAAAAAAATTTGAATTTATAAAAAAAAATTAATAACTTTTGTACTAAAAGCAGGATTCCTTATTCTTGATTATTTTTTGTGAAAAATTCTAATCTGTGTACCACTGTGCACAAAACGAGCAATAGCTGAACATCCGACTCAAAATGATGACGTCATGCCTTCCGGTGAGATTAATGTCTGGCTCTGACACAACTGCCTAGGTCGCAAGGATTCCTGTTTAACATGAAGATCCCTAATTCGTAAAAGACCTGGCATTTAAAATTCTTTCCGTTTTCTTATTTTTATTTTTCAAAAGGAAAGAATGCTTCTATTTAATTACAAGAACGAAAAAACTATTGAAAATTGATAATTCTATATTTCGTCATTGTTTGTTATAGGATAGCATATCGAAAATGTTATTACCAAGAGTAAAAATTTTAGTCAGAGTGCGGGGGCCCCCTAAAGCGCGGGGCCCGGGGCTTGGGCCGCGCTCGCCCGAGGCAAACAGCGGCCCTGGGTTTAAATCCTTGTGTGACTGATGAGTATCCCATCACCCGTGCTAGAAATCCGGATTACAATTTTTACAATTCCGGATTACAAGTTTAAACGATTGACAAAATTACAACGATTTTTCCCATCATCAATGCAAAGACGTTAATTTTTCTTTAATTCATATTTTGAAATTATTCTAATAAGCGGGATATTCTATTATCCGGGATTACGTTGTTACGGTCACACAATGTTTCAAATGCCATTTATCAAAAGAGCATTAAAAATTACCAAACTATATGCATATTTAAACTATAATAATTTTTAAAAATCGCTTAATTAAAAAGTTTTTCTCGATCAGTTAATTTACAGTCTCATACAAAGACTCAGAATATTGGAGCCATTACTAGAGTTTTTCTTTCTAGTGGCGCCATCTTTTCCTTAACAATCAAAATATAATTTTAAAATTATAAAAAAAGTTACATGCGCAATATATGCTTTTTTTTTCATTAAAATGTTTCATTTCATCAACATTTTCATTAAATGTTTAAATACTTTTCATTTAAAATGTCCTATATTGTGCATGAGTGTTTCGAAAAAAAAATACAAATTTAAGTAATAAAAATGCGTTTTTCCCCTGCAGAATATATATCGTTTTGGAATGTAAACATTAATTTTTTAAATAAAAACTGAACTTTTATAAAAACTGAAACTATTTTATAAAAACTGAATCGTAGATTTATGTTGACATAATTTTAATGTTATTAAATCGTTAGGTTAATTTTACATGTAAACCGAAACATTTGCTACCTGCTAATTTAATTTTATAAAAAGTTATTTTATATTTAAATATTTTAGTATTATTCACATCACATGCTAAATTTCTAGAATTAGTACAGAATTTAGAATAAAAGTACACTTGCTTTTATTTGTCTAGATTAATCCATAAGGTCAAATGAATATAAGTGACATGTAGAATACTAATCATACTACATGTAAAATTTGTTTCTACTCGTTTATCTATCACAAAATTCAATATCAAATATTAAAATACATCGGGTATGCATAATACTGCTTAGAAATGTTCTGCACAATGTATTTCTGTTAGAACAAAACAATAATTCTAAAAGCATGAATGAAAAATTAGTCATTCTTTATTTTAATTAACAACTAATTTTTATGCAATGCCTATCTTCATCTTACAAGTACCTGTGGGCTATAAAACATGTATAGTGTTTTCTACTATATAATTAGACTTTCTAAATCACTGAAACGCAAAAAATATTCTGGTGTATAAAAATGTTTTTATGTACCAGATATAAAAACCGATAACTAGATCATTGTTTGTATCTGTAAGAATAATTAGGATACAAGTGCTGATATTTTCTTTACTATTATGATTCACCAAATTTGTAATTTTCAACATAATTTGTATAATGATTTTTATTGGTATAATGATTTGTATAATTGATATTTTCTATGATTATTTTTAAAAATCTTATTTTTTTAAAAGAATAATTTTCTAACAATTTTAATAGATGACTTTTAGGAAAATGTGTAGTTTAATTATGAACTAGACATATTGGAAAGTATAAATGATAAACAAGTTGCACTAATACTTTTATTCTTTCTGAACACTCCTGTTCCTTTTCCTGTCAAACTCTAATATATATACCCACATGTTTTTCCAGATTTTATAAGGGATGGAAAAAATGAACTCACTTTCAGAAAGAAATATTTTTCAAAAATATGATTTCTTTTGATGAATCTTCATTTATACGTGGTGTTTCTAACTAACATCTTTGGTCGCTTGAAAATACGTTTCGAATGATTTATGGGTCAAATACAAACCGAATATACTCGAAAGGCCTTCCCTCTCAAGAGGGGAAAATAGGGTCTATCATACATCGGAAAATATACTATATACCAGGAATTACTGCCATAATTATAATTCAGTAATTATAATCAAAATTTCACTGCTCAGCAAAATCAAAGGAGTCAGAGAAAAGTTGTTTCCATGTTGGTGTAGAAACATGATTAAAAAAGCGTCTACGGCGAAGAGTTCTGTAGAGAACAAAACCCTATTTACAACTTACCTGCATTTTCTAAGCCTTCTCCCCAGTCCCATCGAATTATTCAGGAGATAGCGTTATATTTGACGTAATGTTTTGCACGTACACATATACAATTAGTGATTTGGCGTTTTTAATGATACATTTATATAAAGAAATAAGGAGGTTTCCATTTATTTTATACGGTTTGCAATACGATTATATCATTGATGAGGTGCAATGTCAAGCATCTGTAAACAACATGGTAGTCCTTTAAAAATATCAAATCTGGAAGCCAAGCCATGTTTTCTGCTGTATCGTTTAATGTCCATCAATGCTTCTTAAATGTTGGGCTAAGTTTTTTCGTCGAAGTATAATGCGTTTTAAAAGTTAGCTCCTTAAATAAGAGAGAGAGAGAGTTTGCAGATCTAGTGCAAAGAGAACATATTAAAACTAAGATACAGGTGAAAGTATACCTGTATCGATGGCTACTTGACAATATCCGAAAACAAATGAACGTTTCTGAAAAAATAAAAATGGAGAAACCATGGGTTTTCTTCATTCGAATTGCAATGTTCAGTTTTATGGCATTGGCATTTATTATTCTCCAACAGGTCTTCATTTTTAGTACGTATTTAGAAAAATAGATCAACAGTGATTTTGCAAATAAAATGTAGCCTTTAAACATAAGAACATTGGTTAGAATGGTTAGAATTTAGGTACAGGCACTTTTCATTCTCTTTGAAAATAGTACCTCAAAAATTAGGAATACAGTCGAACATATTACTCAAGATTCGATTGAGTACATAACATTCAACAGAAATTTTCTTTCTACCTACTAATTTAAAAATACTGAGAGTGGTTAAAATTAAACCGATGATACTCAGAGTCTCTTAACTCCAGTTCTACTGACTATTCCG
>Ga0068630_1000583_pt1 | contig 11234 bp, 5 predicted proteins | sample InSIn4gowninarea_FD_77433 | JGI IMG/M metagenome (GOLD analysis project Ga0068630, IMG submission 77433) | Clean room microbial communities from NASA Spacecraft Assembly Facility at Jet Propulsion Laboratory, Pasadena, California, USA -... ... | reverse complement strand
TGGGTAAGGCTTCGATGAGGAAAATGAGATGAGGTCTCCCTACAAATTAGAAGCTCCTGCAACAACATACACTCTTGTCTTCATTTATGCACAAATTCATATATTCATGGAAAATATTTATTAAATGGAAGAAAAGAGAGTTATTACTATCTAGTGGCTAAGTTCATGAATGGAAGTGCTTTGAAACCAATGAAAAACTTAAGAGATCAAAAATGACAATTGAAAATCATCCTAAGAAACTCAAAGAAAATTATCTATTCATCAAGAAACCTTAGATTATGCAATAAAGAAAGAAATATGTTTTTGGGATGTTTGAATGGAACCCTCAAGTCATGATCCCATAAGGGAGATGAGGTGAAATCCACTTATCACAAGATTTTCTAGAGTGATGTCACTATGATACCTCTAATATAACTATCCACAAACGGAAGCAAACTAATTAATCATCCAAATACTTGCAAATTAACAAAACCAAAGTCACTCCAGCAGCTAACTATGAATGTAATTTAAGCATACATGTATACGAAGATGAACCTATGTTGCTAGGGTTGGGCCCTAACCCAAGAGCTTCAACCCTCTGAGTCAAATCAGTTTTGGATCAAGGGAATGCTTCTCATTTTCAATAGAATATCAAAAATACACAAGAGTCATCAGTCACAATGTCTTAGCTCGAAAATGCCTCTTGGCTACAACAAAAAAAGTCAAATATTAATGAGGCTCTAGGCACTCTTATTTACACAACTGAAGTTACCAACAACTTCCTTAAACTTAGGGAGGCTTGGCTCCCAAACTTGAGATCAACTAGTCTTCAACTATCACTTTCTTAGCTTCCAATGATCCTAATGGCTCGGCTACTTGTGACTCTGTGTTATGAAACCAGCTCAAAAAAAGATAGAAAAGATAAATCCACGCCTTAGAATTCAGCCTCTTCGAGGGGGCGACCTCCTCTACATTACATAGATGAACAATTCTTGGATGATACAAATGAAAAGACCTCCTTTCTATATATAGGAGTCTAAGGGGTAATAACATTATCAGAGCCAACATAACAATAATAATGTAAGGGCATAATAATAACAATAGTGGGCTTCTATGTGGCACAATAGTAACAATATGGGCACTACATGGGTACATCATATAATAAGTGGGTTGTACTAATAACAATAAGGGGTTACACTAGTAGTATAGGGGCCTAACATGCCCCTCTCCTTCAAAAAGCGTTGTCCTCAACGCTTCAGTAGTTCTTGATGCTTATGTATAAAATTCTTGTCCTCCCATGTGGAATCTTCAGCGGGTAAGTTCTTCCACTTGATGAGATACTCTGAAAATCAATTTCGTAGCTGTCGGTTTCTTGTTTCTGTGATTGCTCCAGGTTCCAATATGATTTTTCCTTCCTCTTCAATTTCTGGCAATATTGTTTGAATTGGGATCTTTTGCAACTTTTGAATAAGTGGCGCTGTCCGGTTCTTGTTTCTGTGACTACTCCAGGTTCCAATATGATTTTTCCTTCCTCTTCAATTTCTGGAAATATTGTTTGAATTGGGATCTTTTGCAACTTTTGAATAAGTGGCCATACTTCTTCATCCTTCTTCCATTCATCCCTTGCTTTGTTTTTCCAATTTGGTTGGATAATAGAAATAGCACAAAAAAATGCTTCCACATCCTCATCCATGAAGAGTCTTCCCATTCGGTAAGGTCGCCATTTTTTAGGTGTGTGTAGTATTGCCAACATTTCCTTCTCATTAATAACTTTCCTGAGATGTAGCAGTAAAAATACCCAATCACCTACATCAAAACATTTTCCACTACGATGTTGATCTACTTGTTGTTTCGTTTGAATGTGCACCGAAGTGGAGTTATCCTTTAAAAGTTGGAGAACTTGTTGTTGATTCTTGATGTGATCTTTCACTACTTGAACCTGTTTCTTCTTGATATGTCCTTCTATCTCTAGAGTTTGAGGAATGGTAATTTCTTCCAATCCTTTACAAGATATGGTCGGATTCATTTCTTGATGCTTGATGTGATCTTTCACTTCTTGAACATTTTTCTTCTTGATATGTCCTTCTATCTTGATAGTTTGAGGAGTGGTAATTTCGAACAATGAATTACAAGATATGGTTGGATTCATTTCTTCTTTCTCGATGTGATCTTTAACTTCTTGCACCTTTTTCTTCTTGATATGTCCTTCTATCTTGAGAGTTTGAGGAGTGGTAATTCTTGCCAATGCTTTACAAGATATGGCCTGATTCATTTCTTCTTTCTTTGCGGTGGGGTCCTAGAATATATCTTCTTCTTTTGATGTTTCTTGATCCTTTTCTTCCTCCTCTTCATATTCTATGTAAAATAATTTCTTCTCAGCACACTTATGACCTTTAGTGCATTTGCTATCACAATTGTAACAAAGCCATTTTTCTCTTTTTTCTTCCAATTGTTGTGGTGTAACTCTTGTAGGTTGTGGAAGGCTAGGAGAAACAACACTTCCATCTTTATAGTTGTGAGGGGTACGCTTCCTGGTTTCCATAATTTTGCTTTCCACTATGTCACAAAGCCCTTTTACTCTTTCCAATTGTTGTGGTGTTGCTCTAAAGAAGGTGTTGCACTTTGTATCCTCATAATGTGCTATCATTTCCTCTGTGAAAATTGACCACGTAACAAGTTGTTTACGAGAACAAAGCCCTTCGTACCATAAAAATTGATTTGGTTCTAAATATGAAGATGCAATACATACCTTTTGTAACAGTTTTACACCATGTAGATCAAAATATTGCTCCATCTGAAGTATCCAATTTACCGGATCCTTGCCATCAAACTTCCTCATCTTGCTTTTTCTTGATTTTAGGAGCTCGTCCTTGAAACGACTGTAACTCTGTACTTTCAGATCTTTAAGTTCTGTAATTGCAACTTGTAGTAGCCTTCTGTGTCCTCTTTCCAATGCCACAAGTCTGACCCAAATTGGTTTCTCCAAGGAAGAGTTATGCGAAATCTCCCACAATGACTTGATTATAGACTAGTTTAGTAGAGCAAACTTGTACAACGTGCCACGAGTCATTTTTTCGACCTATGGATCTAAAAATTGCATACAAGAAACTACAGTCCGTCATCTTTTTGTACCTTCTTACAAAATTTCAATCCGATCCACAGAGAGAAAGTTATGACGATTTTCCCTAGGTCACCTGTTTGGAATGTAATTTAGGAGTCTGCAAAAAGACCAAATTCCTCAGATCATATCTCCGCAAATATAGCACGAAAAGCTCTGAAATTCGGATCCAAGGTGCAACGCGATTTCTTCTCAAATGGGTTTTTCTTTCGATTTCTGAAACGTCACAGAAAAAAGTTATAGTGAAAATTCCACGATGACCTGTTTGGAGCAGCGAAACCCTAGAATCCAAAGCTCTGATACCAAATGTTATGAAACCAGCTCAAGAAAAGATAGAAAAGATAAATCCACATCCACGCCTTAGAATTCAGCCTCTTCGAGGGGGAAACCTCCTTTACATTACATAAATAAACAATTCTTGGATGATACAAATGAAGAGACCTCCTTTCTATATATAGGAGTCTAAGGGGTAATAACATTATCAGAGCCGACATAACAATAATAATGTAAGGGCATAATAATAACAATAGTGGGCTTCTATGTGGCACAATAGTAATAATATGGGCATTACATGGGTACATCATATAATAAGTGGGTTGTACTAATAACAATAAGGGGTTACACTAGCAGTATAGGGGCCTAACACTCTGAGTTGATGAGATGTGGTGGAGGAATATTTGAGTGAGTGAGGAGTTAAGGAGGGAGATCCAATCTCCTTAAATTCCTTTTTCTTGTCTACTTTGAGTTCTTGCACTTTAATTAGCCAAAATTTGCTCCAAAACCTGTAACCAATGCACATTATACCACAAAACATGACATCTCATATTTACCCTTCTCATTAATAAAAATATAACAAAACATGTAAATAAATGTGAGAAAATTTGATTTTAATAAGCTAGAGAGTGGCATTAAGGTCCATATAATTTACCCATTGATAAGCCTCATCACCTTGCTACATACACTAACATGTATTCTTGTTTATCACTTTTTTTGGAACTATCACACATATTTCTTCCTCTGAAGCACCCTGTAATTCTTCCTCCAGCATATTATCAATTGCATCCCAAGTTGACACTCCTATGTCCTGAGTTATCACTATATCCAAGTATGGGAAGGTTTTAGGAATTTTTTCGTTTGTTTTCTCCATAATTGGTTCAACGGGCTTAGGTGAAGGTGACATCTTCCTTCCATGATTGGCACTTTCACAAACTATAGAGAATTATTTATCTACACTAGTTTGGTGGTACTTGTAGAGCTTTCTTGTTGTACATTAGAAAACAAGAAAATAGAAAATTACTTCAAGCTTTGAAAACTTAACCAAAACGCGTGAACATAAATAACTAAAAAGTGCAGTAAATGTGAGTTATGGACAAATGTAATGTAATTAAAACCATAAGTGTGACTTTCAAATAGGAAACTTATAACAAGTACCATATGATATTTCTTGGTTTCGTGCACTAATAAGCAATCACAGTGGTATGTGGAGTGACATGGATCCAACATCACCTTAGAAGAAAGATTCTCACAAGAAACTCACAAAGGTGTTTGTGAATAACATCCAAGGTTATATTATCCGAGATGATCTAGAGAGTGGTAGTTGATTGGGACCATGTGAGCTAATCAAGGGTTAGTAATTTACCTTAGGGCTAAGTTTTTATCGGATAAAATCTCCTTGGAGGAAACTCAAACAAGGATCTTAGATAATGTCCCAAGGAATTACTTCCGAGATGGGGGAGTCTTTCGTTAAGTGTAGTGAATAGAGTTTTCTCGGAGAAAACCTCCTTTGAGAAAACTCCTAGGTAAGATCATGAATAATCTCCAAGGTGAGAATTGTTAGGGAAGTATTATGGAGGGCCATTCTCGGTGAAAACCTTCCTTGGGGAAAATGAGTGAGGATGCCTTGTGAGAAATTTTCGAAGTTTTTCTTGAAAGAAAACATAAATATGTGTCATGATTTAAGTTTTTGGCCTAATCATTGATGAATGGATGGCACTCAACTACAGTGGTTCTAGCCCTTTGGTCTTATTAATATATTTATTTTTATTTAAAAATAAATCACTGGGTTGAAAATTATTAATAGACAATGTAAAATTTAAATGTTTTTTAGAGTTTCTTAAATGGATATTAAAAACAAATTTAGACTTAAAATTTTAGAAGGGTTCCCATTTTTTATTATGATATGAACAAAAATGGGGGTTGTTATTTGCCACAACATATTCCAACAAATGTTCATCACATATTTTGTTCACCCTTTTGTCTAATACCTATATTTCTAAATTATAATATTCAATATAACCTAAACCTTTAATTCTTGTCAATTGACTGAAGTTTTCTTGTTCCCAAACATTCCCATGTTGTGCTTCTAATTCTCTTGTAAATATATCCCTCACATAATGATAAGATGGGGATTCCCTTTAATTACCCATTGATACCATTAATAGGATTTCATCTCAAGGTTCAAAGTTGCTATGTGAATCATTTGCTTATCATCCATAATATTATGAAAATCAAAATATTTCTCTATTTGGTTCACCTAGGAAAATACCTTTGTTGTATCAAACTTCTTTAATTCCACCTTGGGACAGTTTACTTCTTTTGGAAACCATCCATAAGTAACTCAAATGTTCGAATTAAATCCCCTTAGAAAATTGTTATTATTAGAAACTTGTTCAACATGATAATACCTTTATTTTCATGAGACCCTTCAATGAGAGTGTCAATTTTAGGAATCCTCCCCTTTAAGGTTTCCATAATCTTATGTTCCACCTGTTCCATCTTTCTTTCCAACTAATATTTATTTTCATTCATCTTATATTCCATCTTTCATTCTATCCCATTTTGAGAATCAATCAAATCCCCATTTTTCATTTCCCTATCATTTAATTCGTTAATTTGAATTTTCAAGTTGGATAGATAATTTTGTATCTCTTCATATTCTGCATAAGTCATGAAGGAGATTTCTAGGGGTTTAACTAGTGAAGTCAATTTTGGATCTTTTTTTGGAGTAATGGGAAAGAGTTGATGGTTGTAAGGACAAGGGAATGTCAGGAGTTATAACCCTTTGATATATGTTTAAGATCCAATAATCATACTCGACCTAATATCTCATGGCAATAAATGAGGAAACACAAATGTTCCCTTAGCCATATTACCCTATTACCTAGTTACCAAGGAGTGCTCTCCCCAATTTTTGTTCTTGGTGTAGTATAGAAACAAGATGCGTCAAATAGTTTATCTAGAGTTTGTTTTAGGTATGTCTTGGGGAGATCTTATTAGGAAAAACGTATGTGGAAGTGAAATTCTATAAACAAAGTATTGTATGATGTAGTATTACTCGAAGGGGCACCAAAAAGAGTTACAAGTGTTTCAAACAAGGTTAAACCATGTGTAGCTCCTACATATATTCTTCTCCAAATATAGTTTACTAACTAACCATATATTTTGTGTTATCTAAAGGTATCAAAATAATCTATACTTTTTTTCCCAACAAAATCTCTTAAAATAACCTAGAATTCTCAAATAAATATATCATAAATTATATGGAGTCACGATCCAAAGTATATTATACATTTCTATTAGGTAGTGAAGGTCCCGCGTAAAAGTTTTGGTGATTATAGCCTATAAATTAGGATGAAAATATTGTAAAACTCCGAAATGTGCAGAGCGCAGAATGTAGTAGATCAAGTCAAAGGGTTGTCCGCCCAAGAAATAATATAGAATAATAGGAAGTAAATCAGCTTGCCCATGGTCCGTGGACCATGGGAATGTATAAATAGAGTGAGGCTCCAAGGGTAGAAGGTAGCTTTTGGCATGTACTTTTGGATCTAGAATGCAATGGGTTTTTGAATAATGAAGTCTTAAAGCGTCTGTAAGTCTGAGTCAAGGGTGTTGGTAGGTAGATAGAGGCTCTGCAGCTATGTGTGCAGAGCCCTAGTAGAGTCTTCAGCTGTGTGCACGGACCCCTGCAGCTAAGTGTGCAGGGCAGATCTGGATGTATTGGTGGAAGAATTGAATAAAGATAAGTTGATTCTGAAATTCTGTGTTAAATCTGAATTATTATGGATCTGGCTAATTTATGGTTTATATAATTGTTTGATCTGTGCGTGTATGCTTATGGTATGAGTTTATGCAAATCTATATGGGTGCGCGAACTGGATATTTCTATTAAATGTTTGCTCAAATACCATAAAAAGTAGATCTAATCTGTGACATCGCATTAATAAGAACTAAGGATTTTCCTGGGTCCAGATCTATGCAGAGCAAAGTGGCACGAAGTCACAGAATGGTGTGCGAGCTTTCCAAACCACATCAAGACATCCCAAGGGTGCAGAAACCTGGCTCCAACACCCTCCCCTGCTACCTCGGGTGAGACCTCAGTTTGCACTCCGCGGGCTGTTGCCGAAAGGGTCAGTAGCTGCGGCATTTGTTTGGCTAAATAACTCTTCTGAACCTGGGTTAGGCCCCTATAAGCCAACAATTTCATTCACTACATATCCTTAGGATTGTGAAGATTTTAGAGTCTGAAGGCTCTTTTAGGACTTGTTTCAGAATTAGTCACAAACCTTAACTTTATAGGCTATATATATGAAAGTACAATGAATCAAAACTAAAAATTTTAATCTCATATACATCATTATCTCTCCTTTGTCTTCTCAAATTTTTGTTATTTAAAATTCCTAGAAAAAAGTTATAGTAAAAAATGCCATGATGTCTTCATTAAAGGAGAATAATCATAGAGTCATAGCTCTAATACCAATTGTTCTAAACCATGCACCTTGAAAATGATAATAATTCAATGAATACAATTTGATTCACAAGGGAAACCTACTTTTACAATGGATTCAATACAAGTGACAATATGAGAGATCCTAAGACTAGGTGACACTCTTTTGTGTGTGTGTGTATATATATATATATATCTATGAGGCAATGGGTACAATTATAATGAAATGGTACGATAAAAGTTTTTAACCTAGATAATAATATAGTAATAAAAACTTATTAAGGCCTTAATATAGGGACAAAGGTCCTGGAAAAAACAAAAAAAAATCCACACATGAGAGCTAACACTATGAAAATGGGACATAAAAATTATAGTGGAGAAAACATCGATAAGGTAAAGGTCTACTCCATTGTTAAAAAATTGTAATCATATTCAAAAATCCCTTTATACAAAATAGCTATGAAACTTGGGGTCATAATGTAACGAATGGAAAATAATAGTGACGAGGTTTCAAGTTCAAAGACATGATAATAAGTCTAACTTTAGTGCATATCGACCTAAAGGCAAACGGAAACGGATATAGTAAGAGAGGTGATGGATTCTATTAATCTATTGCAAGGTTGAAGGAAGGATTATGTTAATGCCCATAAAATGGAGACTAAATGTGGTAGTAATACAGGGCATGTGGCATTATCTTTTTCCAAGGATACGGTTGTTCAACCTTCTTAGATTTGTGATCATGTTCTCTATTCCACTAAATTTTATCTCCATCGAAGTAATTTTTCCATTGAATGATACGAGTAGTTCTTAAACATTTGGCATAGCCTCCACTACGGTTGTAGCTTATTGATTTGGAATTCAAGGATGTATACAATTTTTTTGTTGTAATGGATGTCCAATATACAAATCCTAATTGATGAAAAAATATTTCAAGATATATTGGGTTCCCACTTATTACTATTCCATATATTTTAGTTCAATTTAGGCTATAGATTCATGTCTTAGTAATTAGAAATTGCTTTTTTTAATGAAAAATCATTTTTCTTCGTTATGGAAACCTTTGATCACAAACATATAGTTGATGAGACTCTAAGGATCTTCCTACTTGCAAAGTGCCTTATGAAATGCTTTGAATGAAAATATTTTAATAAAAGGTTTAGGAACCATCCTCTTGATATCATTTTTTATTTCATAATATCCTTTTAAATTATAGATAGTATTCTCTCAAGGAACAATTCATGTATACAATTGAGTTGTATAGATTTCATATTGGATTTAATGTAGAAATTGATGATATTTTAAGGGGTGTTCTTGGGTTCATCAATGTTTACTCTATGAAGAAAAAATATCTTGAGAATCAAACTCCTTTATTTTTCCACTACATTGGCAAAGATTCAATCCCATTTTCGGTGTTTTGATTATGTGGAGGAATTGTTGGTTGTAGGTTGTTGACTACCACTAACCTTATTCCCTTTCGAGATGCAATAAAAAATAGTTCTTCCATTCCAAATTCTCAAAATTCTTCTAGTCTTCCAAGTCCATATATAATGGAGCATGCTAATGAGGCATTGATGGTGGCAATTGCAACACCATAGGTAAATCATCTATGTTTCTTATATGATAATAATGAAATTATTTGAAAATTTCATGGATATTTTTCTTCCACATTTGCGCATTGTTTTAGTGGATCTGCATTATTTGAACAAAAAAATATGGTATTTATTTTTCTTTCAAAGTTTTTTTTATTTATTACATGTTCTTCTAGATTACCAAAGAGTCTTTGAGGAGGATAGCTAGCTTTGAGCAAGCGGGTGAATTTTTATAATCCCATGGTTCCAATATTTTGACTTTGATACTATGTCCACTACTAGAACACAAATTGGATTCAACTTCCCAACTTTCCATTATATTTTTAGTATATTCAGTTTTGAGAACATTAGGAATATTTTGGTTAGTCACATAAAATTAGATCTTGAGAGAGTTGTATGAAGTTTATGTACATAGGGCATATATGTGTTGAGATGGCCTCTTAGTAATTGTCTTGTAGAAAATATTATTCTTAGCTAGAATAGATTTAAATACATGTAGGCTTTAGACTATGATAATACAATGTTGGGTGCAACATATGTCATCTGCCAAAACATTTAGAAGCTACTTGTACCCATGTTGGAGCTCATCCTCACAAAAAAGGGACCCCAATCAAAACCAAAGAATTTTAATATTCTAAATTAATTGAATTTATATAAATCTTGACATTGATTAAAATAAGGTAAATCACCAACTAAATGTGCCAGTTGGGAATCCAATTCTTTCTTAAAGGATAAAGTAAAAGAAATGGATACATGTTTTCCTCTTAAAGGGAGGTTACAACAAAAAAAAATATTAAAAAATTGATATCTCTTATTGATGTAAAGAATTAATACTCTCTTAGAATCTTGATCTCCTATATTTTAAATTATAGTTTTTCACTTTAATCCCTTTTTCAATAGGGTCACAAAATAAAAAACAAAAACAAAAACAAAATAACAAAACAAAATATAATTTTTTTTAAATATATATATATAAGCCGAAAGTTTCTATTAATTCTTCAAATTATTACATCATGGAATTTTCATGACCAAATGCCTCTAGCCTCATTTCAACTGGACTTGTTGGCTAAGAGGAACTAGCAAAACCATAGATATGAGAATAAAATAAAACTATAAGATTTCATGCAAGTAACCCGTAGTAAACAAAATTTTCCCAAAATCCAAAAGCAATCGACCATCATCCCAAAATATTAGTGTTACTAGAATCTGGAGCATTTGGTCCATTTCCTAGTGGTATAGGTTGGTGGAATGCCTCATGCATGTGGACGCCAACTGTCCTTCTAAGTGGTCATGCCTGTCTTGAATCTACTTCTACCCACATCGGAGAGAAACCAATGTATCCATCATGTGCCATTGGTTGTGCTGCAAATAATTTATAAAGACTATGAGCTCATTATGGTCATCATGCTGGTCTCGAGCTAATTGTCCTACTCATTTGAGTGAGCTACCTCAACTGGGCTTCAATAGAATCAAATGGAGGTGGGAATTCCACCATGCCTGGAGATTTTCCTTCCTGGTGCACCTCCTCTCCAATGTCTCTCTGATCCACTAGACATGGTACTCCCATTCCTCGGGGTTTGACACCTCTACATGCATGGCCTCTTTGTCATTGCATCTCCTTCCATGCCCTCCTTACTTATAGAAATGCCAAGGTCCCACACTTGCAGTACATCTCAAGGGTAGGGGTAAATTGATAGCTCTGTGATGTTAGCCTAAGGGATGGGCCTATGGGGAGGTTCCCTGGAGATGTACTGCAAGTGTGGGACCTTGGCATTTCTATAAGTAAGGAGGGCATGGAAGGAGATGCAATGACAAAGAGGCCATG
>Ga0068630_1000581_pt1 | contig 11260 bp, 11 predicted proteins | sample InSIn4gowninarea_FD_77433 | JGI IMG/M metagenome (GOLD analysis project Ga0068630, IMG submission 77433) | Clean room microbial communities from NASA Spacecraft Assembly Facility at Jet Propulsion Laboratory, Pasadena, California, USA -... ... | reverse complement strand
TCTAATCGTAGTCGAAAGCTAAACCCAATAGATCTTGATTGAGCGCTTCGCCAACTACACCTCGACTGATGATTTCTTTGATGCCTTCAACCAGTTCTACCGTGACGCTGATCGCGATCCCTGAAGAGCCTTGCTACTTGTCCGTCTATTGCTAGAATCTCTTTCTCCCCTTGAAATTGCACCTATAAGTTTTGCTTAAGTAATGGATAACGCTACACTACTCAGGTGTCAGCTAGATTCCTACAGCTTCTCAGCTGGCAGCGAAACGCTAAAAACGAACATATTTTTGTTCCTCGCTCACTGACAAGAACTGACCCCATGTCGTTCCTTCAACCAGAGAATTAGCCAGTAGCATCCCTGGCGAGCAAATTGCTGTCCTGAATATACGTGATTCTGTTGTATTATCCTATACACTTATATTATAACCTGCCTCTTCCGTACCTTCGTCTTACTTCTATGCCAGTCAGGCATAAACGCTCTGATCTTGACCTCCTTCCCTTCTTCCACTTTAGCCTCTTCTGCTACCTGCTCGCTGCCCTCACCCTCCTCCGAAACCCCAGCAACAACATTGAACTCGTCTTCCGGTGTCCAGCGATTACGACCTTCCACTGTGTCTGTTAAGACAATGTCCGCCAACCTCTCCAATCTGCAGAGGCCCAGCCCAACATTGCCTACTCCTGTTATCCACTTCCCGACAGGCCTCTTGCTACGCTTGCCAATAGGTACGATGTCTGAAAACGGAACTAGCGGGCTTGCCAGGTCTGTGTCGGGAATATATTCATGCTTCGTAGGCTGCTTCTCTTCTGCACCATATAGCATGACAGGTAATACGCGCTTCCTGACAATACCTGTATGATGTGTGCGGATGGTGAGCTCTTGGCCCAGGTAGCAGCCCTTGCGGAAGTCGATACCGCCCATAAAGTCGATATTGTAGTTTTGTGGTAGCCCCGTCTCTCGTGGTATCTCATCTTGTCCTTCAGGAACACCACGGAGAATACGGCGAAGTGTGTATGCTGAGAGATCAGCTTGAGAGGAAGAGTTCGGGAGTGCCGACGCCGGGGATGCATCTCGTGGGAGGATCAAACGTCGGCCCATGCCTGGTGCTCGAGCGTCTAGGGCGCCAATTGTGTCGTCCGTCTCGCTTTGAGGTGGTGCTGACGTGCCACCACTAATCGCAGTATCGCCTCCTTCTGAAGCCTGCGCAGGATGTGGAGTCCATGGCTCGCCCTCGTCCCATATGCTCCAAACGTTCCATTCTCCCTCATCTATAGCACGGATATCCACTTTTGCTCGAAGTTTGTACTTCTTAATGTGCTTGTAAAGTGTGTCCACCTCGTTTGCATCCACTTCGATAAAGTATGCCGGTGCAGATGCATTGGAACCTTGCGTCAGCTTCTCCGGCAATGTTGACCGGTATGCAGCAGAACGTGCTGTGGGGTAAATGAAGACATCGTTGTGTATTCGGCCTTGACTGGTAAGGAAAGCTGCATAGAAGCCGGACGTTTGACCTGCGCGCAGATTCACGGTTGTGATTCCATGGAGAAAGTCGATGGCGTCTGTGCCGTGGACTGCGAGCAGGCGACGAGTTGTGAGTCGGGTATAGCCCGAAGATGCAGGCGGGGGCGGTGGTTTTGCGGAAGCCGCTTTGGTGGTGGCATATGAGCGAGCAAAAGTGCACTTTGGGGAGATGAACGATGGCTTCAGCCGTGGAGGCATATTGCTTCTGTCCTCTCAGTGATTGGATCCGATCATCTCTGAAGAAGTCGTCGGCGGCGACCAAAATAGTCTACGGACTTGCTCCCTATAGAATGACGTCCGAGGTCTGGCAAAAATCACATGCGCAGGAATGGCATCGTTGACAATCTTCCTGCAAATTACAACAAGTACTTGCAGTCGAGCTATTGGGCTATTTTCGAAGCTCTAAGCACGATTACTCGCCCTTTGTAGTCAAACTCCCGTCCACCCACCTGGTCAGTGACAAAAGCACATCCGCGACGCATCTGAAGGAACACACGTGACACAGGCAACAAAGGCGAGGCAAACACTGTCACAGAAGTGATTACAACAAGCTTCACTGTGCATTTCCGGCCACGAGTCCAGTATCGCTGGGTCCTTACGCTCTGTCGATCGGTCCCGAAAACACTTACAGCACAATCTGAAGGACATCCCAAACCATGGCCCCCACAACGGAAGACGACGAAAGCGCCCGCACCTCCCGCGCCCTCCTCCAAACAGCTCAAACCACCACCTCAGACCTCTACGCCATCCTCTCCCTTCCCAATCCTTCGCAATCCCCAGATAACCTTTCGCCAACACCCGCCAGCCTCAAAAAAGCCTGGCGCACAGCAGCACTAACATGGCATCCTGACAAGAACATTGGCAAAGAAGAACTCGCAGCTGACAAGCTGGATGAAGCACGAAAGGCATTTGAGATACTGAGCGATGACGCTGCAAGAGCGGCATACGACGGTCGCCAAAGAGCGGGGAGGGAGAAGAAGGAGAGAGAGGAGAAGCTAGAGGGGAGGAGGCGGGCGATGAAGGAAGAGTTGGAGGCTGCGGAGAGGAATGGGTTTGGTGGTGGGCTCGGGGTGAAAAGAAAGGCAGAGGCAGGAGGACAGGAGACGGAGGCGCAAAAGGTGGCGAGGTTGGGAGATGAGGCGAGGAGGAGGGTTGCGGAGATGAATGCGAGGAAGAAGACGGAGAGAGAAGAGGCAATGAAGCCTCACGTAACCGAGAAACCAAAGGTGGAGGCAGAGTTCGCAGCGGGGCTAAGAGACGGCGCAAGTGGGGAAAAAGGCACATCGCAGAAAGCAGCAGTAGCCGGTGGAGATGCGTTGCAAGCGCAAGAAGAAGCACTGATGGCCAAACTAAGAGAATTCCAAAGGAAGAAAGAAGCAAAACAAGCAGCGCAACACGGTGCCGCAGTAAAGACATGATGTTTACAGAGTAGCCAATCTTTGGGAAACTAGTTCCTCCCAGTCGGTACAATCAACTCGCAAAAGCAATATCAGAGGCTGCACGGCTCCAAAACCCCAGGCACGAGATTCCAGGAAAACTTGCATGTATGCAACGAAATCTTACCAGCTCAAAACTCTATCGCTAATCTCCTTCATCTTAGCCGGCGAAGCATTGAAATGATATTCGAGGAGGGCTTCTGCAGCATAAAAGGGATAAAGGAGGCTTGGTGGCATTAGAAGTTGCACCCAGGACAGGGAGACGGATTGACCTAGAGAAAGAAGTAAGGTTTGCTTGAAATGACGCTTGGAGCACGCTGTTCCATGAATACTCTGGGCTCTTGCTATAGATGCACCTTGGGGTCGTGCTTGTAATGGAGGAGTCTATGATAACCAGACATCAGCAAGCGTGTGTACTTTTGCTTGACGTCGGCAAGCAATGGTACTTAATTGATACTAAAGCTCAACAAAGTGTACACACTCCAGATTATCTACATTGCATATGAACACAACGCAGTAGCCGCTTTGAGATCTAATGAGTAAGAACAAGAAACTTTGCATTAATTCGATCTACTACAATTACAGACACGTCCCCTTGGTCAACCACCACCCATTATTACTTCTATTGCTGATATTGTACGCTCACCCAACCTTTTCGCCCGACCCATGTAAACACTGGCGAATGCCAGGACAGGTTCGCAACCGTTGAAATCAGTGGTATCATTTGAAGCAGAGAACAAGAATCAAAATTAGCCATGGCCAAACTCGACAAGCAGTCAAATCTCATCAACACAATCAGAAGCGACCGCTGATAACGGGGTTGGACATTCCCAAAGTGGTACCTGAGGCGCCAGTGGGAGAGTAGCCACTGGCGGAGCCAGTCGTACCCTGAGTACTGTAGCCAGTTGCACCGGTGGCACCTTGAGTGCCGTAGCCGCTTGAGCCTGTGGTATCTTGAGTGCTGTAACCACTTGTGCCGGTCGTTCCTTGCGTGTTGTACTCAGATGGGCTGGCATAGTTTCCACCCGTTGTTGTACCGTAGCTCTCAGTGTTGGCATAACCAGTGGTGGCTGGAGTGTAGCCAGCTGGATACTGCTGCGAGTACACAGAGTTGGAGTTGCCGTTGGTCAGTGGGTAATTACTATCCTGTGCATAGGTGTCTTGCTGGGAGTATTGAGGCTGAGAAGTGGAGTACCCTTGCTGCTGGTAGTCTTGCTGACCATCGTAGTAGTTCTGAGAGCTTTGCTGCTGACCGCCATAGTTGCCCTTCTGCTCATATTTGTTGGTGGTGCTTCCGCCGTAGTTGCCAGTTCCGCCATACTTGTCTTCTTGGTTGTAGATGTCGCTCTCATCCTTCTTTGAGTACGCATCCATACCTTGGCCGAGGTTCTTGGGACCACGGATCTCAGATGGTGCGGTCTCGTGCTGACGACGCTTGATGTGCTGAGCAGCAGCAAGACCTGTTGTCTCGCGAGCAGTTCCAATGCTGAAGATTGGTGACTCCCATTTCACACCCTTTTGAGCCAGCTCCTTGTACTCGGTAGCCTTGGTGGAAATACCGCCTGGGAGGTTGATGTTCTTGAACATGGAATCTTGCTTGGTGACAGCAACGTTTACAGCCTTGTCAGCAGACTTCTCCTTGGCTTGGCGCTGCTTCTCGTCCATCTTGGTCTTGAAAGCATCCCAGTAGCTCTGGAAAATGCTCGAGGCGGCACCTTGTGGGTCGTCGCTGTTGGCAGCCTGCTTAGTAGCCCTCTTTGCTTCCTGGTAAATACCATAAAGGAAAGCGTCGGCGTCGTGGATCTTGTCCTTGATGACCTTCTCAATAACCTTGGTAATGATAGGGGTCATAACCTTCAGGAGCAGTGGCTTGACAACGCTAAACATGAGCTTGAACTTAGACTTCTTCAGTCTGATGTTCATGTGCTTAATGTCAACGACGACACTGTTAACCTTGAAGAAGTGGTTGCTGTCGGAGGGGTCAGCGGTCTCCATGGCGAGCTTGAAGCTGAAGCCAGAGCCACCCAAGAAGATGTCCATGAGACCCGTATCAGTGATGGATGGGAATCCGTGCTTCTTGTGGATGTAGTAAGAAATGTCTAGAATGCGCGTTAGTGACTGCTACGAATGTTGTCAAGCAAGGATATCTTGTGCAAACTCACCCTTAAGATCCATTTGAATGCCGGACACCGAACCCATGACCTTGTTCTTGGCAGCATTGGAAACACCCTTGCGTCCGAAGCGGAAATAGTTGTCGTTGCCAAATTCGACCAAGTTTGGCATCAAGTTGTCACCCTCGATGATCAAATTCTCGATGATCGCATCGGCCATTGGGTCAGAGTACTCAATACGAGGTACTGGGATGTAGCGGACGCTCTCGAATAAGTCTGGAATGACAACATTGAAGACATCCTTGACGAGGTGGGGCTTGAAGGTGGCCTTGCCATTGTCATCGGTACCAAGGTCGTTGAAGAGCTTCTTCATGGAGTCAGCAAAGGCCGTGTTCTGCTTGTCGGCGTTGAACTGGTCGGCAAGGAACTGAGACTCATCGACAATGCGTTGAGTGTGGTTCTTGTAACGATCGTTGAACAGGAAGTCTCCCTGATCGTAGAGTTTGTTCCACTCATCAGTCGCTTGGTCTTCCATGATCCAGTTCTTCTCCTTGAGAGCTTTGCGAACGTAGACGTCAAGGTGCTTGAACCAACCCTTCATCTCTGGATCGCGATCAGCGTCACGGTAGAACTGGTTGAAGGCATCAAAGAAATCATCAGTCGAGGTGTAGTTGGCGAAGCGCTCAATCAAGATCTATTGGGTTTAGCTTTCGACTACGATTAGAAAGATGGCGAAAACAATTACCTTGAGATCATCCTCGGCTGCGCTAATACCACTATCGGTGTGAGCATCACGCATTGCGCCAGCGGACTGCTTAACGCCTTCCTTTGCATGACCTTGGTAGTTTTCGGCCAAGCTGAGCAAAGTGTCAATGGCATCCATGTCTGCACGAAGTTAGCGCGTGAATCAAAGACGTTATTCAATGACAAGGCTTACAGTCTTGGTGACCCTGGATCTCAACAATCATCTTCTTGAGTCTGTAGATAGTTTGTTCACGACGTTCTTTGGGGATCTTCTCCTTGAGGTAATCCTTGGTCTTGTCGCGTGCTTCACGGCCCTTTTGCTTGGTGGCTTCCTTGGTCGCGTCCTTTTTCTGCTGAGCATCTTCTTGATCTTCGTCTGGTACATTCTGCTTGGACTGGTTCTTCAGGTTGCTTGCACCTGATTTGGCGGCAGCACTAGCCTTGTCGAGCAAGGAACCACCCTGTTGGTTACCGGTGCTTTGAGCGTCTGAGGCAGCTTGCTTGAGGCCCTCCGTGTCGAACGGCTTTGCGCGTTGAGCTTTGCTCTTGAGCTTCTCCTTCATGTTCTGGGCATCGCCAGAGTCGGGGGTATCGTGCCAAGTGTCGTCGTCTTCTGGCTCGTCAATTCGGTCAAGCTCGTCCTGGTTTGGGTTGACCTTGCCCGCAGCCTTGTTACCGGCCTTGGCTGCAACATCGCCAGCCATATCACGGGCTAGCAATTGGACGTCATTCACTAACAAAGTCAGTCATGGCATAGATATCATGGCAGCGAGTAGTACATACGGAGCTTCCTGAACTGGCCATTAGAAATGAGCAATGTGCCTAATGTGCGAAGACCGTCGAGTGCTTGCTTTCCCTGTTGTTTGGCTTGCTGAGAGTTTGGGCCAGCATTTGGCGTCGAAGCTGAGCCAGTGCCCGCAACTTGACATTGGTAAATGAAGTCTTGAAGCAAATTGCCCTCGTTCTTGGTGAGCAAGAGCTGCTTGGCGTTGTCGATGACATCTTTGACGTCGGCGATGAGAGCGCGACCTTCCGCTGAAAGCTGAGAGTTGGGCTTTGACAACCACCGAGATGCAAGGAAGCTATTCATGGCGACATCAATTTGCTTATTTGATGGAACTTTGCCCTCGTTAAATGCTGCAGAGTTATGTTGTTAGTGAAAGTCCGGGACGCGAGACCGAGCGAAGAGGTGGAATTGACATACCTGCAAGAATACCATACATCTGTAGCTTGTTATTGATGTCTTGCTCCTTCTGAGCCTGGATGGTGGGACGGTTGACGGACGCCATGGTGAGCGAGTTTACGTGTCAAGACCGTGAGAGGTGAGCAAGAATAAAGTGGCGTGTAAAAGCTACTCAACGCGCAAACTGGGGTATCAAAAAGAACTGCTAGAAAAGAAGAGTATGCGCTCGCTCCACAAAGAGATGGACGATAAATGGAGGATCGGGATGGGTGAGCGAAGAGATGGATGTGTGAGAAGAGGTGGGAGGGGAGGGAAATATGGGAAGAGAAGCTGTGGAGCTGGGCAGCAACAAGCTATCTAAAGGAAGGCGGCGTGCGCGGGCGAGAGGCAGGCGAGGGAAGGGATAGGCCAGGGCAGGGCTAGTGCTAGTGCTGGACTGCTCTCCCCTGGTCTCTAGTCTCAATAATTTCGTTCTTTCATTATTATTGGCAGTGGGCGGCGACCCCGATTTGCTGCAGCGAGCGATGGGGCGCCCTGCGTCATCGCCAGCTCGGTTACGTCACTTTGTGGTTTCTATGCCAATTTCCCATTTCCCACCCTTCTGTTTCCGTCTTGCCCGTCCCCTGTGTCGACGCGCCGAAACATCATGCGGGAACGTCTGATAATATTGCAGTGCGTTGCCTCACACTACTTGCTCAAATCCCGTTTACGATTCCTACAGGGCAACGTGCGTCTATCAACACATTATTAATGCAGTAGCGGTGGATTCTGGGAAGGCCAGTGCTGGGGCAACCTGGCACGGTGGCGTCCAGACCATATCCAGCCTCTCTATGTCTCCTGTCTCGGCAGCCACAGCCGTCAGTTATTTTGCTTTGATTGTGGGGAAGCTTTGCCAAGGTCCTTTAATTTCACGTTGTCGTCATAAGTTCTATAGCACTTGCTGGTGACCTTTCTTTTTTGTTTCATAGTAGATAGTAAATAGTAAATATAGTAGGTTTCGATCTGACACGCATCACGCATCATCGTCATCGTCCTTCGCCTCTTCGCCTCCGCTTTCGCCATGAGTACGGCTGCTTGCGCGTAATCACGACTCACGAAACGTTACCTCCTGAGTACCGGCCGCTAATTCGCCAATCTTTCCGTGTCAGAGCTAGACTCACCTCAGTCTAGTGCCTCGCCCAATGAAGACATGCTGGTCTTGACGCTGGTGTCCTTACAAGTCGTAGATGTGCCTGCAAAGCTTTCTTGCACCGCGTTCGAGATCACGTGCTTCCCTCTTGTGGCGATCTTCACAATACTAGGATGAGATATCATGTATCAATATTCGCGTAGCAGATCTACAATTCTTCCTGTCAATAAAATATCCTTATAGTCTTGCGTCACTCTGTGCAATAATAACAACTCAACAAGAGGTGTGGGTGTTTCGCTGCCGATTGGTTCACCTCCACGCTCAACAATACAGCACATAAAGTGAAGAGATCCAACGTGAAGCAGTATTCAAAGCACTGCCCGCGGCACGTTTGTTTGTCCTCATTACACTATTACATCCCCTTATTCCCTGATATAAATAGCATCTTGCCATCATGGTAAGATGCGCACGAAACAAGCAGCAAACCACACTTGCATTCTCTCCATTGCCTCTGTCAGATCCCGCTCGAGCACAACAGCCAGAGGCCATTAGAAGTCGGGCTGCTACAGTCACTCTGAGCATGTCACCCTCTCCAAGCAGAATGCGCAATACAAGATCACAAGCAGTGTTACCCACACCACAGAAGTCTTCGCAGTCGCAGATTGACCTAATTGGGACTCCACCATCAAGACAGAAGTCGAAGCCATCGTTTATGGCTACAGGTACAACAACGATCACTCCTGAACATAAGAATAGGCGCAAACAATCCACCACCCTAGCTATTCCTGATGATTCCGAGAGTGATAACTCGGACGTTGTCCAAATCTCCGTATCCAGGCGGCCAGTCCAGCCTACATCTTCAAAAAGGCTATTAGTGCTGGACGGCTCGGACAGTGATGAAATCGTAGTACAATCGAGAAAAAGAGCGAAATTGCCAACGCCACCGCGTAAATCGCAGACGTCTGCATACGCACTTAGCGACTCTGACTCGGAAGATCCGATCACATCACGGCGACCACAAAGGCGTCCGCATAAAGGGCTAATGTCACAGTCAAAAGGTGCCAAGGAGCAGGATCCGAGTAACGCCGAAGTGGATGATAACGAATCCGATACACCGCCAATCAGCGCAAGCCGACTAAAGCAAAGGCGTGGCGATGCTATGCTAAATAAGAGCAGCAATGGACAGGATCAAGCCGACCTTGCTGAAGACATCGATTTCTTCAAGAGTAAGTATTCCTACACTTTCTATAGACCTAAATATTTGATATATTAGATGGCACGCTCACATCGGCCTCCTCCTTACAGGTTCAGATACGCCTTCCACGACTCGACGTACAGCCTCGGTCAAGCAGAACTCCAAGCAAGCCGCTTTGGAGGCTCTGAAACGAAAGCGATTACAGCGTAATACAAAGCTATCTGCTTCCTTACCGGGCGCGGCTCAGCAGCCGTTATCTTTGGACGACAGTGAAGAAAGTGAATCAGCAGAGGATACGGAGGCAGAGGACGAAGATGATATTTACGCAGAAGATCTCGACCAGGATGAAGAGGACTTCGTGGTTGATGATCGAGATGACGCTGAGATTGGAGCACCGATTGAATTGCCTTTCCAATTCAGCAGATTCCAGAGTATGAAGGCCGAGGAGCTCTTCAAGTAAGTTTTGGCTAACCTCAGTCGGCCGCCCTTGCCCGAGCTAATTGATCTAGGTACGCTGTGGAATGGATGGTGCAAAAGAAGATCAATCCCGCCTTTGACATGACAGACGATGTTTACCGTATATCCTTTCAAAGACTGGATGACCTAGTCAAGGGTATGGGTGGGTCAAAGTTTCAATCATCGGCATGGACAAGCAGATTTCTCCGGCCTCTTCTTGCTCGGCCCATACTCGATGATAATCGCTTCACCAACTCGGGACTTGAACACGATCGTTGTGATGCGTGCAATCGCAGCGGACATCCTGCCACTTGGGAAGTTCGCTTCCAAGGCGCCCTTTATGATAAGACTTCCCTCGAGGAGGAATCTGATGATGAAGATTCAGAAAGCGATGCTTCAGAGGCGGATACCAGTCCTACGTTCTATATTGGAAAGTAAGTACCATTGGATGCTGCAAAAGAAGAGGCTAACATCATTAGGTTTTGCATGCAGAATGCCCGTACTGCTCACACCTTAGCTCATTGGCGCTATCACCTCAACGTCTGGGTTGTTGATCATCTTAAAGAGAAGGGCTATCTCACATCAGAAAAGATAGTTGAACGCGATGGCTGGACATCAAAGAAGCGGCGTAAATATGCCAACAAGATTGCAGACAGGATGGAGGCCGAGGGAGAGATCAAGCGCTTGCACCGAGACTTCCGCAATGAGATCAAGACTGCTCAATTCGCAAATGTGAGTGCGCTGGCTAGGACGTTGATTTAGGAGCGCTAACACTTTTGTAGGACAACTATTAATGCAAGAAATTCCCGAAAAGGTGAAAAACTCAGAAAGTATGAAGTAATTAGATGGCGGCAAGGACTTAATCAAGAAAGTCTACATGCTGCGTGGAGGAAAACATGGTATGGAGACCTGTCAAAAGCATGAACAAAGACTGTAGCTAGAGAGGATTGTCAAGCTAGTACCGCTCGTTGGATACACAACACAGATGGAGCAGACCTAATAGGCAGGAAAGGCCAAGGAATTTCCCTGATGATGGGACGGTCAGGTGTTTGTATCCATAAAGAGGTTGATATGCCGGGTTTGGCATCATAGGTGGCAAAGAGCGTGGTGAAATGTTCGAGGACTGCACTTCTTCGAAAACGCGAGCATCGCGTTCCTTCCGCCTCCTCCACATCCACCCTCACTTCGCTTCTCGCTACACAATGTTCACATCTTGGAGGCGCGTATTACTGACGTGACAGCCAATGGTGATGAGCCTAAGTGTATTTACCTGAGGACGGCACAACGAGCTCCATCACAGGTTTCATTCAACAGGGACATTGGGTTGAGATGAAGATGCAGATACACATCGCTAGCGAAGCTGAAGAACAAAGTGGAATGTAGCTCGTGATCAATAGTGATTGAACGAGAAGGACTGGCAAGATAAAGATTTCTATGTGCTGAAGATCAACCGGCCGAAGCCTTGTTGCTCGCCAGCACGCTCCCCGG
>Ga0068630_1000579_pt1 | contig 11287 bp, 10 predicted proteins | sample InSIn4gowninarea_FD_77433 | JGI IMG/M metagenome (GOLD analysis project Ga0068630, IMG submission 77433) | Clean room microbial communities from NASA Spacecraft Assembly Facility at Jet Propulsion Laboratory, Pasadena, California, USA -... ... | reverse complement strand
CCGTGACGAATTTTCAGAATTTAAAGAGGATTGTCAATCTTGTGGATAGTCCTTCGAACGGCTTAACATTATGTTCTGGTTCACTGGGAGCAAATCCTGATAATGATATTCCCGCGATCATGCGGCATTTTTCAAGCATAAACAGGATACCGTTTGCTCATATACGAAATGTAAAAATCGAAGAAAACGGAGATTTCACTGAAAGTTCCCATCGAAGCTCTGACGGATCCTTAGATATATATGAAATTGTTAAAGCTTTACATGATACAAACTTTAAAGGATATGTGAGACCAGATCATGGAAGGATGATTTGGGGAGAACAAGCTCGACCGGGATACGGCTTATACGATCGTGCACTAGGTATTATGTATTTGCTGGGCATTTGGGACAGCTTAGAAAAAGTCAATGAACAAAAGAATAAAAAACGTGTGACGTTATATTTATAAGGAAAGAACTTCTTAATAGGTTAATAGAAAACTGTTACATTAGATGATTGGAGAGTATCAAATGTATATAGACCATAAATCGAGATCTTCAACAAGCAATCAAGTGTATGAAGAACTAAAATCACAAATATTAAATTTACAACTCGCACCAGGTACAAGTATTTCAGAGAAGGAGATGTCTGAAAAATTCAATGTAAGTCGTACTCCGGTTCGGGAAAGTTTTTTACGACTTTCGAGAGAGGGGCTATTAAACGTTTTTCCTCAAAGAGGAACGTTTGTCTCTTTAATCGACTTAAATTTAGTGGAAGAAGCAAGATTTATGAGGGAGCATTTGGAAAGAGCAGTCATTCGATTAGCTTGTGAAACATTTCCTCAAGATAAACTAATTACATTAGAAATGAATCTCAGCATGCAAAAGGTTTGTATTGAACAGCAGGATTACCGAAAAATGTTTGAGTTGGATGAGGAATTTCATAAGACCATTTTTATGGGGTGTCAAAAGTATAATATATGGTCAGTTATTCAACAAATGAACGTTCACTTTAATCGAAGCAGAATGCTCAGGTTAGCGACTGACTTTAACTGGTATACCATTTACTTGCAACATAAGGAAATTTTTGAAGGAATTAAAGAGAAAAACCCTGATAAAGCAGAGAAGTTGATGCAAGAGCATTTAATGCTGGCGGTTATTGATAAGGAATATTTAAAACGATCATATCCGAATTATTTTAAATAGCTTTTAACTATTATGTAACATGATAACCTTTACAATTTTCATCAGTTTTACTTGTAACGAATAATATAGAAAGTGAGTTAACAAAATGAATAAAAAGGAACTTTTTAATAATGGGTGGGAGTTTGCAAAAACAAAAACCAGTCTAGACAGTTCTCATGATCCATCTTCATTAAGTTTTGAATCAATTGATATTCCTCATGATTGGTTAATTTATAATACGGTAAATTTGTATGAAAACAGTATTGGATGGTACCGGAAAAAATTCACGTTAAAGAAAGAGGAACAGCATGTTCTAATAGCTTTTGATGGAGTCTATATGGATTCATCTCTTTATGTAAATAATCAGTATGTAGGTGAATGGAAATACGGTTATTCTTCTTTCGAACATGAAATTACAGATGTATTAATAGATGGTGAAAATGAAATTTTAGTTAAAGTTGTTCATCAAAGTCCAAACAGTCGGTGGTACTCAGGAGCCGGTATATATAGAAATGTATGGTTAAAGACAAGAGACAAAAACCATATTGTTACAGATGGAATCTATATATCTACTAAAAAGAAAGAACATAGCTGGCAAATAGAGGTGGACACTGAAATCAACCAAGAACATGATGTTGTTATTTCACATGTTCTTCTTGACGAAGATCATATTATTGCCATCACTAAAGAAGAGATAAGTTCAGATTCTTCAACTTCCATTAACCAACAAGTTTTAGAAGTTGAAAATCCAATACTCTGGGACACAGATACTCCCCATCTTTATGAACTAAAAACGCAGTTGTTTTTGGTGAATAAGAGGAAGGGTAGTTATCAAGAAATTGAGACAATAACACAAAAAATTGGTTTTAGAGAAGTTAATTTAGATCCAAGCAACGGGTTACATCTTAATGGAAAAAAGATGAAATTAAACGGAGTATGTGAACACCATGATTTAGGAGCACTAGGAGCTGCTTTTCAAAAAACAGCTTTAAAAAGAAGACTCGATATTCTGAAAGAAATGGGTGTTAATGCCATCCGTACAGCACACAATATGCCTGCAAAAGAATTGATGGAATTAGCAGATGAAATGGGATTTCTTGTTGTGACGGAAGCTTTTGATATGTGGGAGCGGCCAAAAACTCCCTATGATTATGCCAGATTCTTTAAGGAATGGGCATATCATGATGTGAAAAGCTGGGTAATGAGAGACAGAAATCATCCAAGCTTACTAATGTGGAGTATTGGAAATGAGATTTATGATACTCATGCGGATGAAAGAGGTCAGGAAATTACTAAATTGTTAATGCAGTATGTAAAAGAATTTGATCCGAAGGAAAATGCAAGCGTTACGATTGGATCGAATTATATGCCTTGGGAAAATGCCCAAAAATGTGCAGATATCGTGAAGGTAGCAGGCTATAATTATGCTGAAAAATACTATCAAAAACATCACGAAGAACATCCTGATTGGGTGATCTATGGCAGTGAAACGGCATCCGTTGTGCAGAGCAGGGGAATCTATCATTTCCCTTTTGAAAAATCAATTCTTGCAGATGATGATGAGCAATGTTCAGCACTTGGAAATAGTTCAACAAGTTGGGGAGCTAGGTCCGCTGAAGCTTGTATTCTGGCAGAAAGGGATACACCATTTTCACTCGGACAATTTATATGGACAGGTTTCGATTATATAGGAGAACCTACACCATATCACACCAAAAACTCGTATTTCGGTCAGATTGACACAGCTACTTTTAAGAAAGACTCGTATTATATCTACCAATCAGCATGGACGAATTATAAAAGGGCACCTATGGTACATATTTTTCCATTTTGGAATTTTAATAAAGGTCAATTGGTTGATATTCGTGTTTGTTCCAATGCACCGAAAATTGAATTACAACTTAATGGACGTAAGATTGGTACACACGATATTGACCATGAAAAAGGTGAGAACCTTGTCGGGTGGTGGAAGATTCCTTACGAAGAAGGCGAATTAAAAGCTATTGCCTATGATGAAACAGGGAAAGAAATTGCTATGGATGTACGAAGGTCGTTTGGAGATGCAAAGTACATTTCCCTGCAGCCTGATAAGGAAAACGTAATAGCAAACGGGACAGATTTACTTTTTGTTGAAATCACATTGGATGATGAACATGGTAATCCTGTTGAAGATGCGTCAAATCGTGTGGATGTACATGTTTCTGGTGCTGGTAGATTAGTTGGATTGGATAATGGTGATAGTACAGATTATGATCAGTATAAAGGAATTAGCAGGAGATTATTTAGTGGTAAATTAATGGCCATAATCGCGTCGACACTAGAAGCAGGTAAGATTATGATCGAAGTTTCTTCAAACGGATTAGATACTCAATCGATTGAAATTGAGTCAATCTCAATTCAAAATGGATCTTTACAAGGTGTTACAGCAAATGCAAAAAATCATGAAATGCCAATTGTCTTGGGAAACAAAGATGAAATACCTGTACGAAAAATCGAGATAATCAGTGAGTCCGGTCAGTTATTTAATGAAAATATGACTGAAATGGAAGTATATGCAAATATTTATCCTCTTAACGCAACATATCAAGATGTTGAATGGAGCGTTGTAAATGAATCAGGTATTAAATCAAATATTGCAAAAGTTACAGGTAATGGAAGGAAAGCGTTAGTTACCGCTTTAGGAGATGGAGAATTTCGGATTCGATGTACAAGTAAAAATGGCAGCGATAAGATCAGGCTCATTTCCCAATTGGAATTTAAGGCAGAGGGACTTGGGAAGGCATATAAAGACCCTTATGGATTTATTTCTGCAGGACTGTATGATTATAGCAAGGGTGAGGTAACAAATGGAAACGAGCGAGGTGTGGCAACCAGCAGGGATGGAGAAACACAGGTTGGATTTCGGGAAATCGATTTTGGCTCTTACGGCTCTGATACGATAACAATCCCTATTTTTGCTTTGTCAAGTGAACAATACCCGCTCCAAATTTGGGAAGGTATGCCAGATGAAGAAGGAAGTCAATTACTTGCAGATGTTATTTATCAAAAACCTTCAAAATGGAATGTCTATCAAGAGGAAACATATCAATTATCAAAGCGCCTTCATGGAATTTCATCAATATGCTTTGTGCTCAATCAAAAGGTCCATATAAAAGGTTTTACATTTGAGAAAAAGAACAAAGCGACTGAAAAGATTATGGCAACCGAATGTGATCATATATATGGCGATACCTTTACGAAAAAAGAAAACAGTGTAGAAGGTATTGGAAACAATGTATCTCTTGAGTTTGATGATATGCATTTTACTGGTGAAGGAGTAACAAAATTGACCATCTACGGTCGATCCCATCATGATAAAAATACAATTCAAATTTCTTTTGCAGGTGAAGAAGGGGAAACGAAACAAATCATCGAATTCACAAAATCCGAGAAGTTTGAACAAAAAGTCTTCGATTTAGAAAAGATTTCAGGTAAACAAAAAGTGACATTTATATTTTTGCCGGGGTGTCATTTTGATTTTGGTTGGTTCCGGTTTGATTAATAATTAATGTGTTTATAAAAAGTTGACAACCTATAGCGGATGCCAACTTTTTTTGTTTATTTGCAATAAGCCTCATTCACATCATCTTTCCTATTAGCCATTAGGAGAATAGTTCAGTTTTGGGATATCATACAAAATACATGGTTATTCTATCAGAAAATTGATATAGTAGTTTCAGTGGAAATGAATTTACAATTAATAGTAAGTGAAGGTCGGATGTAATATGAGATTAAAATCATCAATTTTAGAAAAAATTTTTTTTCAATCTAGAATTCCTCAAATGATATTTGAATACAACTTCAAGGAAAATGTAGCAAATGAAGCGTTTTTTCAATTTATTGGATATTCAAAAGAGGAATGGGATGAAGTTACGTTAAGAGAAATATCTCATCCTGAAGATTATCAACTTGATATGCAGTTGTATCATGAAGTTTTTACTGGAAAACGTCCATCCTATCAGATGGAAAAACGATATTTTCACAAATCTGGTGAAATTATTTGGGGATCCTTAAACGTTACCTCGATTGAAGATCCAGATTCTCAAAAAAAATATTTTTTAGCTCAAATATATGATATAACGGAACAAAAAAATCTGGAAAGGGTACTAACGGATAATGAACAGAAGTATAGGTTGTTAGCTGATAACTCTTCAGATATTATCAATTTGTATTTACCAGATGGAAGATTTTTGTACAGTTCACCATCAATTACCCAAATTCTGGGATATGACACTGATGAACTAACAGGAGATGTTCCATATCATTATATTCATCCGGAAGACATATCTTATGTTCAAAAGAAGCATATGTCCTTACTGGAAAATCATCATCCTATTCTTATCACTTATCGATTTAAACATAAAAATGATACATATATTTGGGTGGAATCAAGTATTCGTTCTATAGCAGATGAGAAAACTGGTGAAATAACCGGATTGATATCTATATCCCGTGATATTACAAGTAGATTAGAGAAGGATAAGCTGTTACAAAAGTCTGAAAAATTGGCAGTTGTTGGACAGCTTGCAGCTGCAGTGGCACATGAAATTCGAAACCCGTTAACATCAATAAAAGGCTTTATCCAGTTATTTTCTCAAACGAAAGAATGTAATGAAGAGTATATGAAGATTGTTCGAGACGAATTGAATCGGGTAGAGGAAATTATTTCGGAGTTTCTAACGATGGCTAGACCTCAGCAAGAAAAAAACGAAGCACTCAATATAGATGAATTAATCAATCAAGTCATCACTCTTTTAAATACACAAGCCATTTTAGTTAATAAAGAAATAAAGTATGAAAATGTAGCAGATAACCCACTTGTTAGAGGTGACAAAAATCAGCTTAAGCAGGTATTTTATCAAATCATTCAAAATGGTTTAGATGCACTCGAAGAAAAAGGAACGGTTTATATAAACTTGTCTGCTAACGATGGCATCATCAAAGTCAAAGTGAAAGATAATGGGCGTGGAATTCCAAATGAACGTCTAAAAAACATTGGTGAACCTTATTATTCAATCAAAGAAAAAGGAACAGGCTTTGGACTGATGACTAGTTTTCAAATTATTGAAAATCATCAGGGAAGAATCGAGATCGATTCAATTGTTGGTCAAGGAACCGTCGTATCTGTTACACTTCCAATGTGATGATGTTAAAAATCAGAGGTGAAATGCAATGTATTACGTCGTTTTAGACCTGGGTTGCTCTGAATGTGGAGAAAGCTCAAATATTCTTGGGATCTTTACATCTTATGAAAAAGCTAAAAATGCTAAAGATGAATATATAATAGTAAATAAACTTGATGAATATTCAGACCATGAATTCTTTATTTACAAAATTGATTCTTTAGATAAAGTGTATCAAAATAGTTATGAACATTTAATTGAAGAATGAAACAAATACTCCCTTTTCACATATATTTATTGAAAAAGGGGAATTTTCTGATGATAAAATATTATTGCTCAAAATGTATGTTATTACATGATCAAGAGCAGCCGTGTATGAAATGCGGAAATTCAGATCTTAAACATATATCAATAAGTGTCCAAAATCAGGTGGAAAGACAAGTCGAGGGAAATGATACATGATAGAATTTGATAAGAAGGCTCTCCTTTAATTATCGGAGAGTCTTTTATACGTTCAGTAAATGATTATTATTTCTATCCGTTAAAGATGATAAGTGGAGATGAGGGACTGGAAGGAATGAATTTTGATATTTTAATTTCTAAGATACCATTAGTGAAGGACGCAGTTATTTTTTTCCTTTCAATTGAAAAAGGAAGGACAACCGTTCTTTTTCTATCATGTTCTCCTTGATTGCCATCTAAGACGGAGATATAGAGATGTTCCCTATTCACGGTTATGTTGATCATTTCAGTTGAAAGTGCTTCCCCAAGTTCTGCTTCAACTATAAAATCTTCACCTGTTTCAAATAAATCAAGTCGAAACGTTTGTTCATCTAGTAAACTAGTAAATGGATCTGTAAAAAACTGAGACATCCATTCCTCAATACCATGAATGTCCATAGGATTTGAACATTTTTTTTTGTTCATTTTAATTGACCCCCAACGACTTTTTCTCTAATAAAACTAGATCCCTTTAACTTTTACAATATTCAAAAAATCTGATATTGGTGAAGACTTAACCTCCAATTGAAGAAAATGTGAATAAAAAAAGAGAATGGAAATGTCCATTCTCTTTCTTCTCTACATATCATGACCCTGATTGTTCTTTTGACGAGTGTGATTTGCATTTTTCACTTTTTTTGAACCATCCAATGGTTCCGGTTGTCCAGGATTGTTCCCTTTAGGTGCATTTTTACGCATATCTTTACTTGTATTTTTGTTGGTCATTTTCATCCCTCCTATATAATAGGATGAGTCAAAAATGAAAAAACATGCGATGTGAAAAATGAATAAAATTTTTAATAAATGAACATCCTAATATATGGTATTAATAGAAAATGGAAGGAAAGTGATGAATAATGCCTTATAATAAAAATAACCAGCAATCATTCCAAGCAGCCCAACAAGGAGCCACACAAGCCTTTGATGCTTATAATAATATTGTTAAAGATTCTGCAGATTACGGGCATCAACTGAAACACCTCACAGAAGAAGTGAACGAAGCATATCAACAAATTAATAATGCCTTGGAAAATGCATCTGAATCACAGAGGGAACGGTTAGAACAATATCAGCGTGACCTTGAACAAATTGTCCGCGATGTAAATCAATCAGAATAACTAAGTAAAACGACGGGATGCCGTCGTTTTTTGTCATGTTAAAGAATAATTATTGGTTTTTTTTGCGTTTCTTATTGTTCTGCTTTTGAGCAGCTGTTAGTGGTTCATTTTGTAACTCTTCATTATATCCTGTACCAATACCCTGTGCACTTGCATCATTCATACCCATTCTTACGTGGTTTGCTTTACGTTTAGCCATTTATGCAATCACCTCCCACCTTAAAAATTAGCTTGTCTCAATTCATCGGAAACAATCCAAAAGAGATGAATTCTAAATATATGAAAAAATTTAGAAAAAAATGAAAAGTTTTTTATCCTTTTTAGTTCGAAATTTGGTATAGTAGAAAAGTAAAACTAGTACGCTTTCATAAGGGAACCTTATACATATCAATAACATCATTGTTATTTACTTATGTTACTAGTTGTATTAAGATTAAATTGTGAAAAGTAATTAAAAATGGGGTAACATCCTTCGACACATGTCGATCCTTGATCTTTTTAAGGGGGAGAATTTATGACTAATCAAGTGACTACGAAACAAGATGCTTTCCAAGCCCGTAAAAACTTTACGGTAAATGGAAAGAAGTACAACTACTATTCATTACAAGCACTAGAAGACGCGGGAATTGGTAACGTTTCACGTCTGCCATATTCTGTGAAAGTTCTTTTAGAATCTGTTCTGCGCCAAGTAGATGGCAGAGTTATTACAAAAGAACATGTTGAAAACCTAGCAAAATGGGGAACAAACGATTTAAAAGAAATTGATGTTCCTTTTAAACCATCACGTGTTATTTTACAAGACTTCACAGGTGTTCCAGCTGTTGTTGACTTAGCGTCTTTACGTAAAGCAATGGCAGATATGGGTGGAGATCCTGATAAAATTAACCCGGAAATTCCAGTTGACCTGGTTATTGACCACTCTGTACAGGTTGATAGAGCTGGAACTCCTGATGCACTTCAATTCAATATGGATCTTGAATTTGAACGTAATGCCGAGCGTTACAAATTTTTAAGCTGGGCAAAAAAATCATTTGATAACTATCGTGCTGTACCACCGGCAACCGGTATTGTTCACCAAGTAAACTTGGAATACTTGGCAAATGTTGTTCATGCAGTACAAAACGAAGATGGTGAATTTGAGGCTTTTCCGGATTCATTAGTTGGTACTGACTCTCATACAACAATGATCAATGGTATTGGTGTTCTTGGATGGGGTGTTGGTGGTATCGAGGCGGAAGCTGGAATGCTAGGACAACCATCTTATTTCCCTGTACCTGAAGTTATTGGGGTTAAATTAACAGGTGAGCTGCCGAATGGAACGACTGCTACTGACTTAGCATTAAAAGTAACTCAAGTATTACGTCAACAAGGTGTTGTTGGTAAATTCGTTGAGTTCTTCGGTCCTGGAGTAGCACAATTACCACTTGCAGATCGTGCGACTATCGCGAATATGGCGCCTGAATATGGAGCAACTTGCGGTTTCTTCCCAGTTGATGAAGAAGCTCTAAATTACATGCGCTTAACAGGTCGTGAGGAAGAACAAATTCAAGTGGTTGGAGAATATTGTAAAGCGAATGGATTATTCTTCACACCTGAAAATGAAGATCCAATCTTCACAAAAGTTGTTGAAATCGATCTTACTGAAATTGAAGCAAATCTTTCTGGTCCAAAGCGTCCACAGGATTTAATTCCGCTTTCAATGATGAAGGATAAATTCCATGAACATTTAGTTGCTCCAGCTGGAAACCAAGGCTTTGGTTTAGAAGCAACTGAAATTAACAAAGAAATCACTGTTAAATTCAAAAACGGTGATGAAACAAACATGAAGACTGGTGCAATTGCTATTGCGGCAATCACTAGTTGTACTAATACTTCTAACCCGTACGTACTAGTGGCTGCAGGTCTTGTTGCGAAAAAAGCAACAGAACTAGGCTTGGAAGTACCTAAATACGTAAAAACATCTTTAGCTCCAGGGTCTAAGGTTGTTACTGGATACCTTGAAAACTCAGGATTACTTCCACACCTTGAGCAACTTGGTTTCAACCTTGTAGGGTATGGCTGTACAACTTGTATCGGAAACTCAGGTCCTCTTGCAGATGAAATCGAAGAAGCAGTAGCAGCTAACGATTTATTAGTAACATCTGTATTATCTGGTAACCGTAACTTTGAAGGTCGTATCCATCCACTTGTAAAGGGTAACTACCTGGCTTCACCGCCACTAGTTGTTGCTTATGCATTAGCTGGTACTGTTGATATTGATTTACAAAGTGACTCACTAGGTAAGGACAAAGATGGCAAAGATGTATTCTTCAAAGACATCTGGCCATCTACGAATGAAATTAATGAAGTTGTCAACAAAACAGTAACTCCTGAGTTATTCAGAAAAGAGTATGAGCAAGTATTTGATGATAATGCTCGTTGGAATGAAATTGAAACAACTGATGAAGCATTATATGTATGGGACGAGTCATCAACATACATTCAAAACCCTCCATTCTTTGAAGGCTTAGAAGCAGAACCAGGTAAAGTAGAAACGTTAAAAGACTTACGTGTTGTTGCTAAATTTGGTGATTCTGTTACAACTGACCATATATCACCTGCAGGTTCAATTGGTAAAGATACGCCTGCTGGACGTTATCTGCAAGAAAACGGGGTAACACCGAGAGAGTTTAACTCTTATGGTTCTCGTCGTGGTAACCACGAAGTTATGATGAGAGGTACGTTTGCTAACATCCGTATCAAAAACCAAATTGCTCCAGGCACAGAAGGTGGTTATACAACTTACTGGCCAACTGGAGAAGTTAAATCAATCTATGATGCGTGTATGGATTACAAACAAGATGGAACAGGTCTTGTTGTATTAGCTGGTAATGATTACGGAATGGGAAGCTCACGTGACTGGGCTGCAAAAGGTACAAACCTTCTTGGAATTAAAACAGTTATTGCTCAAAGCTTCGAGCGTATTCACCGTAGTAACCTGGTATTAATGGGTGTACTTCCTCTTCAATTTAAAGATGGAGACAGTGCAGAAACACTAGGTTTAACTGGTAGGGAAACAATTGAAGTTGAAATCGATGAAACAGTAAAACCACGTGATTTCGTGAACGTTACAGCTACTGATGAAGCTGGAAACAAAACAACATTTGAAGTATTAGTTCGTTTTGATAGTGAAGTTGAAATTGACTACTATCGTCACGGCGGAATCCTTCAAATGGTATTGCGTGATAAATTAAAAGCATAATATAAGTAAAAAGGGAACGGGATGGATCGTTCCCTTTTTTTGTTGTGTCTTCAGGTGACGAATTTTCCTTCTCTATGGACTTTTCTATTATTCACATTATGTCT
>Ga0068630_1000575_pt1 | contig 11302 bp, 2 predicted proteins | sample InSIn4gowninarea_FD_77433 | JGI IMG/M metagenome (GOLD analysis project Ga0068630, IMG submission 77433) | Clean room microbial communities from NASA Spacecraft Assembly Facility at Jet Propulsion Laboratory, Pasadena, California, USA -... ... | reverse complement strand
TTTCTGACGTCGTTATTTCAAGTATAGTACTAGAAACAGTTTCCGAATCAAGTGTAACAGTCTCAGCAGCTTGTGATGGGGACATTGAACTTTGAGGTTCAGTATCTAATTTTTGCAAATCGATATCTTTTAAAGTAGAACTAACTGATGTACTAATTGAAACAGTTGCTTCCTTTTCTGTTTCTGTCTGGAATACTGGAGATGTAGGTACTGAAGTCTCCTCAGTGCTTCTAGATTCCGTTGAACTTGTACTCGTCTGGAACGTTGATGGTTTGACCGTAGTAAGTTCTAGAGTTTCAGTTGTAGAAGTACTGTGTGCATCCGGTTTTATTTCGAATGCTTTCGTTGTTGTGATTAAAACTTCTTTTTCTGTTGGTGAGGACAACTCTTCTATTGAAGTAGTAAATTTTCTTTCTGGTGATAGTGTTTCTTTCGTTTCTGCTGAAAACGTAGTCGTTTTGTCTGTTAATGTTACTTCTCTTACTACTGTGGCAGATGACTCTGTTATTGTTGTGGAGGTTTGAGTTTGTAATTTTTCTGAAGTGAATGGTCTTTCCGTTGTTTCAAACTTTTCTGCAATTGTAATTGCAGCAGTAGAAGTCGCTCCCTCTTTTATACTTGTGGTTGTCGACTTTTCAGTTGTTTCTGCTCTTTGTATTTCATCTGTGGTTTCAAGTTTCGTAACGTCTGTAGTTCTTAAGCTTACGGTTTCTTTTTCAGTTTCATCGGTAAATTCTGCTTCAGTTTCTGTTATGTCTTCTTTCTTTGGTGTAGTTTCTGCTTCAGGAGATTTCGTCACCTCATCTATTAGAATTTTCTTTGTGGTTGCAGTTGTAACAGTTTCATCTTTAGTTTCTAATGGCATAGTTACGCTTGTCAATTCCGAAACAGTTTCTGCCTCAGATGTAATAATATCTATTTCGCTAATAATCTTCTTCGTAGATGCTTCTGTTTGTTGTGGCTCAATACTTTCAGATGTAGCATCAGATTCTGTTACACTCGGTGTCGTACCAGTTATCTTCGTTTTCATCACTTCGTGTAAATCTGTTACAGTTGTTTTTTCTTTTACCCCTGATTCAGTCATAGTGATTAACACTGTTTCAGTACTAGTATCGATTGTGCTTTCGGTTATTTTTTTTTCAGGAATTTCCGTTTCAGACTTCATGGTTGTTTCGGCTTTTTGAACAGATTCTGTATCAATTTCACTTGTTTCTTCTAATTTACTTTCGGTGTGTTTCATTATTGTTGAGCTCGGCGTTCCTTCAGAAACCACAGTGGTTACTACGGATACTGGTGTCTTATGTGATTCTGTTGTCTGTGTTTCTTTTGCAGTGGATGAAAACTCTGTGGATTGGGGAGTAAATGATTTTCCAACTATTTCAGTTGTCATTGCTTCAAGCTCCTTGAGAGTAGTTCTTTCTGTTGGGACCTCTGTCGTTTCTACAGTCGATTTTGTATCTGGGAATTTAGGTGAAGTCATTTTGATAGTAGATTTTTCCTCTGTTTGCATTGATGATATCGTTGGTTCTGCTGTTGTTTTTTGTTCCACTTCAGTTGTGCTTATTCCTGGTGCTTTGATTGTTGATGGTGTTTCTGATGTTTTGACACTTGATTCTGCTTCTAGTAACAGTGTTGATTCTGCAGTAGATACAGAATCTGTTAACTTTGTAGTTGACTCTGTTTGAAGGACTTTTGTGTCTTTTTCGGATGTTTCGGTTGAGCTAGTTTCTAATTCATGCATTATTGTTTCTGTAAAATCTTCACCAAGCAATGGTTTTTCAGTCGTTTGCAATGTTGATTCTGCTTCGGCAGCATGGGTTATTTCTAGTTCCCGTTGTACTGTCATCGTTGTAACCTCACTCGTAGTAGATGGCATTTGTGAAGTTACCGTTACTAAATCTTCTCTAATTGTCGTACTCTTTGGTACTTTAATATCTGTAACACTTGAAGTTTCCACAGATTCTGTTATTTCTTGTTTTGGTTCTTCGGTCGAAATTGTGTCGAAATGAGTAGTTGCTTTTGTAAATGTTTTCTCATCAGTTACAGGAATTTCTGTAGCCGTTATTGTTTCTGCTTCCACTACTGACGTCGATGCGGTCTTCTTAGATACGCTGGTGCTTGGCATCGTTGATGTCGCTTCAGGTAGATCAGTTGAACTTGTTTCTAATTCCGGTAATGTCGTTCTTTTCACATCATCAGTTTTTGTAGTTTCTCTTTGTGTTGTTATTTCCTTTACTTCTACAGTTGTAGATGCAGTTTCCAGTTCATCTAATGCTGTTCCTGATAATATTTCTTTAGTTGTTGAGCCGAGAGTTTGAGTTGACAATGTAATATCTGGCTTTGTCACTGTAGACAGTTTTTCGCCTTGCAGCGTAGAAATTGTTCCCATAGTTGCAGTAGTTTCTGACAATTGAGTCGTTGATTTCACATCTAGTGCTTCTGTTGTTGTCCCTAGTTTCGACGTGGTTGAGGTTCCTAACGTTTTGTCTTTGGTCACTGTAACATCTGTCACATCTATTGTTGATTCCGATTTTAAAATCTCTATCGATGTTGTTTCTTGCACTGTTGGAGTTGGTGATGTTCCTATAGTAGATCCTTCTTCTTGAGTCGATGCACCCTCTTTTTGAGGTCCTAATTCCGTTTTAGGAACTAATGTATCTGACTCGAGTTCTTGCGTTGTCAGTTTTATAACTGGAGTTACAGATGACTTAACAGTTGATATTTCTTCTAATACTGTTGTTGAAACGGTACTAGGAGAAACTTCCAGTGTGGATTTTTCATCTGTTTGTTTTGTGATCAAAATATCTATTGATTTTGGTGTCGATTTTGCATCTTCGATTTCAGTTACACTGGTTTTAATATCGAATTGAGTTGTTTCGGTGATTATCTCTGTTTCCGGTGAATGAGTGTTCTCTGTTTCCATGATTGTTTCTTTTCCCGATGTTAACGTAACTGTTGTTGGTATTGATGTTGCAGTTCCACTTTCATCTTGGAATGGTTTTGGTGTCACAGTTTTTAATGATGTAGTGGTGCTTACATCTACTTCGGGCTCAATTTTTTCTGTTTCTGCTTCTCCTTTAACAGTTTCTAAAGTAGGCAGTTCTGTTCGTTCTTTTTCCATATGTGTTGTTCCAAAATCTTCAAAAGTTGTTTTTGTTGCATCGGTTGCTTTAGAAACAATTGATGATATCGTTGCAGACACGGAACTAGTTTCTACTTCATCTATCGTCGTCATTTCTGTTACTTGTTGAGGAGCTTTTTTTGTCATACTTGTTCCTTCTTCAGGTAGCACCGTCAAGGTTACCGGAGTTTCAGTTCCTGCAGATGTAACTTCGCTTTCCGTGATAGATTTTTCTGTTTCTATTGATATTTTTGTTGACAAGTCTTTAACGCCTGTCGTCAAATCAACTGATTCACTTGTAACAGTACTTACCACATCCCTATGAGTTTGAGTTGCTGCTGTAACAACAGTTTTATGAGTAGTGTCTACAAAATCTGTTGGCTGTTTAGTAGCACTTGTTGTTATTCTTTCTTCTGTTTGAGTTTCTCCAAATTTTTTATCTGTAGTACTAATTTCTGGCAGAACTGACGTTTCTTCACTTTCCATATCAATAGTAGATTCTGTCTGATTCCTTAAAATTTCCGTTTCCGATGCTGTAATGGACGAGGCTTTCTCAGACGTAATTTCAACGTCAGATTTTGTCTTTTCTATCGCATCTGTGATTCTATCCGTAAATGTTTCTTCAGTTATTTCAAAATCTGTTGTTACATCAGTTTCAAAGCTCTTTGTTGAAAGAATTGTTTCGTTCCTTATAAACGAATCTGAATCTGGACGTTTTTTGGCAGCAATAACTGTTTCTGTAGTAACTCCTGCACTTTCACTAGTCGTTTTAACTTGTGTCGAAGTTTCAAGTTTTGTAACGGGCACAGATGAAAATCCTGTTTCAGCTGCTAATGTTTCTGCAGTCGTAGACATCATTGTAATGTCTGTGGCTGCTTTTTGTTCAGTAGTTTCCTTGATCAGTTCAGATGGCTCACCAGGTTTCAGCATTTCGGAAGATTCAGTCACGGTTACTATTGTAGTTAATTCTTTGCCAGTTGTCTTTTTCACGATTGTAGAAACAATTTCTGTCGTTGATCCAACTTCACCTGTTGAAAGACTTTCAGAAGTATCCACCGACAAAAGTGTTTTTTCTGTGGTATCAACTGTTGGCTTTTCTGTTTCTAGTTTAGTTGATTCTGTTGTCGGAGTACTGGTGATTTTGTCAGCTTTTGTCTCTTGTGTTTCAACCTTGGCTGTATCCATAACAGACGTTTCTGTTGCGAAAATTGGCGTAACCTTCGTAGTTACATCAGTTGCAACTGTTTGAGAAACAATGTCTGACATCGTTTCAGCTTCAAGCGTTGAAATTACATCTGATGAAGCAACTGAAGTTATTGATTTATCTGCAACTGTCTTTTCTGATGCAATTTTTTCAATATCCGTAGATGGCTCGTCCGTTTTTCCAAAATCTAGGGTCATTTCCGTACTAATCTTTTCCTTTGTTGTTTTAGGAATAATATCTGACAAAGTTTCAGATTCAAGAGTAGAAACGGATTCAGTTGTGGCGATTGAGGCAGTCGATTTATCTGTAATATCAGTTTCAGATTTTTGTGTTTCACTTTTGACAACGTCTTTTATAGGCTTTTCTTTTGTTCCAATTTCTGGTGTTACCTCTGTAGTTGTTCTTTCTTCTGCCGTTGTAGATACAGGTGTGGTGTCTACTTTTGGCTCTTGAGTTTCGATCTTAGTTTCTGCTTTAAATGGTCCTGCTGTTGTACTTGATTCTGATTTTTCCTCTGTAGTTAACGCTTCTTTTGTTGTCTTCATTGTCGTTGTGGAAATGATATCTGGCGATGTTTCAGCCTCCCGAGTTGAAATCATTTCAAGTGTGGTTAACGTGGTTGATTTAGTAGTGATATCGAATTCAGGCTTTTCTGTTTTCACTTTTTCTGTGTCCTCTAATAACTCGGTTGTTGTTCCAAAATCGAATGTTTTTTCTGTCGTCTTTCTTTCCGTTGTTGTCTCTGTTGTCATTTTAGAAATGATTTCTGTCGTTGTTTTAGCATCTTTGGCAAATGTAATTTCAGTCGTGGCAGTTGATATTGTCGTTTTGTCCGTAATATCAGTTTTTGGTCTTTCTGTTTCTGTCTGAGTTATGTGACTAATTGGTTCTTCCGTCGTTTCAAGATCTGGTATCACCTTCGTGGTTACTTTTTCTGTTGTTTTGGAAACAATCTCTGGCATTGTTTCAGCTTCTTGGCTTGCAGCAGTTTCCAATGTGGTTGTTGGAGTAGTCGCTTTACCTGTAACATCAACTTTAGGCGTTTCTGTTTGGACCCCGGTTATATCTTTAAATGGTTCTGTTGTTGTTACTAATTCTGATCTCGCTTCTGTAGCTAATTTTTCTTTTAGTGTTGTTTTAAAATCGATTTCTGATACTATTTCATCAGCTTTGGTTGAAACGTCAGATGTGGCAGATGTCACCGTCGATTTATCTGTGACATGAACTGTGGGTTCTTGCGTTTCTGTTTTTGATGTGTCTTCAAATGACTTAGTTGTAGTTTCAAATTGTGATACTATTTTTGCAGTTGTCGCTTTTTCAGTCGTTGTTTTGGGTGTTATTTCCGGACTAGTTTCAGCACCTTGGGTTGAAAAGGTTTGAGATGGTTCTACGGATATGGTCGACTTACTTGTAGCAGGCACTTCAGTTTTTTCCGTCTCAATTCCAATCGTTCTTACAGTAGAGATATCGCTTGTTGTTATTTTTGGTGTCATTTTTTCAGTCGACATTTCCGAGGCAATGCTGCTCGTTTCTTCGAAGAGAGTTGTTGGAGTTGCAGTTTCGGCTGCTTCGTATTCTATTTCTTGTTGCACTTGCACTATCGTTGCTGGTTTCTCAGTGACCGTTGTGACAACTTCAGTTGTAACAGTTGCACTTTTTTGTATTAACGTTTCGTCTGTTTTACTTGTTTCAGCAGATTTTGTCGTTGTCTCAAATGTCTCATGCAATATTTCTTGCTGAATATCTGTCGGTTGTGGAGCAGATGTGATTTCTGTAAAAAATAATATACAATTGATATAGTTTCAGGATTACAACATTTGTTGTTCTTTATTTCCCAAAACTGATAAAATTCATAACTTTTACAACATTTACTTGGCTACATGACCATTATTTCAGGTGTGAAGAATAAAATGTATCAATTGTTAACATCTCTATCTCGATATATAATAAAAAAGCGACTGTGTGAATCTTAATATACATGTTCGTCACGTGGTGACAATAAAAAGCAGAGCTACGAAATTTGATATTCTGGTGCAATCAACTTTGGAGATGTGCACGTCGAAGCCGAATTTTATTAATTCAAGGCAAAATTCTGCCACTCGTTAAGGATTTCGTAATTAACAATTTTTGAAAGAGTAAATTTTTTGTTACCATAGCAACATTATTACTAGTTTATTATTGCTTTTATCCTGTTTTTATTTTTCTACCAAATTCAGTATCCTGGTGTAGTTTTAACTATGTGCATTTTAACTCGCATGCAAAAGGTAACTGAGACGCGTAGTTTATTACTGTGTTTTTTTAAATTGCTAATAAATTGTTGTTTTAACATATTTTTATTTTCATACTTTTTGGGCTTTTACTTTTATATTTTTAAATACAATATTAAAAAACCAGATCAAAGGCTGTGATTGCCGTATTCGTCTAATATACCATAATAAAAGAGGTTGTACATATGAACTGGGGCTGGACAAAAATATGAAAAAGTATTTAAAACCAAGCTATCACATAACTCGCTCCCTGTTTTACTCTTAATAACAAGCAGTCTTCGCCAAACTAAGCCTCAATTCGTTCAGAAGTGGGTAGCAATGTCAAGCTAGACTCATCCAAAACTCTTATTATTCTACCACTACTACACAGTCCAGACTTAAAAACCACTTTTTCCTATTACGGGCATTGCCATTTACTGATTAATGGTTTCTAAATTTCTTTTAGACCAGAAATACCCAGGTTATGGAGTTCCCTTCTGAAGTTTTTGGTATTGACGGGTTGTGAGCATTTCAGCAGTGCTCCAGTAATTTGTATATGCTCGAATTCTGTTAGCTCTGACGTGATGCAACTAGTATCACTTCACAGAAGAACGTCCCTTCAACGAATGACCTGTGCAGCTTTTTAATGTCGTTGTACAGGTGGCATCAGTAGGTGAAAACATCAGCGTCACCTACTCATTTCACTAGAATAAACACTTCTTTATATATATATTCGCATATATTTCATGCTATGTTTACTTTTATCCAACGCATGTATATCTGCATGTTCCTTGCACTGTGTCACAACAGCGAGCTACGAAAGCTACGAGGTTTGGTATTCTGGTGCATATTAATTACTGGGTGCGCAATTTGTTAATTTTTTGAATGTGAAATCACCCTCATTACGAGGAATCCAACAAAAACGATTTCTGAAAAGTTTATTATTTGATACCGTGGCAATCAATTGTTCACCATTAAAGATGCCAACAATACAATATTTACCCATAAGTTTTTTAGTTATTTATTTTCATGATTAATAATTTAATTTTATTTTTTATAATTTTTTTATATAATAATTATTATTATATGTATTATTATATGTTTTATAATTATTTTTATTTTGTTTTATAATTATTTATTTTTATAATTAAAAAATATTTACATGAATATAATGTGATTTTAACACATTTTAAATTCATTCATTTTTATTTCTATCATTTTATATTTTTCTGGTTCAGCTGAAAACCAAACCGAAAGCTCGTCGCTGAAAATAATTGCGTATATGTTGATACACATGTAGTAAATTTAAACACTTTAATAATTTTTCAACTGCGAAATTTATGAGAATGTTGTATATTGTTGGTTTTAAATACTTAATAAATATTGGACCTTAAAATCTAGAGTACTATTTTAAGCCCTAATTTTATTTAAGCAGATGTACAGGGGTTGGACAAAAATATGGAAACACCTTGCGAAATGCAAGTTTGAAAAGAAAGATTGATTTTAATGAAATATGTAGGTTGGGCTGGCGTTTTCGCCTACTGACGCCACCTATAGAACTTCGTAAATGCGCTGCGCAGTTCAGTCGTTGTCGAAGCACGGTTATGTGAGGTTGTCATTGCATTTTATCAGAGTCAACAGACTTCGAACGTGGACAAGTTGTTGAAGCGCATGTGGTAGGTGCTTCCGTAAGCAAGGTTGCCGAGGTGTTTAGTGTTTCAAGAGGTACTGTAACGAAGATTTATTCCGTATATTTGAAATGCGGAAAAACATCATCCGCTGAATCACAGCGCGGACGAAAGTGTGTGCTGAGTAGCTGAGTGATTGTGACAGACGACCATTAAGGATGATTATCACGAAAAATAAGAAGACCACAGCTGCAAAAGTTATTACTGAAATGAATGTCATGTTACCAAACCCTGTGAGTACCCAAACAATTCGAAGGGAGCTTCATAAACAGGGAATTGCTGGCCGTGCTGCAATTGAAAAACCATTCATCAGTGATGATAATGTCCGTAACAAGAAAAAGTGGTGTTTAAGTCATAAAGCCTGGACTATAGAGCAGTGGAAGAGAGTAATATGGTCTGATGAGTCTTCTTTCACATTGTTTCCCACTTCTGGTCGAATTTACGTCTGGAGAACGCCATCTCAAGCCTATAATACAGACTGCTTGTTGCCAAGAGTGAAACATGACGGGGGTTCTGTGATGGTTTGAGCAGCTATATCGTGGCTCTCAACTGGCCCCATGATAACTCTGTCAGGGCACATTACTGCCAAGACTTATGCGAACATTTCAAGTCCATCCTATGGTACAACTTTGTTCCCCAATGGTGATGGTGTTTTCCAAGACGACAAAGCCCCTATTCACACAGCTCACATTGTCCAAGACTGGTTTTCTGAGCACGAGGCTGATTTGCCGCATCTCCCCTAGCCACCACAGTCATCAGACCTGAAAATTATCGAAGCTTTTTGGTCTACATTGGAGCGGAAGGTTCGTCCTCTCTATGCTTCGCCAACATCGTTATCTGAACTTGCCACCGTCTTGCAGAAAGAATGATACAATATTCCCTTGGCAAACATACAGGAAGTGTATTTATCTATTCCGAGAAGATTGCAAGCTGTTTTGAATGCCAATGGGTTTCCTACACCATATTAGGCAAGGAAACGTGTTTTTTAAAAGGTGTTTCCATAGTTTTGTCCAACCCCTGTATGTTATGTCCTCGATTATTGCAAATGTTTTCCTGATGAATTTAAGCTTAGAAAATGGAAAATTTTTTGTTACGAATTATGCGAGAGAAAATATTTCATTAAATTTATGTTTAGCGAATGGAAAAATTTTCATTGCACCACAGTAGTTATCAATTGAAACACCGTTAAATATCGAAAATATTCCATCAGCCAGACCTATAACTAAGACACGGATTTTGACATGACAATTGTATTTTTTAATGTTTTTCCCTTTTTAGAGCATTTTTAGGCTTTTCTAGGGCATATTTTGTGTTTTTGAGGCATTATTTAGCATTTTCTGAGATTTTTGCAACAATATTTGGCATTTTTACAAAATTTTCTGTTTGAGAAAAAAATTACTTTTTTCAGTTTAGAATTTCGTTATTTCACGGTTTTCAGAAGATGTGAAGTCATGCCACCTATGTTGTCCGCATTTTTTGTGGTATAAAGATAGGTGTTCTGTCGCTTGACCCTCTTCAATGAAGTTAAATTGGTAATCGATTTAATCATACTTCTAATTATCGAATAGTGAAGCTAAGACGTCAAACATCAAGGAAAATCAGATGTAGGCAAACCTGTATTTTCATATACCCACATTGGTAAACATTGGAAGAAGCATTTTTAAGTATCAGAACAAACATTCCGACCGTAGCTTACATTTAGCAACATTTAAAAGCACCAGATAATCATTCAATATTAACTAAGCTTTGATTAAGGTAAAAAAGTATATAGTTTTATTTCAAGACTACAAATCTTTTCTAGTAAGTCATATTATTTGTACGTTTCTTAATATGGCAATTAGACTATGTACATTTAACTAAAATTATTGGTATTTGTATTATAACATAATAAGTTTTTTTGTGTCCTTTGTTTAAGTAAATTGTTTTGACATCATCGAAATATAAAATTATAAGTGCATAAGTGCATTTTTGTGTTTCAGCGGCATTTTTTTCACATTTTTAAAGCATTTTTTGCGATTTTTTACGTCATCAAAATCCGCGCATTACTTATACAGTGAAATCCCTGTACAACGATATTGTGGGGACCGCGAAAAAATATCGTTGTAAAGGGAGTTATCGTTATACCGAGAGGTGAAAGTATAATGCAAACACTGATTCTTTACATAATATATTATTCCTGCATCCTCATTTTGAAACCATTAACAGTTATGTTTTCACCTAGATAAATAATACAATATGATACTAATAATATTTAACTGAATTTTATAAATCTTCAGTTATAGTATTATGTCACAGGAAGGATATTTTTCTAACAATTATATTGGATAGTAATTGCAAAATTATATTCCTTTAACATATTTTATTTAAAGAAATCGTAAAAAAGGTACAAACATAAAACGGAAAAGTAATTAAAAAATTTTTATACAAATATTTTTGTGTCAAAATACATTTATCTTATTTTCTTTAATGCTTTTTAAATTTATCTTTCTGCTGCAAGTCATTATCGACTCACAAAAGTGGTACAAAAATTTTAAACTGATAAGCTGCATTACTTTGAGAACATATTATTTGTTAAAGAGAAAATATTTGTTATGGAAACATTCTTACAAGAGTAACATGGAATTTATTATAACAAATAATTTTTGACACTATCAATTTTTTAAGTAAAGGAAATTCAGAGCTATCAAAGGTAGCCCAATATTTGCTGTATTCCCACAATCTGGAAGCCCTGCTTTAATCGAAATATTGGACTTTGAGACTTTTCGAAAAACTGTTTATAAATAGAAAAGAATGAGTCCAAATTATGGAAATACACAAACACACACACATGAACACAAACATAAAAGGATGGAACACATATGGAAATACAGAAACACACACACACACATGAAACATACATAAAAAGGGTCTTTGTAAACTGAGGCGTTCTTGGCATACAGTAGTAGCGGGTATTGAGAGAATGAAAAATTATCGCTGTAGAGGGATTCATTGTTGTAGGAAATATCGTTATAGGGAGAGGCTTTTAACGTGTCATTCAATGAGA
>Ga0068630_1000572_pt1 | contig 11352 bp, 5 predicted proteins | sample InSIn4gowninarea_FD_77433 | JGI IMG/M metagenome (GOLD analysis project Ga0068630, IMG submission 77433) | Clean room microbial communities from NASA Spacecraft Assembly Facility at Jet Propulsion Laboratory, Pasadena, California, USA -... ... | reverse complement strand
TTTGTAAATAGGTTCTTTTTTGAAATTTGCTCCAGGGAGTAAAAATCGCAATTTTTATTAATTATGTCAAACATATAGCATCTTTTTTGCTCTTTACCTTTTGTTTAATAAATAGACTTTACAGATAAGTCAAATTTGTTTTGCTTCTGTCTTTTTCTGTGCCTAAACTTCATTATCCTTAATGTATAAACATGAGTGTAAAATATATACAGAACTCAGGTACACAAGAAGCTGAAATTTAACAGGAAGGCTTGGAGAATTTGCACAATTCGTTTGAGGAAAAATCCCATTCAATCGCTGAAATAGACCGCCTTCATTCTTCAAAGAACACTAACTTTCAGGTAGTGACCTGCACGGGCCTGAAATTTAAGACCCGTCCCGCCCCGAGCCCGATCGATTTTCAATTTGTAGGCCCGGCCCGGGCCCGTAATGCATTTTAATTCTCACGGGCGGCCCGGCCCGTTTTTTTTTATCCTAAAACAAATCTAATTTGAGTCTTTTTAGGATCTTCTTTCGCTAAAGCGCAAGAAATTGCTATATCTCAATATCACTGATTCCTTTTTATTATTTATTTTAAGCAATAGTCAAGGAATATGACTACTTATTTAGTCAATTTAGGCAAACCATTTAGTTTTTAAGAAATAAAATGATTACATAGCATTACAGCATGAATTTTGTTCTAGTGTAAACAAGGCACAAGAACCTTGTATTTAATACGTGGTGTTTTTAATTCTTAGAGTTGTTTATATAATTTTATTTTGTCAACAACCAGTCTTCGGGTGCTCGTTTTTTTATTCATTAAAAACAATATTAGTTTAAAGCACGCATCTAGATCGGTAGCAGAAACATATAAAAATAAATCCCATTTTTAAGAAGCAAAAATGGTTGCATTCATTAAAATGTGTAAGAAATAATATTAATAAAATTTTTGACCATTAAAAATAGCCAAAATAAAATAAAAATATTTTAAATATCCATTTTATTTTCAAGTATTCTTCTTCCACTCAACTATTACGTTTAACGTAATTGGATTAAAAATATGTATTTTTATCTAAAAAAGAAAAGTAATAAAATTTTATTACTTAGATTAAAATGACAAAAAATCTGTTTGAATATTATATTTAAGTGTTCAACCGAGTACCGAGTATTTGATTAAAAATTTTGGCTGAGTATTCAGTATTCGTTATGTGGTCAAAATCAGTATTTGGTGCAACTCTATTCCCAAGGAGTTCTCTCATTCTTTTAAGAGATCTGTCTCAGGCCCATCAAAGGCCCTTTCGCAGAATGTTCCAGTAAATATTTAATTCCCGTTTAAAGAACATTCTCAGTATTTCACTATAGTAATTCTACGGTAACATTTTTAGTCTTAGATCTTCCGGACATCCCTATACTATAATAGATTTTGGCGCCAAATTTGGATACTAGACATAAGTTGTTTATTAACAGGGCGCAGATTTTAATGATTTTTGCCTTTTTTTCATACTGTTCCATTTTTACAGCATTTTTTATACTTTTCAGGAGAGTTTTTGTGTTTTTGAGGCATTATTTAGCATTTTGTAATGTTTTGCAGCAATATTTGGCATTTTTACAAAATTTTCTGTTTGAGAGAAAGTTTACATTTTCAATTTACAACTTCGTTATTTTACGTTTTTCAGAAGATGTGAAGCTATGACACCTATGCAGTCAACATTTTGTGTGGTGTAAACAGGTGTCCTCTTGCTTGACCCTTTTCCAATGAAGCTATGTTGGCAATCGATTTAAACCAGACTTATAATTCCTTCACAAATAGTGAAGCTGAGATCTTAAATATTGAAGGAAAATCGGATATAAAAGCAAATCTGTATTTTCATATACATTCGTAGACATTGGAAGAAGTTTTTTAAAAATAAAAGAACATATATTTTGACCGTAAAAAATCGATTACATTTAACAACACTAAAACATCCCAGGTAAATCAATATAACTAAGCTTTAATTAAGGGGGAAATTATAGTTTTAGTTCAAGACAACAGATCTTTTAAAGTAAGTCATATATTTGAACACATTTCTTAACACACAGAAATTAAAATATTTATATTAAGCTGTAATTTTTTATCTTGGTATTATGATTTTATAATACTGTAAATTATAATAATTATAAATAATAATTTATAAATAATTAAAATTATAAATAATTTATAATTTTATAAATTTTATTGTTTTTAATTTTTAAGTAAATTACTTTAATATCATAGAATTATAAAATTTTGAATGCATAAGTGCATTTTTAAAGCATTTTTGTGACTTTTTACTTCATCAAAATTCGCGCCTAATTTATTAATGTATAAGGTCAATATAATACCATATTAAATCTTTAGTTTCCTGTAAATGTTTCTTTTCGGCAAAGAAACTTTTAATAAAGGTAGGCAAACTACGAACTTTGTAACAATATTTTTTCTCACCGAAGTCCTTCAGAAATCGATTACTGATAAATGGCAAGGATGAAGTGATACTAAATGATCGAAATTTATAACCGAATTTTAAATACGTTGCGATTGACGTCTTGGCCGGTTCTCATTTGTAGCATTTGTCAATAATGTCTGTAGAATGTGGTGTGATAGAAAATTCGGACTTTGGAGACATTGGTCAGTGTGATGCAACTGAAAGTTGAGAATTGCAATATGAAGTTGATGACCGACTTTATTTTCCCAACTGTCGTTGCACACATATACTTCCAATTGCAAAAACATTACAAATGTGGTAAATAGTTTTGATATGGCGTTTTAAAATTTAAAAATTGATTTGAGAAAAATTAAGAAATCTTTTTATTAAAAAATAAAAAGTTTCACAATGTCGTCGTCCCACTGTCCCACTATGGGACTTGTCGTCCCACTGTCATATATTAGTAAACATGTGTGTCCCATTGTAACTATATTTAGTAAACAACAGATGGAACGACAATGAGAATGAAACTGATAGAATTATTTAATTTCCAAATCTGGGATTTTTCGGCCTTTATTCACGGGTCGTTTCAACATTTACCGTAGTTTCAAACGTGTTTTGTAAGATTGCTCTAGATACTAAACTGATGTCTCACTGATGGCCGAAAAAATTCCATATTTTGATATTAAGTATCTCGTTGAATTTCCATCATACAGGGCTGAAGTTTTTTGTATTTATTTGTTACGATGCAAATAAATTTTTTACTAAATATAACTACAAAAACCGAAAAACTATATAAAAAGTTAAATTTTTAAAATTTTTATTTTTTTTAAAGTTTCAAAATGCCAAATCTTGAATCGAACGGGTGCTTAAATAAAAGTCTGGCTTCGATTTCATGCTGCTTATTTGTTTAGTAAAGGTTGTTTATAGTATTTTAGACTTGTAGCGTATGATTTGGTTATATTTAGTAAACATGAATTATAGGTCATAGCATAGCATAGTTTATTTTCATAAGCATTATTTACTTGCTTTTGTTACAAACGTATATGTTTCAACTTTGCAGCTAATATGTTTTTACTCATATCGAATTTCTAAATTGTGTATGTTATTTAGTAACTTAACACCATATATTTGTTTTATATGGTATTTTAATAAGTATATAAGGTATGCATTAATTCATATTTTAGAAAACATATTGAACATTCATTATTTAACTTCCAAAAGTATATAGAAATAAATTTTTAATTAAACGAAAAATGCACGTATGTATTTACTTTGGTGGGGTCTCAAAAGTCTTTCCCTCTGTGGTTCCATAAAAAGGTCTGTCTGTTCACCCACAGGCTCTAAACTTGTGGTTCTCAAAGTGGGCGCTACCACCCCTTTGGAAGCGGGTATTGTTTTAATTTAGGGTGGTAAAACCAAACGAAAAGTAGACAGGGATGACACTGAACTGTTATTATGAGTGATTGTCTCTGTGTGGCAACCATTTTAATGGATTTAAATGCATACTCCATCCGTTTTGCATGACATTGTGTATTAAAATTTATAACTTCTAATTGTTTTTATGTAGGGCCAAATTGTCCTGTAATTTTGATCATTAATTCTTCTTACTATATCGTTTACAAACTATAAGTGAAGGTTTGCATCTTTTGCTATTGTTGCAATTTAAATGATTCGCAGTGTATAATTTTTAATTTCATTTACGTGGAATAATTATAAATTTTTAAAAAGCGTTGCAAATATGTTTTATAAGTAACTAAAATTTTATAAATTGTATGACAAAACCACCAATATACCCCAAGCCATAATTATATTCTACCAACCATAATTATATCCCAAGATATATTCTAATTATATCCCAAAATGTATCTTGTTTGTATCCCCAAATAGGAGAATAAAATTTATTGCTAAATTTCATCATAAAACGTTTCGTAAATGATTTTTAACAATTTTATGTTTTGTAATGAGTCGTTCTCTTAGTTTGTTAAATCAATGTCAATAAGAAATTTATTGGTAACTTGGTTTCAACTAATTGCAAGTTTATTCAACCTTGATATGATAAATTTAAAAGAGGAAGTTTCGTGTCCACTTTATATATATTTATTAATGTTTTTTGATAATTTCAAGTGCATATATTCGGACATGTGTTCCCCTATTTTTAAATGAATTCCCACAAGTCTATTTATGTCTATACAAGCCCTGAGGTTTGTATCTATTGAAATTGAGATAAATATCATATTAACCAAGATTTAATTTTAATATCTTCTTAATTTTTAATGTAGCTTATGATTCTAATTATAAATTTTAGGATATCAGGTAGAGGGCGTTGTGTGTACGTTTGTCGACCCAAGGGGTGGGGATGGCTTGAAAAAGTTTGAAGAAAAATCACTGCTTTAAACAAATGGTCTTACTACAAAAACAGGACGGGTAATGTTAGTGCCAGTGAGTCTATTCGTATTTGAAGCAAAGATTTTTTTTGGTGATATGGTCGAAAATTGTAGGACCTGATATGTTACGGAGGCGTTACGTTACTGTTATGTGTGAATCGTCCCGACAGGGTCACTTGCAGAAACCGTTATTTTTACTATTTATACATTTTAAGTTGATATGTGTAATGTTCTATGAAATGTCAGTCGGTACAAAATGAAAGTTATATTCAGCATTTGCCAATTCGTTTACCTTATTGTTGACATTTATAACATTTTCATACGGTTTTATAATATACTTTTTCCTGCAGAAACATACCTAATGCGAAATAAAATCCACGAAATTGTGATGACTTCACGCCCATTGTGGAGTCATCACAGTGATGTATTTGATGTATACACACATTATACACACATATTTCATATACACACATGTATTTCGTGTATTACACACAGTGATGTATCACAGTATATATTTACTTTGGTGGGGTCCCAGAATTTCATGTCCCCATGTATTTCATGTATAGTTGCATTATACACACATGTATTTTATGTATTATACACAGTGATGTATCACAGTATGTATTTACTTTGGTGGGGTCCCAGAAGTCTTTCCTCTTTGGTTCCCTAAACCAAAGTCTGTCTGTGTCTGTTCAGCCACAGATTCTAAACTAGTCGTTCTCAAAGTGGGCGCTAACACCCCTTTGGAAGGGGGTGTTGTTTTAATTTAGGGCGGTGAAACGAAACGAAGAGTAGACAGGGTTGTTATTTCTACGTATTGTGGAAATAACACCATGTTATATCCCCAAATGGAATGGTAAAAGTTCACGACCGATCCACCACGAGGTGGAATTTCTCTGTAATATGGCCAAGGGAATAGGAAAACGTAACTTGAATCTCGGTCTCTGAAAATGGAATTATTCTATACAGATTCAGTTGTAAAATATTTAATTAGTGTTATTTAATATTTTCATTTTTACTATAACATAACGCTAATATATGTGGTACAATACAGATTCAGTAGTCGTATTTCTTCATTTACTACTTTATATTCTGAGTAATGCTAGGTTAACAGTTTCCTTAAGCCCGCTTTGTAGGAAAGATCGCACTGTGTATTCTTCCTGTTCAGTAACATACCGTCTTTTCAATTAAATCAAGAACAGCTGCATTTTGGTCAACGACCGCCATTTTGCGAACCGACTGGAGGGGACCCAGCACTCTCTCCACAGAATCTGTAATTGACTAACGTGATTGGAAACCGTGCCCCGTTAATCGCCTCCTCCACAAAAAAAGATCAGAACAAAATAGCAGCATAAAAATACAAGAAATCTGTATCGGTAGTTGCATTATTAGCTCGGTCACGCCCGAGTGCTTGGTGTTGGAAGCCCATTGCCATGACAACAGAGGCAGTTTTTCCCTAATCACACTGCCGCCCTCATACCCTTTGGGTATATCCCTTTTTTCCCCCGTCTTTTGCCAGACCACAGGAAAGACAGCGTCGGCCTTTTTAGCGTTTTAAATTGCGAAATCTTTCCCTAAACAAAACTCTCCCGGAATAAAATATATGTAGGTTGATGAAACGGTGCCAAAAAGTGCAGTGCATTTGTTGTGAGGGAGAAAAATCTTTTTTCCCCTTTTTTTTTGGTCTTCAGTTTTAATGTAATCATACTTTTAATGGTGTTAAGCGACTTTGATGATGTCATGATAGTTTAGTTTGATTTTGATGCGTTGTTTGATGTTACTAGGTAACAGTATAACTCATTGTAGAAGGCGACATTCCGATTTTATGGGCCGACTGCTGGCTGAGTATGCTAGCGCTCTGATCTTCAGTTCAGAAGATTGCAGGTTCGATTCCTGCCTCGGGATTGGGTGTTTGTAGTGTGGTTCGAAATCTACTTTGAACAGTAGGTCCCGGTCTAATTAGTCCTCGTGTGCAAAAAATGACCATAGAGGGACAAACAACACCACACCGATTTTTTGTGGTCAGTTTTAAAATGGGGAAACAAAGCGGCTCAAATGTACCAGTCAATTCATAAATTAAACGAGATACATTTCATATTTTCACATTAGAAATATCGCAGATTCACCATAATTTAAAGAAGTAGAAAGAAAATATAACAAAAATAAAATTATTAGTCATTGAACATTGTAGAGTTCTTGTATATAATCATCTACATAAAGTTAACATAAATATTGTTACAGATTTCCGTTTGTCGTAAAGAAAACAAATACGCAGGTTCTTTTTGCAGTGAAACTCTAAAATTTATTAATTCTTAAACTATAAAATAACGCACAAATATTTACAATAAGTAAACATAACTTCAACCGCAGTAAACAAAATTATCGCAGAAAATCGCTCGCTTTAATAAATTCGCACTGCACTGGAGCAGTCAATATCACCAATCATAATAATCCTCCTGCTCACGCCTTCGCTTCTTTTTTTATCCTTCAGTCGATCACGAGACGAGTTTCCAGTAATTTAGAGAAACTTCTAGTAACTGCTTCTGTTGCCATCATTCAGTTGGCAAACTAATTATCCACGAGAGCGAGATAATATCAGCTTTGAAAATGACCTCGCTCAAATGGATTAAATACAATGCAGCTTCGCACGTGCTTTTGCAACAGTATGTACATTGTTATCGTGCATAAGGTCTTCAACACGGGGGTTTATCAGGAATAAAGAGTGTTTCATCTTCAAGAGACAAATACAGCGGGTTAAGAGCTTTCGAATTGGTATATTGGTATGACTCCAAATTCTAAAGCAGTCTGTCTTTTCGAAAAAAAAAAATCAAGAGGCACCCTAACTTGGATTTTGTTTTTATTATTTCATGCTTGAAGATCTAGTATTTTCTAAGGCATAATCTTATTTGGAGCGCCAGTTCCCGTAGAATCGCCAAGAGGTCGCGTGCTGTTGGGGAATACCATGTTCATACGGGTTATGTGCGTGTAAATTCTCCTCAGAATTTACAGAATTCTGTAAATTTGGGTTTACAGAATGGACCCAAAAGACCCATGGTGCAGTTGACTGTAATGTCTTGGGTGCAGGGACTCGGAGAAACCATCTCTTTAGGGTTTGTGCCCGATTTGTAGAAGGTATTTAGTTTACGGTGTCATCCGTGGGCGGCAATTAGTTGACTGGCTACAAATTGCGCTATCACTCCGAGGAAGTATGCAGCCTTACAAAATCTGGAGTGACGGTCTTATATCTCATATACTCCTACAAAACCGCCTGTAGATGTAAGAGAAGATCTATTGTGTTGAGGTAGATACGGACATCTACAACTGTATGTCAGACTATTATTAAATATTACGATTCAGCTGTGTTTGAATGTATATAGAATGTGATAACTCTTGATATAATTCAACATAAAAATAATAATGAAAGAATGTAAGATTACAAAATTATAACGTCAATTTAAAAAACTTTTAATTGACTTTTTAAAATTTTAAAATACGTTTTTCTTGGTTTTTATTCTATTTTGCCCAGATGTATTTAAGGGCCTATAAGCTAGATGAGAATAATGATTGTTTAAATTGGTTATTTTAAAAGAATTGGGCTAAAATTAATTTGTTAGTTGAATTAGAGAATTTCCGTGCAATGATATCCTACGGATATCTCTCATCGACTAAACACGCTCAGTGACATTAATGGAATAATTTTACGGAGTTAATAGTCAAACAAGTTGTTGGTTATCAAATTCAGTCGTTGATTATTTGAATGATTATTAAAGGAATTGGCTTTCAGCCGACTAATGTTATAGCGAGGAATCTCTTAATTTTGCTAGTTGTTTACGAAGTCACTTTTTCTAATCCTTCTCCAACGTTTTGTACAGTAAAGATTTGTCGACCATTTAGCCAGTCAATCGATCTAGCTCATTGAGTTGGCAGACTTGAATGTCTGGTCAAGCTTGGTTTGTCGCTTTACGGTTATTTTTTGCATTCGAAGGCTAATTCGACCGGTATCTACTGTTTAAAGTGGGTTCCGAACCACTACAAACACCCAAGCTCGATGCGTGGTGTGATGATTCGAACCCGCTACTGCTGAACTGAAGACCAGAGCCGCAGTTGGCCTCAGATCTGAATGATCTCTGATAAGATTACGGTGAAATAAGGGAAGGCAAGAGAATACTACAGCCATCCATTGTGTTCCTTATCCAGAAAATGAGTTATAACACAGTATTATGTAGGTATTACAATAAGTAGGTCATAATACAGTATTATATATCGGGACATACTGTTACAGTATTATTGTAACAGTAGGCCCAGAAAATGAGTTAAAACGGTCATAATACAGCATTACGTATCTGGGCTTACTGTGACAGTATTATGTGACAGTAGGTCCAGAAAATGAGCTATAACACAGTATTATGTAGATATTACATTAAGTAGGTCATAGTACAGTATTATGTATCGGGACTTACTGTTACAGTATTATGTAACATTAGGTCCCGATCTAATTAGTTTTTGTATGCAAAATATGACCTTAGAGTGACAAACCAAACCAAACCGATTTAGTATGATCTGTTTAGAAGTTATTAATTTAAATCCATTTTAAAATCTGTTAACAATAATACAGATTCAGAATCTGTTAAAATAAAGTAAATTTTAAATCTGGTTAAAAATCTGTTTATCTTTTAATAAATCACTGGTTATAGACACATTTGGAATGAGTGTCTATAACCAGTGACACTCATTCCAAATGAGTGTCACTTTGAGTTTGTCGCAAAAAGAAGATGTACTCAAGAAAGTAATAATTCCATTTTGAATGCGATCCTCATTAATCGTATTGCGGTTGGCAAAATTTACAGGATTTTATGAGTATGCTGTGCGCTAACCACAAATATACGCTGAATTGTGGTTATAAGTAGTGCCTCTGAGCTAAAAAGACAATCTGGAGAGTGGACTCCCTATCGAAAAGCCTTAATTTCCGCGATCAGCGTGAATGGCCATGTATTTTGAAGCGAGTATGGGCTAATGATGCTTATTTGAATTGCTGCTAGAAGACGCGTTGGAGTGTATAGAGTGGAATATGCACTGCCGGGTACGGACCTCTGACATGACATCATTGAAAATGACAAAAAATGACATCATTGATATTTTTGCGTAATTTTTCCCCATATGGAGATTTATATTTTATGAATATTCATGTCATTTGTTTTATATCATTTTCGTACTTGAAAATAATGTGTTGAATGTATTTACAGAAATGTGTTTAATGTGTAAAGAAAAAATATAAATTGGTATATATTTTCATAAAATATGGCATTTTGCTTATTTTTATGGAAACATCTGAAACTTTTGTTGTGAGATTTTTCCCTTTAGCTTTCGATTAATAAGTGAAAATTCTTTCATTTTTTACTTTACGAAAAAGTATCTAATTTAAAAAAGCACTTGTTTTCTAAAACTTGTGATCCTGAAAAAAAAAGGATTTTAAGTTTTAAGTTTCAAAACAAATGAAATCTGAATGAGCAGAAATCGAACTAAATGCTATTAATTTTCCGTAAACGTAATACCAAAAAATGAAATTTTATGAAATTTCCAGCGAAGAATCTCATAGAAATAAATGAGTAGAAGAAAAAAAAGCGATACAATCTTATTTAAAAATTTCTCTAAATTTTACAGTAAAACTTTGATTTTTAAAATTAAATAATAATTCTATTAGTTTCATAGAAAGTTAAACAAATTATTTTTTGAAAATTGTAACAACCTTTTAAATTTTTTAATTCAATGTAGTTGTGAATCTTTAACAAGAATTCTCAATAAGACGAGGTTCCTTCTCGAATTCATCATTTTCTCGGACAAACAAGAACTATAATTAAGTTGAAATCATTCATGCAACTGTAATGCATGTGTTTTTTCGGTAAATTTGAACATTAAAAATGAAATTTCTATTGTATGCATATTATTGTTTTAAGAAAGTTTAAGTACCAAAACTTACCGTACTGAATAAGGGATGGTATAAATACTGGACTTGGAAATTTTTCCAAAAGTGTTTTACTGACTGAAACAAAAACTTATCATTGTTTCTGAAGACATTTTAAAGAATATTTTACCTCATTATAAACATTTTTCTATTCGAAAACTATAAATAACTACCGTAAATTGTTTAAGAGTTAGCTGTTGGTTTGCTAAATATTTTTATACATGGAACTTAAGTTTGAAATGCATGGAATGTATGGAAAAGAATTCGTTTTTTTTTCTCCTTCAATTTAATGTGATAACATAAATTAAACTAATTAAACTAAAAGAAGCAATCATTTATAAAAATGCATTATTCTCTTGTTGGATACAAATTATTTAATTTAAGGCGTTACACAATTTTTTAAACCGGGATCATTAGTTTTTTTTGTTTCATGTATAAATAAAACTAGCAGATACTAAAAAAAGCGGCAGTCAAGCGGTTTAATACTTTTTTTTATAAAACGGTATTTGAAAAAATTATATTCTTGAGTTTTGCCAGTTTTAATTTCATTTATTTACAGGTCTCACTTTATTTTAACCTTTGT
>Ga0068630_1000571_pt1 | contig 11353 bp, 11 predicted proteins | sample InSIn4gowninarea_FD_77433 | JGI IMG/M metagenome (GOLD analysis project Ga0068630, IMG submission 77433) | Clean room microbial communities from NASA Spacecraft Assembly Facility at Jet Propulsion Laboratory, Pasadena, California, USA -... ... | reverse complement strand
GTGAAGGAGGAAGGGCAGGAGGAAGAGACTTTCAGAGGTGGCGTCGTGGCAGGACGTTCCATCGATGGGGCAGAGCAGGATAACGACTGGTTCGGCAGGCTGGCGGGCCGAGAAGCAGATGCAGATGTTGGGGTGGAGGTGGGTTGCTCCAACAGTGTGGAAGAAGATGAAGACGCTGTCACATCCGGGGGAGGCAAGCGCAGGTTTCCCAATGTGTTGTAGGGAACGGCGGCGGAACAGAGAATGACTGCTGGTGAGCTGTGGAAGAGTCCATGCCCCGTGACGTTGACAAAAGGCATGGGTGCAGCTGGGCATCTCTGAACGTGAGCTTGCAGATGCAGCACAGGTTCACCGTCGAAAAAACAGAAGTCTGGTGAATGGCTTGTAGATGGTCGGCGACACATTTGACGAGGCAGTCAGTCTGCAGTGCAGCAAAGGAACACATGCACATTGGGACCGGGCAGCGTTGCACCTCTTCGTAAGGATGACGAACCTTTAGGCAGAAACCGTTTTTCCCAGCCTTCAGGGAGAGGGCAGACCTAATCTTTCTCCTCTGTGGGCACTTCTTTGTAGCTCTGGCTTTAGTGCTTGCTTGAGAAGGAGACACACCCGAGGCAGAGGCGTTTGGAGCAGTATCTGCAGCTGGCTTCCGACTCCTCGTTCTCTTCGAAACAGGAGTGGGTTCTTTCACGATGCAGGGCGTTGTAGAACCTTCACGGGCACCAGGGGTCTTTGTAGAGGCAACTAGAGCCGCTTGGGAGCTTTTCCGCTGATCCGGGTGCTGTGATTCGCGAATTTGGGGTTGGCCCCTCCACTGGGCGTAAAATCTGCATTTCCACCAGACTCCATAAAATTGCGCTGGTGGATAACATTTTCTGTCGCATGGACAATTCCAAAATCCTCAGGAACAGTAGAAAAGTCGGCTCCACACTCACCAGACTTCCTGGAAACAGCATCAGATCGCATCTGCTTCAAGACATCTGTGGCTCCATGTTGACTGTCGGCTCCACCAGATGGCGCAGTAGACTTGCCCTTTTTTCTACTGCTGTAAACAGGTTTCGGCTTTGTGGCCTTCCTGTCCATTTGCCGATTCAGTAGTCAAATAAACACTGAACCGGAATGGACATTAGGCCAGCAAAAGCTTCCGCTAGTCTTGAGCAGGGGGACCACAAACCGGGGGGGGGGGTCAGCCAAGGATCAAAAGTGCGTCCGGCAACCACGGGGGGTCGCGCGGGTGTACCCGTTCACAGCGATTAAGCTGATAAGAACAGAAAGAATTTTATTTACGTCAAAATGTTTACAAATGTTTTAACAAGTTTATAGCAAGGGAGCAAACATTGCTGCTGAGCTAGGAACGAAGTGCAGAACAAGGATCGCACAACGCGAGAACATATGGGTGCGTTACAATAGAAAAGCTATATACAATACAAAGCACAACGCGCTACAAATGGGTGCTAAAGTAGAAGATGAGCGGAGATATATGTACATGTCAAAAAACCGCACAACGCGAAAGAATAAGGTGCGAAAACACAGGATACAAGCAATATAGAATAGATACAGACAATAGCACAACGCGCTACGAATGGGTGCTAAGATTATGGCATATGTACAGTAAAATTACATGAAGGAAAAACATGGCCTATTTACAGAGAATATACACGCGAAGGACGTCAGAGAAGACCGCAGTCGGCGGAAGAAGCAAGTACAGATTTCGAAAACGGGGCACAATAGCGCGCCACATAAAGACGAAGTCAACAGTCATTTCACGGTTGATTAACCTCCTGTGGAGAGACGGGCGTTGGAACCTGATGAACCGCGACGCCAGCCGGGAGAGGCTGCGAGGCGTTTAGCAGACGCCGGGGGACGCATTTCCCCGTTGTACTTCGTCAGCTGGCAGGAGATCCTGGAGGGGACGAGGGGATGTGGCATCTGCGTCGGTGGAGAGTTCCATGACCTCTTCAACTTGAGAAGCACGGAAGGCAGAACGCTGGCTGGAAGCTGGCTGTCCTGTGATATGTTGAATATAAATGTCACGGGACACACCAATTGTGTCACATCCCAATAAACACGAGCCTGGTGGCACCCAATGGGGCCTTAAGCGGTTGGCCCTAAATGCCCAAATGGGGCCTTCACCACTGGCCTTTACCCCCCCCAGGGGGCACTTTCTTTAGGTGCTACGGGTGTCGCGACCCCGGGGTCCCAGCGTTTTTTTTCTCTCTTCCTTTTCGCCTCCTCTTTGCTGAGCTTTTCTCTTTGTTTCTCCTTCGAGTGGTTTCCTCTGCGGAGGTGAGGGATCTCTGTGGACAGCTGGAAGCCACTCTGTTGCGACCACTTCCATAGGGAGAAACCACACCTGGAAGAAAAAAAAAAGATAAATACAAGTTAAAAAAAATCTATAAAAGTAACCCTAGAAAAAGAAAACAAAATTATAACATTAACTAATCTGGTCTTTTTGATTGCTTTGTTTGTTGGTACTAACAAGCTGTTTGGCGTATCAAAGCCGATCCCCGATGCCTCCTCTCCTGCTCTATGGGTCCTACTACCACTCTTCGGCCTCTGCCGCGAGGTACACCGCTTGGGCTCGGGAACGGACTCATGTGGGTTTGGCGGGAGAAGGGAGGAGCGGCGTGCGTCAGCAGTAATGGCTCCGAGGAACGCTCAGCCTAAAGCGGTCCTAGAGGTCGAGTCCCTTGGTTGCGTTAGACTCGGGGGGAGGGGACTCCGACCATATCGAGAAATCCTCCTCGGTTTCGACCTGGGACTGTGCACCAGGTGCACGTTATGGTGGTTTCCCCTCTTTCCAGTGCACGAAGAACTCCGGCGGTTACACTTGGCACGTTAGAAAAGTGTGGGGAAGCGAGGTCTGGCGGGGGCCTCGTGGAACTGGAAGTAATCCGTGGCTTTTTTATATCTATTATGGCGACAACTATGGATATCGAGAGTGCTCCGGAAAGCTCGAGCTATCCACGCGATTCTCCTAAATGTACACCTACCGCAGATCATTCATGGGCAACTAGATTTAAAAACTCTGAAAAAAATCAAAATAGAACTTTACCTTCTCTGACCATAAACACAGCAGCACAATTTTTTTTCATTAAATGTAAAGAAGGATCTTTCGAAAAGACTTCTCCGTTTTTAATACACAAATGTTTGCAGTCCTGTGTTGGCGACGTCAAAAATACAAAAAAAATGCGATCAGAAGATTTAATGGTTGAAGTGGTAGATTCAAAGCAATCGGGGAAAATTCAAAAAATGTCAAAACTAGGATATTATGATGTAACCGTATCACTACATAACTCGCTCAATTCATCTCGAGGTGTAATTTCTGAATCTGACTTGCTGTTTTCACCAGACGAAGAAATAATAGAGAATCTTAAGGACCAAAATGTAATCAATGCTCGTAGAATCATTATCAAGCGCGACGGCAAATCAATACCAACCAAACACGTTATATTAACCTTTAATTCACCCAAGACACCTTCATACGTGACCGCTGGCTACCTTAAATGTTCTGTCCGCCCATATATTCCAAACCCACTCAGATGTTTTCAGTGCCAGAGATTTGGACATTCCAAAAATTCATGCCGTGGAACCTTGACATGTGCACGTTGTGCACTACCTGGTCATACCAGTGAAGAGTGTAATGGATTACCCAAATGTATCAACTGCACAGGAAACCACCCATCTTATGCCAAATCTTGCCCCAGATGGAAAACTGAAAAAGAAATTCAGACACTCAAAGTTAACCAAGGCATATCTTACCAAGAAGCACGGAAATCTGTTGAAGCACGTACCCCGACAAATAATTTATCTTTTGCAGCAGCCATAACATCAGGAATAACTAAATCTGTCGAAAAAACTACCAAATCTATTGCTGTCCAGACTGACATGACTACTCAGACCTCGCTATGCGAGACAACACCTGCACACAATAAACCTACAACATCCCACACTCAAACTTCAGTAGCATCTAATACCGATAAAAAACGTGCAGGAAATATCCCTCCTCGACCTCAGGCAAAGAAAAATTCAAAAAAGAAACCTCTTATCGCTAAACCAGACAACAAACTTAAGAAGGAAAAATCATCGTTTTATAAAACAAAACAGTTAATTGATGAAAAATCTCTGAAAAAGAACGATGAAGAAAGTGATGAACTCTCTCTCAGTGCGTCTGATCTTTCAGATGATTTAATGGAGGATGCACCTTGTGATGCAATTTCACCTGAGAACTCGAGTCGTCCTCTCTCTAAATTTTTTAGATAATGGCTCAGGTTATCTCCTGGAACTGCCACGGTTTAGTACACAACATTGACGAGGTTAAAAATCTGATCTATCAACATATGCCAGCTTGTTTTGCTTTACAGGAAACATATCTTCATACGTCGCAGAACCCGAATTTCCATAATTACAGCCTGATTCGTAAAGATCATGAATCTACTGTAAAAATATCTGGTGGTGTTGCCCTCCTCGTATCCCATCAGTATCCTTATACAATTATCAATTTACATACAAGCCTCCAAGCTGTTGCTGTCAGAATCCATATTTCTACACTTATCACCATTTGCACAGTTTATCTACCACCCAGAGAAACATTAGCCCAAACCTCTCTATCAAGCCTCATTAATCAGCTTCCTACTCCGTTCATTGTTATTGGAGACTTTAACGGCCATAGTCCTTTATGGGGCTGCACTGATAATAACCGCAGGGGAGAACAGATTGAATCATTAATCTCCGATTTCTCTCTCTGCCTACTCAATAATGGAGAACATACTTATTTCCACCAACCCACAAAAAACTTTTATGCAATAGATTTAGCCATTAGCACGCCGTCTTTAGTCCCTTTGTATAATTTCTGGGTATCTAATGACTTACACAACAGTGACCATTTCCCTATTTTCCTGTCAACTACTAATCAGCAAAACATAAACACTATTCACACCATACGTCGGTATATTCATGATAAAGCAGACTGGGCCGGTTTCACTCACCTTGCAGAGATCACCAGAGGCATGGTGCAAGGAGAAATTAACACAGCTCTGGCAAACATCACTACTACCATATTAAATGCAGTTAACGCTACTATACCTCAAACATCAGGAAAACGTAAGAACAAAAAACCGTGGTGGAATCAGGAATGCCAAGAAGCGAAAAAGAAACAACGAAAGGCTTGGGACACTTTTCGTCGGTACCCAACCACTGAAAACCTAATAAATTTCAAGAGAGCCAAATCGTTTGCAAGAAAAGTCCGCCGTCGCAGCCAAAAGGAATCTTGGGTTAAATATGTGTCGAGCATTTCTTATAACACCCCATCTAAACTTGTGTGGAAAAAGGCAAAAAGAGCTATGGGTCTTAATACAGAATACCCTATCGCATGTTTAACTGAAAACGGCCAAACTATATCCGACATTTTTGATATTTAAAATAAACTAGCTTCAACATTTTCAGCCAATTCTTCCAAAAACTCCTATTCTGGCAAGTTCCTTCGCCTTAAGTTTGCATCAGAAAGAAAAAAGATCAATTTCAACTCAACTGCTAATCACTCCTATAATAAGCCATTTACTAAATTTGAACTCACTCGCAGCCTCCAAAATTTACGTAATACATCTCCTGGACCAGACGGTATAACTAACCCTATGCTGAAACACCTGTCAAAAACCTTACTCTGCAATCTACTCAAATTTTACAACAGAGTATGGTCCGAACAAACTTTCCCCTCTGCCTGGCATAAAGCAATAATCATACCTGTTCCAAAACCTGGAAAAGACTCCTCGAACCCTAGTAATTACCGACCAATTGCTCTTACCAACTGCCTCTGTAAACTCTTTGAAAAAATGGTGAATGCTCGGTTGGTCCACATTATAGAAAAGAAGGAATTTAATCTCAGGAGCGAATTTAATCAAAGCGGATTTAGGAGAGGGAGATCAACATTAGACAACATCATCTCCCTAGAAACGACTATCAGAAATGCCTTTCCTCACAAGAATCACTTGGTGTCAATCTTTTTTGACATAGAGAAGGCTTACGACCGTACTTGGAAATATGGCATTCTCCGTGACCTGTTTGACTGCGGTTTACGAGGCAACCTGCCTATTTTTATAAAGAATTTCTTATCTTCTCGTCAATACCAAGTTCGTTTAGGTAACAATCTATCTAATACTTTCAGTCAAGAGGAAGGGGTTCCACAGGGAAGTGTTCTCAGTGTAACACTTTTCTCCATAAAAATAAACAACATATTGAAAGTATTACCACCATCAGTAAGTGGAACCTTATACGTAGATGATCTACAGATTTCATGTCAAGGGAAAGACATGCGTTTTATCGAGAGACAATTGCAAGTTGCTGTTAGACGTATCATCTCATGGAGTAGTGACAATGGTTTTACATTTTCTAGTGACAAAACTGTGTGCATTTTTGCCGTAGACGTGGGACCGATCTTGATCCAGAAATTTCAATGGAGGGTAAACAGATTAAAATTGTAGAATCGACTCGTTTCCTAGGAGTCGTGTTTGACAAAAAGCTGACTTACTTACCTCACGTAACGCAACTACGGAAGAAGTGCGAGAAATCTCTAAATCTTTTGAAGATTTTATCGAACACATCTTGGGGCGCCGATAGAATAAGCATGCTTCGACTCTACCGAGCAGTAATCCGCTCAAAGCTGGACTACGCTTGTGCATCATACGGCTCCGCCCGTAAAAGTGTCTTGCGAAAACTAGACATTGTGCATCATTCTGCACTTCGCATATGCTCCGGTGCTTTCAGAACATCACCCATACAAAGTCTTTATACAGACTGCAATGAACCGTCACTGTATCATACTCGTCTTCATCTTTCATTAAACTATTATTTTAGTGTCCTATCTCATCCGAATCACCCGCTGAGAGAAGACTTTCTTGAGAGGAGAAGTGATCGGCTGTACGAAAATCGCCCATCTTTCATTCCTCCTTTCCCTCTCCGGATGCGTAATTTCATTAAAAACACTTCACTTTCAAACGTGGAAATATGCACTCGTTCTCTTTTTGACTTTCCACCTTGGAAGAAAAACTTTATATCATATCTCAATCCATTTCATAACTTCCAAAAATCGAGCACTACTGCTTTAATTTTCAATCAGTTTTTCCAAGCGCATCGTGATGAGTATTCGAAATACATTGACATATATACAGATGGTTCGAAAATGAGAGACCATGTCGGTTGTTCATTTGTCACCACGTCAATCACTCAAGGTTTTAAATTACACCCATCATCATCTATTTTTACTGCAGAGATTTTAGCCACCATCAAAGCACTTGATTTTATCTCTAGTCATCATAAAAGACATTTTATTATTTATACAGCTTCCCTCAGTGTGTTGGAGAGCCTACAATCAGGTAATCCTACTCATAGTCTCATTTCAGTAGTTTTAAAACAATATGCATCTGCCATTCATAATGGGTACCACATTAAGTTCTGTTGGACTCCATTTCATGTTGGAATTCCAGGCAACGAAGCCGCGGATATATGTGCCAAAAATGCAATTCAAATCTTAAATGACCTACTACCTTTAGAAGACTTTAAAAGGGTTACAAAATGTATCATGTTGGAAGAGTGGCAGTTGGAATGGAATGAACAAGTAGGGAATAAGCTCTATTCTATAAAATCCACTGTTTCTCTCTGGCCATCGCTCTCTGTTAGAAAACTAGATGTTTTATTGACACGACTGAGAATCGGTCATACCAGGGTAACCCATAAACATTTACTTTTGAATGAAAGCCCTCCCATTTGCTTTCACTGTAACTGCCATCTCACAATTAAACATATTTTGACGGAATGCACTGGTCTTACCAGACTTTACAATAAATTTTTTCATACTTGCACCCCCTCTCTTCAGGCTCTCATAGGAGAACATCATCATAACTCAATTTTTAGCTTTTTAAAGTCTACTGGTTTTTACCCTTTAATGTAAATGTATATTGCTTGTTTTTACCTTTTTATGTAAACTTTGTATCATGGTTTCTTACCTTTTATTGTATATACTTGTTTTTTAACTGTTTGTCATAAGTTTTACTTGTTTGAACTTTGTATCCTTGTGTCTTACGTTTTAATGTAAATATTGCTTTTTACCCATTATTGTGAATTGTTTGCTTGCATGAAGTTTAATGGTTAACTTTTATTAAAGAAAATTCGGAAGGGAACTCCCGTCCACAATTTTTTTCTTTATGAAAAATATTAATTATAATAATAATAAAGAAAAGTTTTTATGATAACTGGTTTTTACATGTTTAAATTGGACAAACAAACAGTGATAGAATACAGAGTAACTGAATCACTCGTAGTTTGGCGCAGTATGTCCCGAAACGGGACCTTGTGTCAAAAAACCCGAACTAACCAAACCAAACCAAACCAATCTGGCACAGGGGGATCAATGGTTTGATCAGGTGGGATCCCAGAAATGTGAAATCGGAAGATCTTGGGAGAAAACGACTGACGTCGCTCACAGCAAGTTTCGCCATCAATCTCCAGTACCGCTTCGTTGCCAGTCGTTGGAGAACTCTCTCGTTTGTTGTGTCCCAAGAGCCAAGGGAATCAATTACAGTGGCTTCGACCCTGATGTTGGGAAAGCTGGGTCGGAGGAGGTCTCGCATACTTAGCATACTTTCGTTTTTTCTCTTCGCGTGCACGATGGAAGGCTACTGGGCGGTTGTCGAAAGGGATGGTAACATCCACAATAATCATTGAAGAGCCTTTAGTAATGACAAGGTCAGGGCGTAGGCCAAGACCCATCGATAACCTGATTTTCACTCACGACAGTCCAACGCCCAGCAGCAGCACGCTTCACTGTCTCGACGACCGCATTGTGTCGCTCCTTGTAGAGTGACGAGTACCTCATGCAATGATTTACTACATGAGGTAGGGTCTCTACACTACAAGTGCAGAAAGTCTCCTGCATGACTGGCCCCCAGGGGGCACTTTCTATAGGTGCTACGGGTGTCGCGACCCCGGGGTCCCAGCGATTTTTCTCTCTTCCCATTTCGCCTCCTCTTTTCTATGCTTTTCTCTGTTTTCTCCCTCGAGTGGTTTACTCTATAGAGGTGAGGGCTCTCTGTTTGAAGTTGGAAGCCGCTCTGTTGCGACCACTTCAGCAGGGAGAAACCACACATGGAAAAGAGAGAAAAAAGAAAAAAAAACTTAAAAAAGTAATCCAGAAAAGAAAAAAAAATTAACATCTACTAATATGTTCTTGTTTCCGTTTTGGTTTCGTTAGATTTTCGTTTGCATTTGCAGTGATACTAACAAGCTGAGGGCATATCAATGCCGATCCCGGATTCCTCCTCTCCTGCTCTATGGGTCCTACTACCACTCTTCGGCCTCTGCCGCGAGGTACACCGTTTGGGCTCGGGAACGGACTCATGTGGGTTTGGCGGGAGAAGGGAGGAGCGGCGTATGTCCGCAGTAATGGCTTTAAAGAACGCTCTGCCTGAAGCGGTCTCAGAGGCCGAGTCCCTTGGTTGCGTCTGGCTGGGTGGAGGGGACTCCGGCCATATCGAGAAATCCTCCTCGGTTTCGGCCAGGGACTGTGTACCAGGTGCACGTTATGGCGGTTTCCCCTCTATCCAGTACACGTAGTACTCCGGCGGTTACACTTGGCACGATAGAAAAGTGTGGGGAAGCGAGGTCTGGCGGGGGCCTCGTGGAACTGGAAGGAATCCGTGGTTTTTTTCTATTTATGGAGAACATAATGGAATCAGATTATGCGACTGAAGGCTTGCATTCGCAAGGCAACAAACCAAACGCTTCTTGGGCGAACATAGTGGAAGAATCTGAAAAAAATCAGACCACAAATCCTATCGAGCAAATCAACACCGTAGCAAGGTTTTTTTTCATTAAACGTACTGAGGGTTCCTTTGAGAAGACATCCCCGTTTCTCATTCATAAAAGTATGCAGTCATGTATTGGAGAGGTAAAAAACATTAAAAAAATGCGCTCTGGAGACATCTTAGTGGAAGTGGCTGACGCAAAGCAGTCTGAAAAACTACAAAAGTTGACAAAATTTGCTTATCATGATGTCATAATCTCACCGCATAACTCCTTGAACATTTCTAGAGGAGTTATTTCAGAACCTGACCTGTTATATTCCCCGGAGGAGGAAATAGTCAATAATCTAGAAAATCAGAATGTTTCTCACGCTAGACGCATTACAATCAAACGGGATGGAAAAATACTTCCTACAAAGCACATTATACTAACGTTTAAAACACCAAAAGTTCCATCTTACATAACAGCTGGCTACCTCAAATGTCCCGTGCGTCCATATATACCGAACCCCCTTAGATGCTTTCAATGCCAACGTTACGGCCACTCTAAGAATTCCTGCCGAGGCACCCTTACTTGTGCACGTTGTGCTATACCAGGTCACAGCAGCGAGAATTGTCAAGAATCACCCAAATGTGTCAACTGTAAAGAAAACCATCCATCATATGCCAAGTCATGTCCGAAATGGAAAATAGAAAAAGAAATTCAAACTGTCAGAGTTAATCAAAATCTATCATACCAAGAAGCACGCAGGTTAGTCGAAACACGAACCCCACAAACTGGTTTATCTTATGCTGCAGCCTCAGCCTCAAAAATAACAAAAACTATACACCCAGTGATGCGATCTATCGCAATTCAGACGGACACTCCTTATCAAATTTCAGTACCCCAACTACCCATGTTGAAATCACAACCAGTAAGTACTCACATTCAACCTTCTGTATCAAATAATGCAGTGCACAACAAACGCTCAGGAAATAAGGCACCCCCAACTCAATCCAAGAAAAATACGAAAAAGAAATCACCCATCACTAAACTAGACAGTAGATTGAAAATGGATAAATCATCATTTTATAAATCAAAGGCGACAATAGACCAAAAATCTCTTAAAAGAAAGGAAGATGAAACTGATGAAATCTCTTTGAGCGCGTCTGACCTTTCAGATGATCTTATGGAAGATGCAGCTAGTGACACCATTTCTGTTGAAAAGGCGAGTCCTGCTTTCTCAAAATTCTTTCGATAATGGCCCAAGTTATCTCCTGGAACTGCCACGGTTTAATGCACAAAATAGACGAGGTTAAATCTCTTTTATTTCAACATATGCCAGCTTGTATTGCCTTGCAAGAAACATACCTTCAGCCCTCGCAGAACCCTAAATTTCATAAATACAGCCTTGTTCGCAAAGATCATGAATCTGATGTAAAAGTTTCTGGTGGTGTTGCCCTTCTCGTATCCCATCAATATCCCTGCATATCTGTTAATCTGCAAACTACCCTCCAGGCTATTGCTGTCAGAATACATCTTTCCAAACTAATTACCATTTGTAGTTAATTAAACTCTC
>Ga0068630_1000569_pt1 | contig 11368 bp, 10 predicted proteins | sample InSIn4gowninarea_FD_77433 | JGI IMG/M metagenome (GOLD analysis project Ga0068630, IMG submission 77433) | Clean room microbial communities from NASA Spacecraft Assembly Facility at Jet Propulsion Laboratory, Pasadena, California, USA -... ... | reverse complement strand
GGTGGATTTACCTGATCGGCGTGATCTTTGCAGGGCTTTCCGTCAGCCTGGTTTACGCCATGATTCGCCGACGCTCCATTTTTGCCCAGGTAGATGATGTGGAAGACTGGAAAGACGAGCTGGTAGAAAAAATCAATGTGATCGAAGTGGAAAAGCCTATGCGTCGCTCCAGTGGCGTGACGGAGGTCCGCTACCATCACCTCGCTGACAAAAAAGAAAACCTGCTCCGGATCCGCATCCCGGATGTAGAAATGATGATTCTAGATGCAGAGGAAGCTTGCGATCGTTTCCGCTTTACACTGGCGCTCGGGATGCTGGATGAAGCGAGAGCGGCCATTGCGGAGATCGAGCAGGAACTCACAGAGCTGAAAACAGATTCCTCCCAAGTGGCCGTCACCAAGCAGGAAAACAAGGTCGTCATCCCGGAAATCGGTAAGCTGGTCGAGCAAGTAGAGCGCCGCCTGTCTGACTTGCGACTGGAGTACGGACTTTCGTTTCATGAATTGAAAGCGACGCTGGATGAAGTCGATACGATGCGCCAGCTGGTGAAAACCTCGCGTGCTGCCGGTGATGACGTTCACGCGTATGAAACCACCCTAAAAGCCCAGCAGCTGCTGGAGAGCGTGAACAAAGCGATGGAGCAGATCCCGGCCATGGTCCAGCGGGTTCAAAAAGAGCTGCCGGACGAATTCAAACAGCTCGAGGAAGGCATTGACCAGGTTGTACGCGACGGCTTCCAGCTGGAGCAAACAGCACTGGATCATTCTTTGATGCAAGCGAAGCAATTGCTGGCGGCAGCCAAAAATTCTTTGGAAGAAGGCAGTCTGGAAATGGTTCAGACCCATCAAAAGGCGTTTGAGGTATTGATGGATGCCACTTATCAAAGCCTGGAGGAAACGGTGCTCGCGCAGAGAGAAGCGGCAGCCGCGCACGCCATGCCAGCTGCTGTGCCAAAAGACGAAAAGCCCGTCGACGCTCTGCAGGAAGAGAGCGCTGAATTCCTCCATTCCCTTGTAGACACCGAGGAACAAGACCAGCCAGATGCCGAAGCCGACGAGTGGAAAGAGGAACGGGTGCAGGATGAGGGGCAGGATGGGAAAAAGCGCCCAGATGCAGCCCCTGCTTTGCAGACTGCTCGATCGGAGCAAGGGTCGGCAAAAGTCTACGACTATGAGGCACAAGAGGAATATGAGACCGAATATCCGGACGCTGCAGAGATCGCTGCTGCCGAATTGAGCACGGCGGAACGGGAAGTCCTGTTGAATGCCAAAGCGGTCCCGTTCCCGACTTCCCCGCGACAGGCTGCCGCACCTGCGAACCAGCCGGCAGCAGTAGAAGAGGTGGTCGATGACGAAGAGGAGTACGAATTGGTGATTCCGAAGCGTCCGGCTGAGTGGGAAGAGGGAAAGCAAGAGCCAGAGCCGCCTCATTTTGTCATTGAAACAGAAGATGACGCATTGGATGAACTGGAACGAATCTCGGGCACGCTGGTGCGGGTTCGACAACAAATCAAGCGAAGCTACCTGCCAGGAATTCCGGATCATTTGAAGTTCCTATTTGAAGAAGTGGTGCAGACACTGGCTCGAATCAAGGCCATCATGGAGCAGTACCGCTACGATCTGGAAGAGGTCGCGATTCTCATCCAGGACGCCAACGAATTGGTAGGCGAGACCGAGCGGATGGCTGAACGCGTCATCTCGACGTGTCAGCTGGCGGAAGGAGCCATTCAATACACCAATCGTTACCGCAGACAGAATCGCCAAGTAAACGAGCTTTTGACAAAAGCGGAACAGTCGTTTAGACAGCTCGCTTTCGCGGAAGCCTATCAGTTAGCAGAAGAAGCGCGCCTGGTGGTCGAAGGAGCTCCGGAAGAAGCAGATACGCGCTGGCTGCTGCGGCGGAAGAAAAAGGGGTGACACGCCTTTGAATTTTCCTCTGTTTCTTCTCCTGATCGGCGTCGTGGTGATGATCCAGCCTCGCACAAAACGCTGGCAATCCCGCATGGCTGCCCATTTCAAAGGAGATGAAAAGCGGGTCAAGCAGCGTGCCAACACGTTCTATTTGCTTGGCTTTGCTTTTATCATGGCAGGCTTGGCGTATTTGTACCAAGCGGCAGGATCTTGAAAAAATGAGAAACACCCGTGCCAAAAGCATCGGGTGTTTTTTCGTTAGCCAGAGGTTTTGCTGATTCGAGCAAAAAAAAGAAGCGCCGCTCACCGTGGCGACACTCCATATAGGGAAGATAAAGGGAGTAAAGGTGTGATAACCAGCATCTTACAACTAGGGGGGAGTAAGATGCTGATCACTCTTTTTCCAAAAAGAGTACCTTCTCTATAGGTTCCCCGTTTGAAAGCACCTTAAACCTCTTTTGCAGAATATTTTTCCAGTGCTTCGATGGCGCTGTGGGTTCCGGCGACATGCCCGGAGGAAAAGGCAATGGTAATATTGTAGCCGCCTGTGTGTGCATGCACGTCCATCACCTCGCCGGCAAAGTAAAGGCCATCCATACACTTGGACTTCATCGTGCGCGGATCGATTTCCTTTACGCTGACGCCGCCGCCTGTGATGAATGCTTCTTGCAGGGAGAGGGTTCCCGTGATCGATAGCGGGAATGCCTTGATGATCTTCGCCAGACCTGCCCACTCCTGCTTGCGCATGTGGCTGAGCGTCGTCTCCTCCGGAATGGAAGCCAGCGAGAGCAAGAGAGGGATGATTCGCTCGGGCAGATAGCCCTTCAGGACGTTCTTCACCGCTTTCTTCGGCTGCTCCTCTAAAAGGCGCCAGCTCTCCTCAGCGATTTCGTCTGCCGACTTGGTGGGCATGAGATCGATGGTGAGGGCAAGCGGCTTGTCCCCGTGCTTTCGCTGCGTAATAGACACGTAATGCCCCATCCGCAGCGACGCTGGACCAGACAAGCCTTGATGGGTAAAGATCATGTCCCCTTCTTGAGTATTCACCTTTTTCCCGTTGGGGGCATGCAACGTCATTTCCACGTCGCGCAATGAAAGACCTTGCAGCGATTTATCCCGAATAAATGGATCGTTTGCCACCAGAGGCACTTCCGTAGGATATAGATCGGTAATCGTATGGCCGGCGTCCTTGGCCCAGGAGTAGCCATCGCCAGTCGATCCCGTCTGAGGGACCGAGCAGCCGCCGACGGCAATGACGACACAGGAAGCGGTCAGTTCTTCCCCGGATTGCAGACGGATTCCTACTGTGCGTCCATCCGCGTAGAGCACTTTGTCGACAGGACTGTTCAGCCGTACCGTAACACCTTGCCTTTTCATCTTGTCGATCAGGGCTTGCGCGACGGTAACGGCTTTATCCGTCACGGGGAACATGCGGCCGCGGTCCTCTTCCTTCAGTGCGACGCCGAGCTCCTCAAAAAACTGGATGATTTCTCGATTGCTGAACTGGGCGAATGCACTGTACATGAATCGTCCGTTTCCGGGCATTTGCTTGATCAGTTCATCTTGTTCCTTGGCATTGGTCACATTACAGCGGCCGCCGCCGGAGATGATCAGCTTCCGTCCGAGCTTGCCGCCTTTTTCCACCAGGCAGACTTTCGCTCCCTGTGCGGAAGCAGCGACAGAGGCCATCAATCCGGATGGACCTCCGCCAATAATAATGACATCGTAATCGTTTTCAGATCTATGCATGGAATGTTCTCGTCCTTTTTATATAGGGTAGGCCATCACCCATTGTACCACAAGCGCCAGGGACTTTGCTCTTACCCGCGGGACGAAGCATTGAGGATCGAGGCGAGAGGCTGCTTCTCTAGCACGTAACGGACGACATCCTGATCACGGATCAGATACGTCACCGTGTAGCCTTTTTCCATGTAGGAAGTAAACAGCTCGCTTGTCATCATGCGCCATGCCTTGGCGTTGTCCAGCTCTTTTCGTTTGACCTCCTGAAATTGGGCTGGGACGGGGAGAAGGAGTACGGGCTCCTGCAGATCCAGCTTCATCTCGAGAGGACGAGGCACTTGATCGACAAGTTCATAGGTGAGGACCTCGGGTGCGTCCTCGATCCCCGTGGGCTTTGTTGCTTGTCCGGCGTGATGACGCTCTACTCGATTGCTGCTTAAAAACCATTCCACGAGGAAACGGTCTGTCGGAAGTCCGCGATTGAACTCATCATCCAGCGGGCCGTAGCAGTCAGGCAGATAGGTACGGACGACCCCTCCGAGCTTGACGATATTGAGCATGCCGTTGACGGTTTCCAGAGGGTCATACGTCCAGGTGACTTTCGTATGCCCCATGGCAAGGGCTTCGTCACGCTGCTGCCACTTCATCTGCACACCCAGGCCCCTCTTGCGGTATTCAGGCAGAAAGCCGAGCATGTGGGAACAAAGATGAGGTTCGCCGTGAGAATAGCCGGGAAAACTGTAGAGGAAGCCAATCATCTTATCCTCGTCGAAAGCTCCCAGAAAGAGGCCGCCGAATTTGGCGAGCGTAATGGTCATGTGGTAAGGAATGACTTCGTCTGTATTCCAGACAGCCCCTTCCAGAGCTTCAATCTGCTGCAGCTGCAGCGGCTCCGTCAATTTGCGAAAGGTAATGGTCATGTGTTTTCCTCCCAAACAAGGTGTTTAGGTTAAGCATTCGGGAAACATGTGCGCATTCCTGCCACAGATTGGTTGCATCCCTGCGCCCCCTCACCGATAATAGAGGTCGTAGATCATTATTTGGCAGTACATAGAGGAGGCACGACTGAGATGGCAAATGAGTTTCAGCTCGAGTTGTGGAAACGGTTGACAGAAGCACCCGGCGCACCTGGCTTTGAAGGGCCAGTACGCGATATCATGCGGGAATACATAGGTCAGTATACAAATGAGCTCGTGTACGACAATCTTGGCAGCATGTTCGGCGTCATGCGCGGCGATGAGCAGGGACCGCGCATCATGGTAGCGGGCCATATGGATGAAGTAGGCTTTATGGTCACACGCATTTCAGAAAAAGGGTTTATTTCCTTCCAGACGCTCGGTGGATGGTGGGGGCAGGTCCTGCTGGCGCAGCGCGTGCAGATTATTACCGGAAAAGGCGTAATCGAGGGCGTCATCAGCTCGATTCCGCCGCACGTACTGAGCGATGATCAGCGAAATCGTCCGATGGATGTACGCAATATGTACGTCGATATCGGTGCAGATACGAGGGAGGAAGCAGAGCGGCTGGGCATTCGTCCGGGTCAGCCCATTTTGCCGATCTGTCCGTTCCAGGTGATGGCGAACCCGCGCCGGATCATGGCCAAATCATGGGACAACCGCTATGGCTGCAGCCTGGCCGTGGAGCTGGCCAAAGAACTGCATGAAAACCCGGGACATCCGAATGTGGTGTATGTGGGCGCTACCGTGCAGGAGGAGCTGAGCGGGGCTCGCGGTGCCAAAACAGCTGCTGAATTGATTCAGCCTGATCTCTTCTTGGCTGTGGATGCCAGCCCGGCGGGGGACATCCCGGGCGTTCGTGAAGAAGGAGGCAAGCTGGGCGGCGGACTCTTGATGCGTATTTACGACCCGCTGTACGTCATGCCGGTCGGTCTCAGAGAGCTTTTGATTTCTACCTGTGAGGAAGAAAAGATCCCGTACCAGATTTACGTGGCCAAAGGATCCACGGACGCGGGCGTGGTCCAAAATCACGGAAAAGGCGTGCCGTCCGCGGTGATCGGCATTCCATCCCGCTATATCCACAGTCATGCATCGATCATAGACACGGCAGACTACGAAGCGGCCAAACGTCTCCTATTCTCCATTGTGCGCAAGCTGGATCGAGGGACATGGGAGTCCATCCTGCCGCGATAAACAACGAAAGGGAGGTGGCGCGGTGAACGCCATCACTTTATATACCAGGCGTCTTGGGCAGGCCACATCCTTTGAGTTCAATGTGTTCGACAACCAGTTCGCGACGGAGAACCTGGCGGTGCGCAAAGTCTTGATGGCCATGCTTGAATCCGTCCACGAGCGCCTGAGTGAGGTAGAGATCGAGTACAATGACAGCATGCTTGCCGAAAAAGTGGGAGCAAAACGGGCAGGGGAGCTCCTCCGGTTTCTCGGCGCTTCCAAAGACAACAGCCGGGAGAAGATGAGCAACGGAGTCGTGGTCAGCCGCACGTTTCGCGCACCATTGACAGAGGAGCGCTACGAGTATTTCTACAGCCTCAAGGATATCGCGACACTTGCCCATTACCGCTTGAAAGAAGGCGAAGAGGATCGGATCGTCTTCTACTTTACCCGCTATTTGCAGCTGATCGCCCCTGACGATCAAGCACAGGACAAGTTTTTGGCGAGACTCGACGCCTTCTCCTTGCCTTACAAGCTGCTGCCGATCACGTAATCCGTAAACAAACAAAAAGCCATGGACTCCACAGAGGAAGGGAGCTCATGGCTTTTGTATTAAGCGAGATGTACGCGCTGTTCCTGCACGAGTGGGTCGAGGAGCTCGTTTGCCCTTGAAATTTGATGCGCGTGGTGAAAGGTCTCCTCGGGGACGCTCTGAAAGAACGCATCTACGACCTTGGGGCAAAACTGGGTTCCCTTGTTGCGGATGATTTCATCGCAGGCTTTGGAAAAGGAGAGTCCTTTTCGGTACGCACGCGAGGAGGTCATGGCATCGAAGGAATCTGCTACGGCCGTGACACGTGCAATGATAGGGATGTCATCCTGCTGCAGCTGGTCCGGGTAGCCTTTGCCATCAAAGCGCTCATGATGATGACGGGTAATCGCCAGAATGGATCGAATGCTGGCAGCGTCCCTTTTGTCGACCTGCGCATACAGTTTCCGCAGAAGAGCCTCGCCGCGGACGGGATGGGACTTGATGCTGTGGAATTCTTCGTCGGTCAGCTTACCCGGCTTGAGCAGTATGCTGTCTTCGATCCCGATCTTGCCGATGTCATGGAGCAATCCGCCCGTATACATCAAGTCGAGCGTTGGCTCATCGAGTCCCATCTGCTTGCCGATGATCCGCATGTAATAGGCCACGCGCTGCGAGTGACCGGATGTGTACGCGTCGCGCTCTTCCAGGGCGACTGCAAGGGACTTGAGGATGCTCTGGTTGACTTCTGCCAGCTGCTCTCCGCGCAAAGTGGAGGAGAGGAGGGCTTTTTCTTTCCGGAACGTGAGGGTAAACAGGATAGCGGCGATCAGGTAGCTTCCCACGATGAGAAAGATAAGAAAGCCTTTGACCTTACTGAATTGCTCGTAAAATTCACCCTCGGGGGAGATCAGGCAAATGTACCAGTCCCATTGGGGGTAGTAGCGAATCACAGCGATCTTTTCCGTACTGGAGGAACCGTCCGGCAGCGCCCATCGATAGGTACTGACCGTTCTTCCCTCGTTCAACGTCTGTTTCACCAGGAAACGTTCGCCGGGATTGGGTAGATTGTACATGTTTTGTCCCTCGAGGGAGCTGTGTACGATGTAGGTTCCTTGGGAGTTGAAGGCGAACAGTTCATCACCCTGGGCAAGCGTCAGCTTGACTTGTGAACGGTCGCGGGTCTGATCCGGCTTTTTGGGACCGACCATTATGTCTCTGATCTGATTTTCGGCTTCCGTGTAGCTGATGATTCCGTCTTTCACCTGATCGTTATAAAGCGAAAGAATTTGCGTTACGGTGTTCAGCTGCCTGTCCATCGCATGTACGCCAGATTGAAAATAGAGCTTCTTCGCCTCTGAATAACCGATGACAACGACCACCGTAAAGATGATGGGGAGAAGCACGAGAAATAAAGGATAGAGATGAGATTTGGCCGTTGGTTTGAGTGGCAAGGCTCTACGTCCTTTCCGTTTATTGGATAGCTGTTCTTTCATAATAGGCGATCCAGGCATAACCTTCAAGAAAATATCCGAATATTGTCGAAAATTAATACAGGACTTATGGATTAGGAAAAGGGAGCATTCATATAGGTGAATGCTCCTGGATGACTCTTATGTGGAAGGGCGATTAGGCCCTTCCAGTTTTTTATCTCCGTAACCGGGTGCATCGTTTTGGACGGAATCCGGTTGACGGTTTCGTTCGGCATTTTGTTCATTACGGCCAACTTTTTGTTTTTGCTTGTTCATGCAAGTCTCCTTTGTTTACAGCCATGAATCCGAGCTGGATTTTGCCTGCTTTGGGTGGTAACGACGAGTGGTTGCGACATCCTCCAAATGTACGAACAGGGAGGACAAAGGCATGCGCTTGCTACCCTCCGCTTTTGAAATCTGCTGGCTTTCTGCTTTTCTCATGTAGCTCCCTCCTTGTTTCCTGGATCGGTCTGTTTCTTCTGTGCATTTCCGTGCTTGTGCCGAGCCATTGCATAGATCGCGAACAATCCAAGGACGGCCGTCACGAATAAAGTGATGACTCCATAGGCGATCCATGGATTTGGACTGCCTACACCGCCCAATCTTTCCACCATGAGTCCGCCGACACTCGTACCGATAGCCGTACCGATGCCGGAGACGAAGTTGGAAAAACCGAAGTAAGCTCCCAGCCACTCCTCCTTGGCGAAATGGGTAACGAGGCTGTCTTGCACAGGCATAAACAGCATTTCTCCCAAAATGAACAGGATGGCTGCACCGCTCAGGGTCATAAATTGTTCCGCCCACCCCATGACTGTCAGCCCTGTGCCCAAAAGCGTCGTGCCAAGTGCGAGAGACAGGTAGGGATTGATCCTCTGCAGGACAAAGCGGGAGATTCCCCCCTGCAGCAGGACGACACTGATCGAATTGATCGTCCAGATCAAGCCGATCATCGTGGCAGAATGGAGGACATGTTCCCCGCGCAGCGGCAGGATCAGGGCAAATTGAGCGTAAAGCGCCCAGATTAGGAGCGTAATTCCGGAAAACAGCAGGAAACTGCGGTGAGTCAGGATGTTCTTATACTCCGAGAGCGGTGTCCGCTTGCAATCGGGACCTACGCAGCGATCATCCGGGAGGCTGAAGCGGATAAGTGCCGAGAGCGAACCGAAAACCAGTGCGGCCAAAAGAAAAGGCTGTTGGCCGACGGAGGTCATCCAGGCGATCACGACTCCCGCCACGATGATGCCGGAATGCGCCAGAATGCCGCGCCACGAAAAAGCAGCGGTTCGTTGTTCAGAATGGACTTCATCCGCAATCATGGCTTTGATCGTGGGGGCGAGCAAGCCAAGTCCCAGACCGTTGACTGATGAAAACAGGAGAAACAGCCAGTACGAGAATGCGTAGTGATAGCCGAGCATCGCACTGCCCTGCAGCATGGCACCGATCGTGATGATGCTGCGTCTGCCAAAGCGGTCTGACATGGGGCCACCCAGGAGACTGCCAATCTGATAGGTGATACTGCCTGCCCCCAGCACTAACCCTACCTGAGAGAGGGAGAGAGCGCGTGCCTTTTCCAGAAAAATAGGAAAGACCGGAATGACCAGATAAGAGGCGAGGTGCATGAAAAAAACCAGCAGCAAGAGCAATAAATAGGGCTTGTTGCGCCACAGTGAGCGAGCCTGGGCTTCCATGATCGTCTCCTCTTTTGTTCTACAGATAGGAATTTATAAGATTCCTATCCAGTACAAGTGCAACTATGGCTCCGCTTAAAGGCTTGGCGCAGCCAAGTTTTCTAGATCTCCGTATTAGTATGAGTGGAATGCGAGTGGATCTATTCACGAAATTGGGCAGAAGCGGAAAATGAGAGGGAGCAGGACAAAAGTCCAATCCAATGAGGAGAGGACGACATATACCTATAAAGAAGAAAGCCGTGGGCGGGTCGCCTGGTAGGCAAGGCGTGTGGGAGATCGAAGGGGGGATAGACATGAGTGGTTTTTTTAACCAAGATGGCTTTGAAGTGGTCATCTGGATCGTTGTGATCATCTTTCTCCTCTCTATATTCTTTGATGAAGGGATTGATTAAGATGAGTTCATATCGATCGGTCCGACGCTTGAATCGTCACTACAAATCCAATGAAGGTTTTAAGGCGTGGGTGAGAGCCAACGAGCAATGGTTCAAGGATAACCCGGATGTATTTAAAAAGCTGCTCAGCAATCCGAGTATGGTCAATCTATTCATGGATCACATGGTACAGCACTCTCCGCGAATTGAAAGAAGACTGCGCAGGCTGAAAAGAAGAAAATAAATCGGCAAACGGCGGCATGAAGGAAAGGAAAAGCATGCCGCTTTGCTGCGTACCCACACCGGTTCTCTTACGTGATCATAAAAACCAGACAAGCCGCGTAAGGATAAACCATATACCTCGCAGTCGGGAGGGGGGATTCTTTCATGGCTCAAGTGATTTTGACCTTTTTTGTGGCGTATGGCATTGTGGTGGGAGGCTCGCTCTCGGGTGGCCTTGGTGCATTTTTAACGGACAAACCACCTCTCTTGTCCAGGGCTAAACATGCAAATCAAAAAATTAGAAAGACACTTGCTGGACGACTCCAAACGAGGGCATGGGCATTTTTATGTACAGGATTTAGGTCAATGCCCGGACACCATATGGTCTATCCACTAATATCCTATAGAGAACCTAGATTGAACGTGAGTAGGAGGGGAAATCATGAGCCTGTTCAACGGTGGAAATGGGATTGCGTTGATCCTCGTACTGTTTATCCTGCTGGTCATTATCGCAGCCGAAGACTAATTCTTCCAAAAGGAAAAGCTGCCTGTACATTTGGATACAGGCAGCTTTTTTATGCTAGCGAAGTTGCTTGCGAATCAAATCTTCGATAGAGTCTGCAATGACGCTGGTCGGGCGATTCAGATCGTCCATATGCAGACGGAAGCGCACATAGCGTTCATCCAGATTAAAAGCTTCTTCAAACGCTCCCAGGAAGCCGCGTGCACGTTTGTCCAGCTCCATCAGCACCTCTACACTATGATCCCGCAAGAAGAATACGACTTCCAGCTCTTCCAGACGACTGCGGTAAGGACCTGTCGGACGGAATTCAAACTCCTGCACAAACGGATGCGTTTTCCCTAAATGGCGATTGTACTCACAATCCACCTTGTACAATTGGAACCCGATGGTCTGGATTGCATCCAATACTTTCGCCATCAATGGATGGGGACGTACTTCGATAAAGTCGGAATCTCCAGGGTCAATCGCATTTTTGATATCCAGCCCCGTCCGCAGGTAGACGGGTTGGCGTCCCATCGTGAGCGGCGTTTCATAGGGCAGCTGGAATGCGAACGGGAGCACCTTGTGTTCTTTCGGCTGCAAGACGATCGGTTCTGTCAGGCGATGCTTGAGCAGGGTGCATTCTTCTTTTACCTTGGTGTCATTCGTTTCCCGTTCGTAATGCGTGATGACATACATGTAAATCTCGTCGATTTCCTGGGCCACGTCTCCTCCGGTAAGATGCACCTCACCGGATAGTACATCCCCGGGCATCAGGGAATCCTGCTCCAATCTTGTGTCCACT
>Ga0068630_1000567_pt1 | contig 11404 bp, 11 predicted proteins | sample InSIn4gowninarea_FD_77433 | JGI IMG/M metagenome (GOLD analysis project Ga0068630, IMG submission 77433) | Clean room microbial communities from NASA Spacecraft Assembly Facility at Jet Propulsion Laboratory, Pasadena, California, USA -... ... | reverse complement strand
CAAAAACAGGGAGATTAATCTAGCCTCCTTCTCATTTTTGGAGAAATTACATATATCTATTTATATAAATACTTTCGATCATAAAAACAGGGAGATTAATCTAGCCCCCTTCTCATGGTTGGAGAAATTACATAATGCAACAGCAGGTAGATTAATCTACGGTCTGTTTCCTTCTCATAGTTAGACACAACGTTTCCTTTTCTCATAGTTAGAAATAACTTAAAGCAACAGAAGAAATTACGAAATAACGATCTGTTTCCTTCTCATAGTTAGAAATAACGTTTCCCTTTCTCAGAGTTAGAAATAACTTAAAGCAACAGAAGAAATTACGAAATAAAAATATGATTGATTGCTATGGAAAAGATTGAATTAAATTGTTCGAGGTCCAATGTTCTTTTGAGATGACGCTATTACATGCTTAGGGTTAGGGTTATTTAGGACTATTTCAATAGTTATAAGTTAGAGGGCTTCTTCTTTTTGATTTTAGAGTGCTCTTACATGCTTAGGGTTAGGTTTATTTAGGATTATCACAATAGTTATAAATTAGCAGGCTTATTCTTTTTTACTTTAGAGTGCGTTTCGAATTTATGCTTTTCGTACATGGTACTCTTACATCCTTAGGGTTAGAGTTATTTAGATAGTTGTTAGTAAACTTGAGTCGAGTGTATTTGGAATTATTATTATTTTATTATTTATTTATTTATTTATTTTATTATATGTTTATTTGGTTTTTTTAACTTTTTTAATCGGTTATAAGTGTATTCTTATTTTTTTTAATTATTATAATAGTTTTCCATTTTATTATATTAAACATATTCTTTTTAATTTGTCGCCTTGTATTTAATGACATAATTTGTAATATTTTATTTATAAATTAGTTAATAAATTCAGTCTTAAAAGTGTATTTGGTTTTAAAAATAAATCATTGTGGATGAAAATAAATTTGAAAGTAAATTAATTTACATAAAAATTGACTTAAATTTATTTAATATTGGATTTATCATGCGCAGAAAAGGATCAAATCCCTCGAGGTGCAAATCTCTTTTTTGGAGTGTAGAATTTGAGGAAAGGATTGCACCTCTGCCCATGATTTTTGGAGTGTAGAATTTGAGGAAAGGAATGCACCTAGCCGCATGATAGATTGAGTGTTAGATGGATCTAAGATGGTTCCAGTCTATCAGTGTTAGATGGATCTAAGATGGTTCCAGTTGAGGGCAACAATGTCACATTTTCATGCTATCATTATTATGTATATGCTTGAGATTAATTTGAAAATTCACATTATGTTTTCTTTGTTTTCATTCTCTTCTTTAATTTAGTCTCTCTTTATTGCCTTTAATGGCTTGTACATCCTTGTTTGGATATTTTGAATGGTTTGTGTATTTATGTATTTCAATTTGGATGATAATTTTTTTTAATGATACAGTTGTTGTGTTATATTTTATATGTTTGTTGTGTTATATTTTAAATGTGTATGTAATTGTCTATTAGTAATTAGTTGGTGATGGAGAAGGGAGAGAATCTTGTCAATAATTTGCAGGAGGATTGATAATACACATCTATTTCATTTAATTTTAGTTATCACAACTTCTGACAACTAATTAATTATCAATAGTATTACTAAATATATCTTGAAGAATAGTCTTAATAATTTTTTGCGGCAAGATTACTCTTGAAATAACTTTTTGCTTTGCTAATGTTCGAAATAATTTATTTCCTTCAAGAATATTGTGATGATTTTTTTATCTATAGTCTATTCGAAAAAGTCAAGAAATAATGTATTTTTGATTTTTTTAATGAGTGGCTAGAATTATAAAATATTTACATTATTTGCTTCTCCAATCAATTATCATATCTCCTTCAAAAATATTTTGATTTGTTTTGAATATTTATAAATATATATTTTCCTCTTATAAATATTATGAATACATTATTATATACAATTATCTATTAGTAATTTGAATATATTTTGAATATATGTAATTGTCTATGAGTAATTAGTTCGTGACGTAGAAGGGAGCTGATATTAGGAAGGATTAAGTTTCACTTTGGAGGAGGATTGATTCTGCCAATATATTTCATTTTAATTCTAGGTATCACAAGTTATCACAACTAATTATTTTTCAATAGTGTAGTTTTAGGTATTAAATAAATTTTCTTAAATCTACATTAAGATTAACAACATCTAATTCATCTAATGAAAGCAATAAAATAACATTAGAAAACAATATGTACACTGAAATCAATGCATCTAATGCAAGCAATCAAATATAATTAGAAATCAACATCTACACTAAAATCAATGCATCCAGTGAAAGAAATCAAATAGGATTAGATATCCAAATCTACGATGAAATAAATGCATCTAGTGAAATTAGTACAAAAGGATTAGAGATCAATATCTACACTAAAATTAATGCATCTAGAGAAATCAATAAAATAGGATTAGAAATCAACTTTTACATTGAAATCAATGCATCTAGTGCAAGTAATTGAATAGAACTCTAAGAAAATATCATCTACCCTGAAATCAATGCATCTAGTGCAAGAAATATTCCTCCCTCTCTTTCCCCTCCATCTAATATTGAAAAATATTTTTAATAATTTAGAAATCTCAAGATTAACAACATCTAACTGATCTAATGCAAACAATCAAATAGGATTAGGAAAGAACAATTACACTAAAAATAATGCCTCTAATGCAAGCAATGAAATAAGATTAGAAATCAACATATACACTGAAATCAATGGATATCGTGCAAACAATAAAATATAATTAGAAATCAACATCTACAGTGAAATCGATGCATCTAGTGTAAGAAATCAAATAGGATTAGAAATCACCATCTACATTGATATGAATGGATTTAGAGTAAGAAATCAAATATGATTAGAAATAAACATCTACACTAAAATGAATGCATCTAGTGCAAATAATCAAATATAATTAGAAATGAAAATATATATTTAAATCAATGCATCTAGTGCAAACAATCAAATAGGATTATAAATCATCATCTACATTGAAATCAATGCATCTTGTGCAGGAAATCTCATTCACTCTTCCCCCCTCCCTTTGCCTCTCTTTTGTCACTCTATACCACCCCAAAAGTATACACAATGTTTCTCCATATCTATCTAACTCCCTCTCCCTCTTTTTCTCTCTCTCTCCCTCTCCACCCCTTATATTTCTCTTCCCTTCTACTCTCCTCTCTCCTTCTCTCTCTACCTTATCACTCCCTCTCTCTCTCTCTCTCCACTTTTCTCTCTTTATGTATTTCTTCTTACCTACCTCACCCTCCCTCCAACTCCATCTCTCTTCCTCCCCCTCTCCTCTCTGTCATGTCCTCTCTCTCTTCCTTCCTATTTGTCATATCCTCTCCCATATCACTCTGTCTCCCCCTTTGTCTCTTCGCCCTCCAACTTTGTCATTATCTCCCTCCCTCTCTCTTCTCTCCTTCTCTCCCTGTTCATTCAATCTGTCCTTCCTTGTATCTCTATCTCACCACAAAATATATACACTCTCTATCCATCTCTCCCTTGTCACTCCCTCTCTGTCTCTCCACTTTTCTCTCTTTATATCTTGATCTGAAAATGAGATTTTAGACAATTATTAAGGTATTATAGACTCATATGCATGGATTTTCCTATGTTACTTTATGGAATGGATCAATAAGATTGCAAAATACATAGACAATGAAGCAGTTAAAGAACATAATAGAAAACACACATAAACACAACAACCTTAATAAGGAGTTCACCCAGCACTCCTGGGCTACGTCACCTGGTCTAGCATTCAGTGGTGACCTCTCTATTATGTCTTCAAAAGTAGAGTTTCTACAAAAGTGAGCTCAATCTGATTCTCACATAACATATACAAAACAACAAGGCTTCACTGGGATCCCCCAAGTCTTTCTAAGTACACAGATTCTCCTCATTGACTCTCTATCTATGTTTACTCTTTACCTCAACACTGTTTGCCTTTGTCTTCTTTCTTCTATGGTTTTAATGCCAATCGGTGCTGTCTGTTCGTTTCTCCTTCTCGGGCTCTCTAGCTCCTAGCCTCTGTCTGCTCAGATCCCCCTTTGAGCGTTAGCAATCATTTCTAAATGCTTTCAGGGATGGTGGCGACCTGTTCTGTAATGGAATGGGCCATCGGGCCTTTGAAATTTCCAAAAACAACGTTTTATTTTTACACAGAGAAAAACTACAAAACACGGGAAAAATCTGCCAAAACATTGTTCATTGGACTTCAAATACTATAAACTCCCCTTATAACTCTTATCCGGTTCGCCTTTATGTTGCTTATCGTATCTCCATCGTTGATCTAGAAGATCTAGATCCAATGATTGTGGTTCATTTCGGGCGGCCCATGCATACGAGAGTTAACTGCACGAAAAGAGTGGTTTTCTCTCTCCAAGGCCTGGACACGTGGTAGCTAATGTATGGGCTCGGGCGGAGCCCGACCAAAACCTCTTACCGCCTTCAGTGCTCTAAAATCCCACTTGTTTCAAGGTTTCCTTTTATATTTGAAAATACATTTAAAACATGAAAATCCTGCTTATATCAAACTTGAAATAATATATATTTGAATTAAAAAACCCTTTCGAGTTCAGTTTGATTGCATTGACGCATTTTCTTTTGTTTTTCATTTATTTAATGAAAATGAAATTTACATTGAAAAAGCCCTTTTTCCGGACTTGAAAATATATCAAATATTTCCTATAGCTTAATTGGGTTCGGCCATTGCATCACACATATGTAATGACCTTGCTCCTTGTATTTGCTGATTGTAATATCGTGATTCAACTTCGATTGTCGATCTGCGCGCTTGATCGATGATCCTCTTTGACCTGTGCTAATCACGATCGCAACTATTATATGGTCGTCTCTGATAGCCTCCGCCTGTCACCGTCGATTGCAATGTGCGAATCGGATCTCGACTGTTGATCGGCTAGATCCGATGGCTCCTATGCATCGCTACTGATAACTTGTTTTTCCACTGTTTCTTATTATTTTTCACTGACAATAGTGTTTTCCACCTTTTCTAAGGGTTCTTCCTTATGCAATAGTTTTGATATTCTTAAAAGGTTTTGAAGACTTGGTTTTTTGGATCCATTTTGGATCACACCTTCCCAATGAAAAGGCTTTTGGACCACCAAAAGTTGGTTTCTAAGCATCAATCAAGTGAGGATACAGCTTCCTCACTTGTCCAATCTCTATCCATCTTGCACTACTTGGGCTTGAACCTTTGAGTCTAATTCTGAGATACTCAACATCCCCTCTCTGCGTAGTTCTCACCTTCCTATCTAGAACTCTATCTTCCTGCAACTCATTGAGATATTTAGGCAACTAGACTTGATCACCAACTTAGAAGCTATGCTCAATTCAATGTTTTTCACGCCTTGCCTTGTACTTGGCTTGGCTTCTTTCCAGTTGTTCTTGCATTGCCTGGTGAATTTCTTGGATCTGTTCAATGAATTTGGTTGCTTTTCCCACATCACTGTGTCCATCAACTACTATGTCTTTTCCAAAGACAAAATCCAAGGGAGACCTTGGTATAAAACCAAAACAAGTCTCAAAAGGAGATCCATGTGTACAAGAGTTCTTAGCGCGGTTGTAAGCATGTTTCATAACACAAATGTTCATCCCAAAGCTTGGGATGCTTGCTGCAATAGCCCCTAAGCAACTGGATCACTGTCCTGTTGACCACCTCTATTTGGCCATCTGTTTGTGCATGAAAGAGTGTGCTCTTCTTCAGTTTGGTGTCCATCAATTCCCACAGACTTGACCAAAATTTCCCAACAAATTAGGAATCTCGATCAGATACAATGGAAGTGGGTAACCCAAAATGAACCCATACATGTTGAAAGAACAACTTTGTTGTTTGTTCAGCTATAATCTACTTGTTACAAGGTATTAAAATATACATTTTGCTGAACCTATCCATAATAACATATAAATAATCATGACCTTTTCTAGATTTTGGCAATCCCCCAACAAAGTCCATGGAAACACTTCCCCAAGGATGAGAAGGAATTGGAAATGGAGTGTACAAGCCTAGTTTTCTATTGTTGGACTTTATTTTAGCACACATGGTACACCCTTTATTATATCTAGAAATTATTTCAGCATTCTTGGCTAATAATAGAACCTTTGTGGATGTGCAATTGTTTTACTTATACCAAAATGACCTGATATTAGAGAAGTGTGTGCTTCTCAGATTATGTTAACTCTTTTAGTTTGAGGAATGCATAGATTTCCCAAATGATACAAGAGTTGGTCCTTAACATGATAATCCAATTCTTCTACTTGTTTTCCATGACTTAAAGTTGCATATATATCTTTAAAATCTACATCTTGAGCATATTGTTCATGTAGCTTTCATGCAATACCGAGTTATGCTTAATTATAGTAGATGCATTTATGATTGGTCTCGATAACATATCTGCAACCTTGTTGTGTATGTCTTTCTTATATTTGATGACAAGATGAAACTGTTGTAGAAATCCCATTCATCTATAGTGTCTTGATTGCTGCAATTTATTTTGTGAGTGCAAATATTGAAGTGGTTGATGATGAGTATGTATAACTATTTTTTGGCCCAATAGGTAATGTTTTCACTTTTTCATGCTCTGCACTAATGCATACAATTCTTTATCATATGTGGGATAATTAACTACTACAAAATTAAATGTCCCATAATTATAACAGATGGGTTTCCCACATTGCATCAACATTGCTCCCATGGCATAGTCACTCACATTTGTTTCAATCTCAAATGGTCTTTGAAGATCTGGCAATCCTAGTACTAGTTCTGTGATATTTTTTTCCTTCAAGGTATTGAAGGCTTTCTGTTGTTTGCCTCCCCACTGAAACACATTGTTCAATCATGTCAAAGCATGTAAGGGAGCTGTAATCAAGGAAAAGTTAGCAATAAAATTTCTCCAATATTGTGCTACTCCTAGGAAGCTCCAAGCTTTTGTAGTAGATTTGGGTATATGCTAGTTCACAATGACTTCAACCTTAGAGGGATCTATCTTCAATTCACCATGCCCTACAATGTGACCCAAATAACTTAAAGATGTTTTTCCAAATTCACATTTTAATAATCAATGTAGAGATTTTCTCTTTTCAAAACATTTAGAGTCCTCTTTACATGCTTCAAATTTTCCTCCCATGTTTTACTGAAAACAACAATGTCATCTAAATATAAAATTACAAAATCATCAATAAAAGGTCAGAGTACATCATTCATAACTCTCATGAAAGTGGAAGGAGCATTAGTGAAGCCAAAAGGCATGACTAGCCATTCATACAACCCTTACTTTGTTTTGAAAGAAGTCTTCCATGCATCTTGTTCTGCTACTCTGACCTAACGGTAGCCAATATGCAAGTCTAACTTGGAAAAGTAAATTGCCTCTTTCAGCTAATTTAATAGATCATCAATGTGAGGAAGGAGATAACGATTCTTGATTGTTATTTTATTCAATTCTCTATAATCAATACACATCCTCCATGAACCATCTTTATTTCTCACCAACATGATTGGCAATATGCATGGTGATGTGCTTGGCCTTATGAACCATTTATCGAGTAGCTCCTGTACTTGCTTCTTGATCTCTGCATTCTCTAAAGTGGATAACCTATACATTCTAATGTTATGCAATGGATCATCTTGCTGCAAATGAATATTGTGTACTATTTCCCTTTGGGTGGCAGACATTTAGGTTCTTGAAATGGGATATCATATTTTGAAACAACCTTATCTAAATCAATTTTTTGTTTAGCATCATAGCCTTCAAATGCATTGGTTTTATTAGTGGTCTTTTCCTTGACAACCATTAGTAAAAATTTCTTGCATGAATTTAAATTCTTTTCATCTGCCCCAAGTTAATGAGAGTGTAGTTATTTTTGAGCTGATGAGCTCTTACAATATATTCTATTCCATATTTTGCGAGTTGATACTTACTTTTAGCTCTATAGAAAATGGCTTTTTTATCATACAAGTAAGGAATTCCTAAAACAATACCAGATATATCCAAGGGAACTATATCTAACTCAACCTCATCTACAAATGTTGACCCAAACGAAAACCTAAGTTTATATTATCTAGTCACTTCTAGCTTTGCATTATCACATACCTAATGAACCACTAATACTTCTTTACAATTGCTTCAGAAATCAAGTTTTCTTGTGAACCACTATCAAATAAAGTATCAATCTTTTTATGTTTAGAAATAACTCTAATATGAAAAAGCTCATGTCTTTTCTCTCATTTTCTTCATTATCAATAGATTGTGCAGAATTACTAGTAGATGCTTCAGAATTTTTACCTTTTATACTTGTAGCTATGACTATTGTTTCATCACCCGGGTCTGACCCCAAATCTTTCTGAATAGTAGTAGTAGTCTTCTTCTTCTTGCCATTGAACTTCTTAGGTTTCAGCTCCGGATGCAAAGACCAGCATTGTTCATCATCGTGTCCACCCTTCTTATAGTGAGTGCATGAATGTTTGTCTTTCTATACAACGTTTGCCTTCCTCTCCTTCCATTTTTGCTTCTTCTTTTCTTTGTTCTTGCTTGCAGTGGTTTTTGATGATCCCCTAATCTCTGGGTTCACGTTATTGCCTCTAGCCTCTAGATGTGTAGCCTAAACTGGTACCTCATCTATGCTAGTAGGGTTAAACATGAGAATGGTGTGCCTCAAATAGCTGTGCAGACCACCTATATACTTCAACAATTTTTCAGGTGAGTCTAGAGAAATGCCTAGAATTAAATCTCTTTTTATAAATTCCTTGGTATAGTTTTGTACACTTTGGCCCTTTAATTGGTGAAGAGTTTGCCAACTCATCATCGCTTGCTGCATATAAGCTAGTGGATAGAAATTTTTTTAAGGGTAGAAACAAATTAACTCCATGTAGAAAGAATTTTACCATGCTTCTTCAAATCAGCTTGGGTCCTGCCTTCCCACCACACTAGGGTAGTTCCTCCAAGGTGAAGGCTAGCCAACTAAATTTTACTCCTTTCTGAATCAATGTTCTGCACCCTGCAATACACATCAATCTGTCTAATCCAATTATAAAGCTTTTTTGCATCTAATTCTCCATCATATATTGGCAAATCAAATTTTACATCTAATTTAATCAAATATGTTTTCTTCATTTTATTTTTAGAGCTAAAAAGAGGTGTTGATAGAGGAGGTTATTCTTCTTTCCCTTTGCCTTCTAGGTGGCCATCTAGAAGAGGTTCCTTTGTTCCTTTTTTGTTTGGAGGTTGAGGTGCTTGCACCTTGATCCTTCTTAAATTCCTGATACATTTCTTCCACCATGGCTCTCATGGTCATGAAACTATCCATGAACAGAAAGTCTAATTCCAAAGGAACTTCTTTTGCCATTTTCCTCCTCTGATAGACTCTTCCAATTTCTTGGTTAGCCTCAACCAGTTCTCCTTCTCCTAATTTGAGCTTTGACCTAGTTAGCATTCAACAATCCAACACAAGCTTGTCTAATCTTAGGAAACCTAAAGCTTTGATACCACATGATCTAAAAATGAGATCTTAGACAATTATTAAGGTATTACAAACTCCCGTGCATGAATTTTCCTATGTTACTTTGTCCAATGGATCAATAAGATTTCAAAATACATAGACAATGAAGAAGTTAAAGAACATAATAGAAAACACACATCAACACAACAAGTTTAATAAGGAGTTCATCCAACACTCCTGGGCTACGACTCTTGGTCTAGCCTTCAGTGGTGACCTCTCTATTATGTCTTTGAAAGTAGGGTTTTTACAAAAGTGAGCTGAATTTGAGTCTCACACAACAGATACAAAACAACAAGGCTTTACATGGATCCCCCAAGTATTTTTGAGTACACAGACTCTCCTCACTGACTCTTTGTCTCTGTTTTCTCTCTATCTCAACACTTCTTGCCTCTATCTTCTATCTTCTATCGCTTTAAGGCCAATTGATGTTGTATGCTTGTTTCTCCTTGTCAGGCTCTCTGTCTCCCAGCCTCTGTCTGCTCAGATCCCCCTTTGAGCGTTAGCAATCATTGTTAAACGCTTTTAGGGATGGTGGCCACCTGTTCTGTAACAGAATGGGTCATCGCGCCTTTGAAATACTTAGAAACAATGTTTTCTGTTTACACAGAGAAACACTACAAAACATGGGAAAATCCACCAAAGCACTGTCCATTGGACTTAAAATACTATAAATTCCCCTTATAACACCTATTGGGTCCACCATTTTTTTTCTTACCGTATCTCCATTGTTGATCTAGAAAATCTAGATCCAGTGGTTGTGGTTCATTTCAGGCAGCCCATGCGTATGAGAGTTAACCAGCTGAAAATAATGGTTTTCTCTCTCTAGGGCCTGGACACATGGCATTCAATGTATGGGCTTGGGCAGAGCCTGACCAAAACCTCTTCCTTTGGTCCTCCCGAAATCCCGCTTGTTTCAAGGTTTCCTTTTATATTTAAAAATACATTTAAAACATGAAAATCCCGCTTATATCAGACTTGAAATAATATATATTTGCATTAACAAACCCTTCCAGGTCCGGTTTCATTGCATCGATGCATTTTCTTTTGTTTCTCGTTTATTTAACGAAAATGCGATTTACATTGAAAAATCCCTTTTTCTAGACTTTAAAATATATCAAATATCACCTATAGCTTCATCGGGTCTAGGCAACATAGCACACATATGTGATGGCCCTGCTCCTTGTATTTGTTGATTGCAATATCACGATTCAACTTGGGTCATTGATTTGTGTGCTTGATCGAAGTTCCTTGGTGACTCGCAGTAATTGTGATCACAACTGTTATATGGTTGTCCCCGATAGCCTCCACCTGTCATCTTCGATTGTGATGTGCCGATTGGATATGGACTGTTGATCAGCCAAATTCGATGACTCCTATGCATCACTGTTGATAACTTGTTTTTCCACTATTTCTTATTGTTTTTCACCGCTGATAATGTTTTCCACCTTTTCTAAGGGTTCTTCCTCATGCGATAGTTTTGATATTTTTAAAAGGTTTTGAAGACTTAGAGGATTTTTTGGACCCATTTTGGATCATGTCTTTATATTTCACTTTGTCTCTCCCTCTCCAAATCTATCTCTTTGTCCCTCCCCATTTCCTCCTCTCTCTCAAGCCCTCTCTCTATTCCTTCCCCTCTCTCCCTTTCTCTCCTATCTCCCACTCTCTCCCCCATCTTTCTCTTTCTTCCCTCTAACCTTGTCACTATCTCTCTCTCTCTCTAACATTGCCACTATCTCTCTCCCCAACCCACTCCCTCTCTATCTGCCCTCCAACCTTGTCACTATCCCTCCCCCCTCCATCTTTATGTCTCCCCTTCTCTCTCTTACTCCTATCTCATTCTCTCACTCCTCTCTTT
>Ga0068630_1000566_pt1 | contig 11408 bp, 11 predicted proteins | sample InSIn4gowninarea_FD_77433 | JGI IMG/M metagenome (GOLD analysis project Ga0068630, IMG submission 77433) | Clean room microbial communities from NASA Spacecraft Assembly Facility at Jet Propulsion Laboratory, Pasadena, California, USA -... ... | reverse complement strand
TAATTATGATAACTACTATCATAATTATAGTTTTAATGCGTGTCTTTTTTATTTATCATATGTCTCATCCTCTAATGCTTGAAGAAACTATTTCAATAACACCCCAAAATATAGATAAGGTAACGACTTATTTATTAGACAACATACGAAAGGAAACCGATCTTTATATTAAGAAAGCTCAAAGAAGTCATACGTATCCTACTGAAGAACAACTATGGGATATTGCCATTAAAATTGTTGGCAATACTTTAAAATTCGAAAAAAATCTTTCGTTATATTCCGATGAACATCCTGTAACGTTAATTCATCATGAAATTTTAAATCGTATAGAAATCGTCAAAAATCTCGAACCTACTAAAGCGAATATTAAGTATCTGGAAGAGTTAGCTTTATTATTACGTGTTATTACTGCATGGATGTTAATCGAAGATCAGATAACAGTAGGAGTAGATGGTACATATGATTGCACTACAGTAAAAGAATGTTTACACAAAATTTCAGAGATATGATTAATATTTACAATAATCTTTTGTTTCTAAATAAAAATCGCAATCCCGTTGTTAGTTATTATAAATCACTTGCTAAAAATTTTAGTACTTTATACAATTTTACCGTAAATTTAGAATTTGGCTGTCTTTTTAAAAAGTACTTTCTTAACAATATTTGCCTGTATAACCATAAATGCCATGATTAGTTTATATTATAACAGTAAATCCAACATAAAAAATCTAATTACAAAAGCTACAAAACCTTCTTTTCGTATACAATTTATGATGTCAAGGGCTTGTTTAATAAAAGGAAGTACATCTTTAATTCGACCTTTAAAAACGCCAAATTACCGTAGTACTGCTCATACACATCCTATTAAAAATTCTTATGTAAATCGAAGTGAACAAGCTTATGCGACATACACTTTAAATGATCTTGATAAAAATACTCGAGATCCACAAGCTCAAAAAAATAATCCTCCAACTCCACATTTCGAAATTCATAGGCAACGTTGCGACTATTTGGGGTGCAATGGCTTAGTTTGTAGTGGCTTATGTGGCCCATTTCGAGATCGTAAAGCCGTTGCACATGCCACTCATGGACATCCTCCTAGAGAACCTGGAAAAATAACAAAAATAGGCTCCTATACGGATTTAGCAGGTAAAAAAAAACCGCAAAATATTGTAATCTATGAAAATGCCCATGATGTTAGCCCAAAATTAGAAAACATTAAAGGTACATATGAACTTAATAATAATCAACAAATGATGATAACAGTAAAAAAAAATGAAGATAAAAAATAATTTAATTTATAGTTTTATATTTACTTTTGCATACGTAACTTTTTATATCTGGAATAGATTTATACGTACCCGTTTTCCGCGTGAAATTAATTATCATGATACTTTGACATTTTTTGATAAAATTATAATATTATTATTTTCATGTTATCTTTTTTTCTTTGTTTATTATGTGCTAAAATATTTCAAAATAATACCAAGACCTAAATCTAAATTTCGAGTGATTCGTGATAAATTCTTAACGTATCTTGAGTCAAAAAAAATTGTTATGTTAATTAGTCAATTTTTTACTGATAATGTTATGAATGGTCCTGAGAATGTATATCTATATATTATATATAGATATATATATATTAGACCCTTTATACGTTTTTGCGGTAATTTGTTACATTCTCATTTTCAGGATAGACCTTTTCTTATATATATTTGTGGCTTTATTTTGCCCAAAATAATCATAGTATCGTCTTTGTTTATTGAAGTTATTTTTGCTAATCGTTTATATTATTTTTATTATTGTTTAATCTTATATTTAATACCTTTATTATTTAAAATAATACTTTACATAATAGAACATCATGCAAAAAATTGTTTAGATATTTTTCAAGAGTATTTTTCCTTTAAATTAAATGATGATATGTCTAGGTTGGTAATTACATTTAAGCCATTTATAGATCCTGTTAAAGAAAAAGAACAAGATACGTTATTCCCACAAGCAGAAAGAGATTGGCTTAAATTACAATTCATGTATAGCATTGTAGCTAAAATACATATTGAAAAAAATAAATATCAAATTATCACAGATATAATGATTTATAGTCTATATGTAATCTCTTTTGGTACATATATTTTAAAAATCCTAGGTATCGTTTAATTTAATCTTAGGCTTTCGTTATGTCGATAAATGTATAGTAGACAACAGCTATTATTCATTTCATATATGTTGAGTTTAATCTACGCAAGTTATAATGCCATTGTAGTACTTTTAGTAACTCTCAAGCAAACTGAGAAAGCCTTAAAGTACTAGGCAGAGAAAGAATATGACTCGTAGATGAGCGCGGACTGTTGCCGGACAGGTATAGTTAATAGAACTAGCTGTCGTACACTATTAGTAAGTGTACCTGACGAGTTACTTCGAAACAGCTATGTTTTTTTTTATCTTTCACCTTTGTACATATACTATTCTATAACCATAGTCCATAACTTGTATAATATATAATTATAATATAAAATAATTAAACATAAAAGCTTACGGATTAGTTATGCTTCAATTATTAGAAAAAAATATATATACCTAATGGGTCATTACCATTTGATAAAAAACTATACGCTTACTTGGTATGAAAATGGATACAGGGATTTTTATACTTCGCAGATCGTTGGTTATTTTCTACAATCATAAATATATGGTACTTTGTATTTATTATTTAGTATGGTGCTGGATTAGTAGGTTAGCATTATCGGTTATATGCGTATGGAATTAGCAGCTGTGGTGATTTAATTTTAAATTAAATTACCAATTATATAATACATCGTAACAGCACATGCCTTATCATGATATTTTTTTTTGTTATGCTGCTTTAATTGGTGGTTTTGGTAATTGGTTTGTTCCTTTACTTATGGTGCACCTGATATGGCTTTTCCTCGTTTAAATAATATAGCTTATGGTTATTACATCTTCTTTGATATTATTATTATTATCATCTTATGTTGAAATAGGTGCAGGTACTGGATGGACTGTGTATCACCTTTATCCTCCGTTATAGGACATAGTGGACTTCTGTAGATTTAGCTATTTTTAGTTTCATTTAGCTGGTGTTTCTTCAATGTTAGGTGCTATAATTTTATTCGTACATTCGTAATATGCGTTGAAAGGATTAACTGCAGAGCGGTTATCTTTGTTGTTTGGGCAGTACTTGTAACTGTGATATTATTATTATTATCTTTGCCCGTTTAGCAGGAGCTATACAATGTTACTTACTGACGAAATTTTAATACATCTTTTTTTGATGCTACGGTGGAGGGGATCCTATATTATATCAACATCTTTTTTGGTTTTTTGGTCACCCTGAAGTTTATTTTAATTTTGCCTGGTTTTGGTATGTATCTATAATAATACAAGCTATGCGAATAAAGAATTTTTGGCTATTTAGGCATGGTGTATGCTATGTTATCCATTGGTATTTAGGCTTTATTGTTTGGGCTCATATATGTATACTGTAGGCTTAGATGTCGATACGTGCATATTTTACGCTGCTACTATGATATTGCTGTACCTACGGTATTAAAATATTTAGTGGTTAGCTACTTTATTTGGCTCTTATTAAAGTTAAAAACACCTTTATTATTTATCTTGGGCTTTTTAATTTTATTTACCTTAGGTGGACTTAGCGGTGTTGTTAGCTAATTCGGGTCTAGATATGCTTTTCATGATACTATTATGTTGTAGCTCATTCTCATTATGTTTATCTATGGGTGCTGTTTTGCAGCATTTGCAGCATTTTATACTGGTTTTGCATTATTAAATCTTTACTACCTATGAATCTGAGAATGGGAATTTGTTTATAATCCATTGAATTAAGAAAAAAAATACCTTACGTCGTAAAGATTTTAGTTATTTGAGACGGCTGGTGTTTGCATTTCATTACTACTTCATTGGTGTTAATTTAACTTTTTTCCAATGCATTTTTGGGCTTAGCTGGTATGCACGTCGTATTCCCGATTATCCTGATGCTATTTACATTTTAATCTTATAGTAGCTATGGTTCATTTGTTACTTAGTCTCTACTATAATATTCTTCTTATTTGGTGTATTTTTAACTATAGTTTCTTTATAATAGTTTGCCTACTTTTTATTATATATTAAACCTCTGGTTAAAATAGCTTATTTCGTACAAAAGCAAAACACAAAATGTTACTCAAAATGATACTAATATTCTAAAGAGCTTGTATATTAAAACTTCACGTTAAACGTTTGGCTACTCTCAGGAATAATAAATGGAAAACTGTTTAATAACGATTGTATAAAATCAATTCAAAAGGTTATTCATTAATTTAAAAGTTATGATGTTTGCAGGAACATCCACAAATAAGATTAACAAATCTTATATATCTTCGAAGGGAGATAACAAAAAATGTATAAGCATAAAAATTTTAAATTTTGGAAAAAAACAATTATGTTCGATATTTAATTGTAATTAAAACAAATGACTTTAAAGAAGATTTTGTTAATTCTATATTAGCTCTGGTAAGAGCGTGGTGCTGGGTTTGCAACTATGGTTTAGCTGGTGCAGGTACGGTATTGGTATTGTTTCTGGTCTTTAGACATCGGTTCAAGTCGTAAACTAGTATCTGTAATGATGGCTTTTTTGATATTATTTGGATTATTTTATCAAAATAATTTAAATAATGATATTTTTTTAGCATTTTTACCTTTTTTTTCTCGATTTAAGATGTTTTTATTCTCACCTTTTGTTATTAAATCGGGTTTGTTAATTTTATGTTTTACTGCATTTTGTTTTATGTTTCCAACATTCTCTTTTATTATCATGATATGTTCGTCGATAATTTTAATTTTCTTATGTTTACCTTTACCACAAACTTTAATTGAAAAAAAGCAAAAATTCTTATATAACTTTTTTATCTTTTTGGAAAAAACATCTGCCCTAGATTTTTTAGCTACGATTTATGTAATGTTTTTTGCCGTGTCTAAAAAGGTGTTTTTTTATCGTATGTGTATTATATTATTCATAAATAGTTTATATATAATAGTATCTCGATTATATTTTATTGAAACTGTTTTTCATCATAAAGTTTTTGCAACCTATCAAAATATTTTAATATATTTTGTTTTACTTTTAGGTTTAAGTATCATTTATCTACGATTTTTACTAAACTTATCAATATTCGCTACTCTTGTAGCATATAATATCGACCCTAAGTTATTATCACCTAATATTTTATATGTGTTAGGTGATAATGATACTCCTATTCTCGAAGAAAAACCTTCAGCATCTGATTTATCAGGTACTAAACGTTATTCTTTTATTAATATTAATTTCTCTAAAAATTATTTTTATCAGAGATTTCAAGTATCTAAAAATACAAATACTTATAAAGGAATAGGTTTATTTCTTGGTTTTAGTACCTTTATAGCAGCTTCTGCAGCGGCATACTATGGTAAATTACAGGTAGAGGCAACTGATCGTCAAACAGCAGCTACAAATCGAGAAACAGATGTAGCTGCTGTTGATGCAGGTTTAATCAGTAAGGAGGAATATTATCGTCGACACCCTTCAGATAAGCCAAAAGTTTAAATTATATTTAAGGATTTTATTGTTTTATATTTTACCTAATAATATATGATAATAAATTTAAGTATATTATATAAATTTATACTTAAATTGAAAGCTTAAATTACTACTTGCTAAAGCAACATGCTTCATGCTAAGTATTCATAAAAAAATACAGATAAAATCATGCTATTAAGGTAATATTTTTTTCTTATTATTATATATACAGTAACACCCAATGCTATCATGCATTGTTAGCCTTAATTTTGCTTTTTATAATTTTTCCTTTTTATTATTCTTAACGATTCAATATTTTTAGGTTTGCCTATATTTTGGTGTATATGGAGCAATTTGTGTATTATTTTTTATATAATATTATTGCCCATCTACGCTCATATACGTTAATGCAGAGATATAATACTATAGTACTATTATTTTAATATTTATATTTCTAATATAAGTACTTTTTTCTTTGCAGGTATAGTGTAGATACAACACTTTCTCTACGTTCCAATTAAATGATTGGAGCTTTTTACATCTTATTATTTAAAACACATTACATTATATGTTTTTAAGTATATTTTTATTATTGTAGCACTATTTTTATTGTTTTCTTATCAACAAAATTTGTTGGTACCAAAGATAATATTACAAATTTAATCATTTTATAAAATGAACAATAAGCATCATATCATTTAGTAATCCTTCACCATGGCCTATATGGTATCTGCAGCATTATTAGGCTTAACCATGGTGGTGTTTCTTTTTTTCATTCTATACTAAAGGCATTATTTAATAACTTTTTCTTTTATTTACTTGCCGTTTTAGAGGTTTCTGGTGGCGAGATTAATACGAGAAGGTACTATTTGCGTAATCATACCAAAGAAGTCTTTTAGGATTACGTTTGGTTTTATATTATTTATTGTTTCTGAAATATGTTTTTTTTTTCATTCTTTTGGGCTATTTTCATAGTAGTTAAGCCCCAATATTGAAATGGTAGTCAATGGCCACCATACGCTTTAGAAGTATTGGTTTAGCGTTACCTATTGTAAATACCGTTATTTTATTAACATCAGGTGCACAATTACAGTAGCTCATTTGCTATTTTACGTAATAAAAAACAAATAGCAATGAATCTTTAATTGCTACATAATTTTAGCTTTAATTTTTACAGTATACAATTATATGAGTATGTCATGCTCCATTTCAATATCTGACGGTATATATGGCTCAGTTTTTATATGTTAACAGGTTTTCATGGTTTACATGTTATTATGGTACTATCTTTATTGTGTACAATTTGTTCGTTTGACAAGGATCATTTCTTGCCTAAAGTCATTTAGGCTTTGAAGCTTGGCTTGGTATTGGCACTTTGTTGATGTTGTTTGGTTGCTGCTCTTTGTTATTGTTTATGCTTACGGAAGTAATGCTTTATAATAATGTAAAGGAAGTTTATACTCACGTTTATAAAGATTTTTTTGTGCACTACTGGGATGCTATCCCATCCTTTCTGTGCGCTATAATAGTGCTTTTTGGATAGCATCTATGTTCCGGCGTCTTTATCTTATTTTATTTATTTTACTTAGCCAATGAATCATATAAATTTACCAAATATAGCCAACCTTTTAACGATAACAAGAAACCTTGACAAAATGTTACATGACAGGAACATTCTTAACAAAAATAATTCTGTCGACAATGCAAACATACAATATCAGATAGATTCGCTCTATAATGGACTAGAGCTCTTAATAAAAAATTATGAGCTTCAACAACCTATGCAGCCTATGCCTTATCATCCAGCTCCTATTAATGATCAAGCAAAAATATCTTCCGATAAAAACAGTATTAATTTACTTAACTATATTCCTCTTTATAAGAAATATTTTAATTGTAAAGAGGATGCAATTGCTATATTGTATATGGAATTTCAATATTTATTTATAATATTGAAAAATGTTTATCCTAAGCCTAAAATTAACGATAAACATTTATGTCCAGGAACTTTTCTTGCATTATTAACTTCTAATTATAGGAAAAGTTCCAATCCATTATTAAAAATTGCTAATAGCATTTTTAATCAATTACTTGATAGTGAATTAGATAAATTAAAAACATTTTTCACAACAATGCATTACTTAAAAACTAAACAAATTTTAGGTGATACTGAAATTTATACGGATCTAAGGAACTTTTTAAATGATCAACGATCCAAGGACTTAAATCTGTATATGGAATATCGTGAAAAGCCAAAAAACGATAAAGAAGCTTCGGATAATAACCTTTCTCCAGAGCAAAAGACAAAAATAGTGCTTGATTTAAATAAAAGGAAGATCAAACAAATTATCAATAAAGATTTAATATTTCATTTAAGCAATACAAGTACTTCTGCTATAAAGAAATATTTTCCAGGTCCTTTCAATGAAATAGCAGATGAATATAAAAATGCTATTTCATTTTCAGAAGACTTTAAAAAAGAAATAAAGCCCTTTTTAAAAGAATTAGAGTTGTTTGTTTCTCAAACAAATGAAATACAACAGAAAAAGCTTCAAAAAGTGGAACAACCTGTTCAACAAAACATAACCAACACTTTAAGTAATGGCGATGAAAGTAAACAATGATATAAGAAAAGCATATCATACTTGTATATATAACGCTCACCGCAGTTTGTCCAACGAAAACTGTCAATTAGATGTTAACTATTGGTCAAATAAACTGGTGGAAACATTTATGGAACATCATTTAAATATAGATGATACAATTATAGACGAAAAAAAGAATCTATGGTATAATCCTTCATTACGCATTAGTATGCGTTATTATTTTAAAATATATTGTGTTTTTCTCCAATCCGCACAAATAAGAGGATTACAAAGAATTCAAGGGTATATAAGGCATTCCTATGATAATTTATCACCTTTAGATGTTAATATTTTTGATATTTTTTTAATATTATGTTCAAATCCTTTTATAATATCAAACATATTAACAGAAGATTTACTAAAACTATTACCAAATTTTGGTACAGTAACTATACGTTTCTTATCCTGTTTTAAACTAGTGGGACTACATCAAAAATTCCTACCACATGAAGGTTCCTTAAGAACAGAACAAATAGCACAAGATTTCATCGAGGAGCTATATAATTGATGTGATAAAAAACTAGTATATCATATAGAAGCTGCATCGAGAAATATTAATCTTAATATCAAAAATTCAAATGAAAATTTTAAAATATTAAATAAATATCTTAATATATTTAGTCGAACGCTTGATGAAGTGCTCGAAGAATTTATAGTTGACCCTATGATGTCAATTATCATTGAATCACCAGAAAAATAGATGAACAAAATTACTAAAATTTTAGCTTATTTAAAAAATTATCAAATTAAAAATAAACCTGTAAATTGTTTTAATTATAATAATAAATCTTATAAGCTAGATCAACAGGCTTGTAAAGATATTTACAAAATAATAACTTCTATAAATACAGAAGATGAACTTAAAATATTAAAGCAAAAATATCATACAAATATCTTATATAAAGATATTAAAAGCCATAGGTATAGCATTAAAAGACCCTAATATAAATGTTACGAACGATTTTGAATGGGGATCTTTGAGTTTTTTCTTTAAACCAATACCTGCAAATAATTATGAGCTCTTTGCTTTAACTATTAATGAAAATATATAATCACTCGTTTTAAAAAAAGTGTGGCTTGATTATAATGAGCGTGATGCCAAATATATGTTAACTTCCTATATGAATTTAGCTAAAAGCTTAGGTACAGCTTTTATTTTATGGTATTTTACTTTTATAAAAAAGGAAAAATATAAAAAATATACAAATGCTAATGAATGTTTCGATGCATTTTGTAAAAAATATAAAATCAAAATAAAAAATGAAAGAATAAAGTCATGGTTTTGGGATTATATTAATGATGCAAAAACTGATGCTTTCTTAAAGGAAAATACTATTTTTATAATGAAAATAGGGTCGTATCTTGTGGAACATTTAATATATGCTAAAATATTTGTAGAATTAACATATATGGAAATAGACAACGCATGTTAAGCTTAGCGAATACTTATAGAGAGACTTTACATGCTTCTTCTCTTTTTCGTAAACCCATCTTGGGTCCTATTTCTATATTATCCCCAAAGTCAACAATTAAAACAAACTCTGTTATATTTACAATTCTAAATAAACAAGAACATCGATCAGAAGATGTTGATAGATTCAAACATATATTGACGCCTGAATTAGAAAAGAGTATCAATACAAACGATGTCAAATATTGCATTGATGCACCTTAAAAAAAAATATATACGGAGTTTACTGAAAAGATTTCAGCAATGTCACCAGATATAAGAAGCACTTTACTAGCAAAAAAAATGGATAAAGTGTTTTATGATTTTACTTGGATGATTTATGACATTGACTTGACACAATTACTTGAAAAGTCAACAGTTAATTCTAAAATAATGGAAGGTTTTGTCGATTATATATTAAAACCAGATATATTATTTAATACAAATTTGCGCCGTAAGCTTTTTAAACGTTATTTGCATGCAAATAAAATATTGAATACATTCTTGGCACAATTGCATATGGAGCTTGGATTAAAAATAGAAGATAAAGGCAAAAAAATTAATAAAATTACACCCGATATAAAAACACTGGATGATTTTATTAATTTAGCCTTAAATAGTAGTCTTGATAATAAATTATATAAAAAATATTTAAAATCAGCTATAACAGCAAAAATAATTTTATACAAGATGCTAATTTGTATAAACATTTTGATTATTTTTATATAGATAAACAAATTACGGGCACAGGTCGCATTCAAGAAAAGCCTCATTTAATTAGTAATCAAACTAATAAATTCGCGAGACCCTTTATAAAATATTATACGGAGTATAAAAAAGTAAATGAATTTACTTTTCCTTATATTAAAGAAATCTTAAGTAAAAATTTAAACACCATAAATGAAAAGATTGAGCATTTATCTTATGAAACATTTGAAAATGAAACTAACCGTCTTCAAGATGAGTATTTATTACATTTTTTCAAAGATAATAGTCAAACAAAAGAGGACCTTTTGAAACTTAATTCTGTTGCAATAGATGACGTTTTAGATAAATTAAAACCTGCACAAGCACTAAGTGTATTATCTTTAATACATTATTTAATAAACAAAAATAATTCTTATGAAAAAGGAACCTATTATTTTTGTAGACAGTACTATGAGCGGAACACAGCACTTGAGTAGTATAACAAAAGATAGCTTAGCAGCAGAATATAGTTGTTTAACTGGTGATAAATATTTGGATATGAATAGAAAATTTTTAAGTGACTTTTCTAATTTTCTTACAGTACAACTGCCGAATGCTGCAAAAAGTTGTTTACAACATCTTAATTTAAACCGTGAAGATTTAAAACAAAAATCCAATTTTGAAGTTTATGAACTTCTTCATAAGTCAATTTATAAAACAGAACTTAATGTAGTAAAAAATACAACGTTAAATTCTTTCTTAACTTTAATGTGTGAAAAATTTAATAATTAATTAGATTTATCATCTTTTAAACCTCTGGAAGAAATCAATGCTATTGTTACAAGCGAAACAAAAAAAGTATTATTAAAGTATAAAAATATTGCTTTAAGTGTTTTTCTTATAACGATAATTTTAGATTATATTGTAACAAATCTTTTCCAAAGCGAACCTTGGATACTCAACAATGGTTTTACACGCGAAATCATTAAGCAAAGAATTATGGCTGATTCTTACGGTATGACATTTATAGGTAGTTTAGATTTAATATTTA
>Ga0068630_1000565_pt1 | contig 11411 bp, 3 predicted proteins | sample InSIn4gowninarea_FD_77433 | JGI IMG/M metagenome (GOLD analysis project Ga0068630, IMG submission 77433) | Clean room microbial communities from NASA Spacecraft Assembly Facility at Jet Propulsion Laboratory, Pasadena, California, USA -... ... | reverse complement strand
TTATACTTTACATAATTAAATATTTATTAATTTTTTTATATTGATCCAGATATAACCACCTTCCAACAAAGGAGGAAAGAAAATATGAACTTAAAGAAGGTTTTACAAATCTTGTTGAAACAATTGATGCTAAAATGGTAAGCAAGTATGAAAACCTTTTGTACTTTCTATTAATTAATTATATTTAATTTTTAAATGTTAATATATGTTTTACATATTTTACTTAGTATTAAAAATATTAACCTATGGATTAAGGGTTTATAGTTTTACAAGGGTTCAAGGATTAGGGTTTATGAGGTTTGGGTTCAAGGGCTTAAGAATTTTAGGGTATAAAATTTTAAGGGTTTAGGGGTTAAGGCATATAGTTTTTAGGTTTTAAGGGTTTAGCATTTTGGGAAAGGTTTTCAAGCTTAAGTTAGTAAAAATTAAACTTATGTGACAACTTGGGTTAGACTTAAGTTAATAAAAATTTGAATAAGTTTCTTAAAAATATTACTTAGGTTAGTAAAAAAGAACTAAAAAGATAATGAAAATCAATCCTAAAACACTATGTCCATCAACCTTTAACCAATGACATTAACTACCATGCCAAGAACAAAAAATAAAACATAAAATTCTCTCTTAACTCAATTAGCAATCGCGTCATGCATTAACAATATTAAAAAATATATGAGCTCATGATTATCATTAATTTTTAAATTATAGAATACATTATACATGATTATATATCTAAATATATATTTGTGCATGTACACTAACCCTAACCCTAAATGCTTACCCCTAATCCTTACCACTAACACTAATCTTAACCTTAACCCCTAAATCGTAACCATAACCCTAAAAATTTAACTCATATCAAACTTTTTGGTTAGTAAAAAATTGAATTCGATTAGATTTATTAGTTTTAAAGGTTTAGGATTTTAGGGGTTTAAGGGTTTAGTATTTTAAGGTTTAAGGGTTTACAATTTAAGGTGTACAATTTAGGATTTTATGATTTTAGGGAATTTAAGGTTTTAACATTCAAAGTTTAGGGTTCAAGATTAGATTAAGGGTTTAAGGTTTACGATATAAGGTTTAAAGGGTTTAAGGATTAGGGTATAGGGTTTTTAAAGTTAGTAATGGTTAGTAGTTAGGGTTAAGATTAATGTTTTTGGGTTATGATTAGGGTTAGTAGTGGTTATGGTTAGGATTAAGGTTAGTGTTGATAATGGTTAGGGTTAGTGTTATTAGTGGTTAGGGTTAGGGTTATGATTAGAGGTTAAGGTTAGGGTTAGAGGTTAGGGTTAGGGTTAGACATAGTTAGTGGTTAGTAGTTAGTTACTATTTTAGGCACTACCTTTTCCTTGACCATAAAATTAGAAATTGAAAATTATACATATACCCAAATTTGAAAATCAAACTCACTCTACCCGAGGAATTGAATTCATCCAGTATTGGTATTAAGTCCACTTATTTTTCACTTGGTTGTAAACTAGTCTAGTCCCTTACAATGTCCTATGGACTCCCATTACCCACCAAAAGAAAAGGTAATGTGCAAAATAATTAATGTTTTAGAATGAGTAATGAGAATAATAGTGATGGAGAGAGACCAATCTAAAATAAGAAAATAATCAAGATAATATCAAGGGAGAGAGATGATTGGTGGGTGTGATTATCTATGTAAATAGGAGTGGGAGCATGGAGGATATAGATACATAATATCCCATATATAAATGCATTTATGTTTTTCATTTGTATAGAGATACATATATACCCTATCTATGATAGTTCACCTTGTAATTAGGAGTACACAAATTTAATCCCAAATGAGTATGATCGCTTTGGCCTAAATGTAACATGAATGAATCATCCATCTTATTGGAGGAATAAAATTTATCTGCTTTATTTAAATTCAATCTAAACCTTACCATTAATACTAACCTTAACCCTAATCCCTAAATTGTAACCATAACCCTAACCATAATCCTAAAACTTTAACTCAGATCAAACTTTTTTGGTTAGTAAAAAAATGACTTTAATTAGATTTATTAGGTTTAAAGGTTTAGGATTTTAGGCATTTAACGATCTAAGATTTTAGGATTTACAAGTTTATAATTTAGGGTGTATGGCTTAGGGTTTTACAATTTTAAGGTGCTTAGGGTTTTAACATTCAAAGTTTAGGGTTCAAGACTAGTTTAAGGATTTTAGGGTTTAAGTTATAAGGTTTTAAGGGTTTAGGGGTTATGGTACAAGTTTTTTAGGGTTAATGGTTAGTGGTTAGGGTTAGGGTATAGGGTTTTTAGGGTTAGTGGTTAGGGTTAGGGTTAGAGGTTACAGTTAGGATTAAACATGGTTAGTGGTTAGTAGTAAGATTTAGGGTTTAGGGTTAAATAAGGGGGTATAATATTTAATATTTAGGGTTAAAGATTTAAGCTTTAGGGTATATGAATTTTAGTTTATGGTTAAATATTTAGGGTTTAATGTTTAATGTTTAGGGTGTTGAGTACGTTTCAGTAGGGTTGTCATTGTTATCAACATGATAGAGTGTGTAGCAGCAAAGTGCAGGGTTGTCATTATTATCAACATGATGTAGTAGCAGTAAGAAATACATGATGGATTGAATGGTTCTATGTGCACAAGTAGCAGCAGTACAATCTTTGCAAAACCTGATATTTTTAATTCTATTCTACTTAGTGAAGTTTTTTTGAAGGGAGGTAATGACATCATCATCTTTTGTTTCTTGTATTTTCTCAATGCTAGCTAGAACCTTTGCCAAGAAAGTGTGACATCATCACAAAAAGCTTCCAGGATCCTTTGCAATATCACTCCTGCTAACATTATTATTTTTCTTAATGCCTTAATCCTTAACCTTCATAGTTAAATGTTTGTATTACTTAAAGTTGATCCTTAACTACCAAAGTTAAGACTTCGCTTTACCATGTGTCATTCTCTGACAAACTTCTTTATTTTCTTTCTTGGTCAAAATTTATGTTTGAAATTCATAAATTCATTCTTCATTCACCTTGCATTCATGCTGCCACATGTTGCATTTTGACAACATCACAGTTTGCTTTATCATGTGTCTCATTCTGGAAACTTCTCTATTTTCTTCCATGGCTGAAACCCTTGCATGAAATTAGTCAAGTCACTCTACATTTGCTTTTCCCTCCCGTTGATGTCATCACATCCACCATGTGTCATATTCTGATAGCTTTGCAATTTCCTTCCTTAGCTGGTGAAGTTAGTAAAGTCAAATTGTATTCAAGCTACCACGTGTCGTAATCTGGTAGCATCACGATCTCTCTCCTTAGTCGAAACCTTTGCATGAAATTAATAAAGTTTCCCTTCTCTTACTTTGCTACGTGTTGTAGTCCAATAGCTTCATGTTTTTCTCTTTGGTCGGAACCCTTGTTTGAAGTTGGTGACATCATTGACCTATACTATCCAGCTTCCTTTGTATTTTCCCTTTTGCTGACATCATCTCACTTGCCACATGTCATGCTTCGGTAGTATTATGTTTTCACTCTATGCTCAGAGTGCTTGAGACCTTTTGTAGATGTCATGGTTTATTTCCTTCCAGCTTCCTTTGCAATTGCCTTTCCATTGACATCATCTTAACTAACACGTGTCATCATCCGATAGCCTTGTGAGTTTACTCTTAGTGAGAGTGCTTGAGACTCTTTGCATACATCATAGCTTATTTCCTTCTGGCTCCCTTTGTAGTCTCCTTTAGCTAATGTCATATTGATCAACACGTGTCATAATCTGGTAGCCTTATGTTTTACTCTTGGTCGGAGCATTGGAGACCTTCTACTTACATCATAGCTTTTTCCCATCTGGTGCTCTTTGTATTTTGGTCTTGCTGATGTTATTTGATCAACACATGGCATACTCTGGTAGCTTCATAGTGTTATCCTCTTTACGGTCAAATTTTTGCCACATGTTTCTCATCAGGCTTACTCTTTACTTAGCCGAAGCATTGAAGACTTTTTGCTTATGTCATGGCTTGTTCTTTTTGGATCCCTTTGTAAGTTCACTCCTGCTGATGTCACCTATAGCAACATGTGTCATACTTTGGTAGCTGCATCCAAAGACTTATATTTATTAATATGAGTTCCTCAGTGCTTTTCTCTTGACGATTAGATCTCTACCATGTGTCTTTCATCAAACATACTTCTACCTTGGATGGAGTGCTTAAGGCCTTCAGCTTACGTCACAACATTTTTCTTCTAGCACTCTATGTGTTTTAGACTTGCTGATGTCACACCTCAAAGAATTTTATCAAGCGAAGTCTTATATTTTTCCTTGTGGTCAGATTTCTACCATGTGTCCTTCATTAGGCTTAATCCTTACCTTGGATGGAGCATTTGAAATCTTCAGCTTACATCATAGATTATTTCCTCCAACACTCAACATGTTATGAACTTGCTAACATCACACATTGAAGACTTATTTGTGTCCCAGAACACGCAAGGAAAATTGTTGATGTCACTTCATTTTCACTCTAGTTGCTAATGTATTTTCTCCTTGATGATGTTAGCTCGAAACTTTGAAAAGAAATTAGCGGGAATAGAAAAATGAGTTGAAATAGATAAATAAGCGTAAACAAAGAAATGAGCAAAAATGGAAAAACAAGCTAGAACAAAGAAATAAGCAAATGAGTTGAAACAAAGAAACAAGTGGGAATAAAGAAACTAGCAGGAATAAAGAAAATGATAGTTACAAAGAAACAGACAGTTATAGAGAAGGAGATTGCTACTGAGTATGTATGGATAATGGAATGTGTGAATAATGGAATGTGTAATGGACTTGTATGAGTAACGGATGCTCAAAATATGGGGCAATATTCTTGATGAGAATAATTCTCCTTTAGGGTTTGTGGAGTGATAATTTTTGATTTGTTTTGGAGTAGGAATAAAAAGTGAATTTGCATGAATAAGTTATGTTGATGAAATGGTTGTTTAATATACAGAAATGAGGAGAGCTAGGGTATGAGCTTGAAAAGAAAAAGAAGATGATCTAGAAAGCATGCATGATATAAGAGAGGATTTGAAGTTATAAAAGAAAGATGAGCTAATCTGGTGTAAGTTGAATAAGATAGAGTGTATGATTTAGATAGCTATGTGAGCAAAATAGTTTGAGCTAGACCATTCTGGGTCTTGGGAAACTAGATTTTAATCCTTTATTCTATATTCATAAATTTATCAAGTTGGTGCTTGGCAAAAGGGGTTGGTGCTCCTTCCAGTTGGTGCTGGTAAATTAGGGTATTGGTGTCTCCTTCCAGTTGGTGTTGGTAAACCAGGGGTTGGTGCTCCTTCTAGTTGGTGGTGGTAAATTATGTAAAGTTGGTGCTTTATAATGGTTGGATTTGGATTGAATTCTAAGCAGTCTTATTCGGGGATGTAGCCACATTGGTGAACCTCGTTACATCTTGTGTTGTGTGATTGCTCTTGATGTTCTTGATCTACTTAGTTCTATTTATTTGCTGCACTAGTTAAAGTTACTGAATGTAAGTAATTGAAATTGATACACTGATTCATCCCCCCTCTCAGTGTCATGCATAATTCAACACAGGGTTAAATATTAAAGGTTAAATGTGGGGTATAATGTTTAATATTTAGTGTTAAAGATATAAGGTTTAGAGTTTAGGGTTCGAGATATATGTTTACTAGGGTTAGGGTTATAGGTTTAGGGTTTAGAGTATAGGGTTTAGGGTTTAATATTTATAGTTAAATATTTAGGATACCTTTAGGGTTTATGATTCAAGATATAGGTTTAGGGTATAAGGTTAGGGTAAAGAGTTTACGATTTAGGGTTTAAGGTATAGGATTTATGATTAAAGATTTAGGATTTAAGGTTTATAATTTAAGATTTAAGGTTAAAGAAGGGGCTAAAATTTTTAATATTTAGGGTTAAATATTTAGAGTTTAAGGTATATGATTTTTAATTTATGGTTAAATATTCAGGGTTTAGGGTTTAACATTTAATGTTTAGGGTTAAATATTTACTAAGGTTTAGGGCATAAGATTTTTTGTTTAGGATTTAAGGTTTGAAGTTTATGATTTACGATTTAGAGTTAAAGAATAGGGTATAATATTTAATGTTTAGGGTTAAATATATAAGGTTAGGGTTTACAATTTAAGATATAGGTTTAGGGTTTAGGGTATAAGGTATACTAGGGTTAAATATTTAAGGTTTAGGGTTCAAGATATAAGTTTAAGGTTTAAGGTTTAGAGTTTAGGGTATAAGGTCTAAAAGGGTTTAATATTTAGGGTTTAAATTATATAATTTAGGATTTAGGGTTTAAGGTATAAGGTTTATGATTAAATATTTAGGATTTTAGGTTTACGATTTAGGATTTAACATTAAGAAGGGGTCTAATATTTAATATTTAGGGTTAAAGATTTAAGGTTTAAGGTTTAGAGTTTAGGGTTTAGGTTATAAGGTATAAGGTATACTAGGGTTAAAGATTTAAGGTTGAAGATATAGGTTTAGGGTTTAGTTTTTAAGGTTTAATATTTAATGTTTAATGTTTAAGATTTAAGGTTTAAGGTTCAAGATATAGGTTTAGGGTTTAAGGTTTAGAGTTTAGGGTATAAGGTCTACTAAGGTTTAAAATTAAGGGTTTAGAGTTTACATTTTAGGATTTAGGGTTTAAGGTATAATATTTATGATTAAAGAATTAGGATTTAAGGTTTACAATTTGAAGTTTAGGGTTAAAGAAGGAGGTATAATATTTATTGTTTAGGGTTAAATATTTGAGTTTTAGGATTTAGGGTTCAAGATAGAGGTTTAGGGTCTAAGGTTTAGAGTATAAGGTTTAAAGTTTAGTGATTAGTATTTAGGTTAAATATTTAAGGTTTAGGATTCAAGATATAGGTTTAGGGTATAAGATATAAGGATTACTAGGGTTTAGGATCAAGAGTTTACATGGTTATTTTTTTTACAACTTTACAAATGTGCATCAAACAACTTAAATGCCTAATTACTTTATCATACAATGCGATGTGGTTATATTTTTTTTTATAATTTCACAAATTGATTAAATTTTATTAATGTGAGCAGTGTGAAGAAATTTTTTAAAGTTTTTAATTCTCTTAGAATGTATATTATTCATGTGTTAAATAAGGTAGGTTGGTAAAACTATAAGTTGGGTTTACCATATCTTACCAACAAATCACATAACAGTATATTGGAAGTGGCCATTAAAACTCTATCTCCACTATTGATAATCTAATACTTGTATAACTAATGTGGGCTTCAGGCTCAATATGGTGGTTGAAAGGCTTCCTAGGGTTAAGTATCAACATGGTGACTAAATGTATCTCTAAAGTGCAATGGTGCATAAGGATTACCATCAAGCAAGTAGTTAATGGATTGCTAAGAGTATAAAACCTCAATGACGTAGCCAATGGACTGACTAGTCGATTGGTGTCACCCAAAATAATTCTCATCTCCCTTATTTATAGTCATTTGGTAGAAAGTAACGAATCCTATCCAAATGGAATACTACCTTAATGATGAAATCCAAGTGTAGCCTGCTCTATAGCTCAATAATTATGGTGATGAGAAATCAAGAAAATTAGAATCGATGGTTGATCATCACATCCAACTCACTGATGTTCATTTTAAAGCATCATGCATATGCATATAAAATAAAATAACTATATTAACATTGCACTAACATAGCATTAACTATATCAACATAGCATTTATATAATATTAACATAGCATTAACATAATATTAACATCACATTAACTATATTAACATATCATTAAAAATGCATTAGCATAACATTAACATCGAATTAACACTAACATAACATTCACATAACTTTAACATTTGGTTAACATTATCATAGGATTAACATTACCATTAAAATAACATAATAGTAACATTACAATAATATTACCATTAATATTAAACTAACTTTGATATAATACCTTATATATAAAAAACACCGAGAGATATCATTTCCCATCCTATGTATTATTCAAATGATTTCTAACCTCATATTCAAATTATCTAATGGGAGAATTATTTTTATGTGAATTATTTATGTTCTATGCAAGTGATTGAATTTGTTTTCTGCAAACTACGTGATATGTTTATACAAATATGTAGATATATTTTTTATTAGTTGACTATTTTTTTTCAAATTGTTTTTTGAAATATAGTTGACATATTATTGGCAAACACACATGCGAAATTTGGCTCTCCATTCCTCCATGTTGTAGCTATAGTTATGCCTCTTGGCATAATGAAATATACTCAATATATTATTGGCAAACACACATGTGACATTTGACTCTCCATTCCCCCATGTTGTAACTATACTTACAACTCTCGATGTAAAAAAATATAAACATAACACCTAACCCTAACTCCCACTAACATTAACCATTAACAATTAACCCTAACAATTGATTAAATTAACCTAATCCTTACCCTAAACTCCTAACCCTTTCAACCTCCCTAACTTAAAACCCCCAAACCCTTACCCCTAACCCTTCACTTTACTTGTCACTAATAACACTAAACCCAAATCCACAAACCCTAACCCTACTCCTAACCTCAAACCCCTAATATATTATCCCTAATCCCAAACCTGAAACCCTAACCTCTAACCTTAAACCCTCTACTTTAAATTATTTATATATATAATTTTTTTAAATATTTAATTAATTTATTTAAATATTTAAATTTAAATTATTAAACTTTAAACTATTTGAAGTTAATTATTTTATAACTAATTTAATTATTTTTAAGTCTTGATGTCAGGCTTGACGATGCTCTTGACATAAATTTCCCTTGGGAATTCTATCAGAAAGTACCTGTAACTACTAAAAAATAAAACACCTTGTCCCACACCCATCACTTTCATTACAAACATTCCAAATACACTCAAAAAAGGTTTTTACTTCAAATTTAGGTGTGTGCAAGCAAGAAGGGGGTTCTTTATAGCATTCTACCTCATTTGTATGGAGATTTCTAAGCCAGGTGATAATTTCCTACAACATACTAGCAATTTTTCATTTATTTATTGTATATTTTTACTTTTTTACAATTAAATGTAAAAATCTGAGAAAAAAACATAGAGTATCTTAAATCTACATAAAACTATTAAAAACCCTAGGATTTTTTTATAAATTTGAAGGATTTTTTAAGAATTTAGGAAAAACTATAGGGTTTTTACCAAATTTACTAAAAACCCTATAAAATTTGGAAAAAACCTTAGTTTTTTTTTTTTACCAAAATTCTCTAAAAATTGGTAAAAAGCCTAAATATTTTTTTTCAAATTTATAGGGTTTTTAGTGAAATTGGTAAAAAACCTATATATTTTCTAAATTCTTAGTAAAAATTTCAATATTTGAAAAAAACTCTAAGGTCTTTTCCAATTTTAAATGTTTTTAGTAAATATCATAGTTAAAACCAAACAAATTTTAAAAATTCACTGGAAGAAAATATGTAAAAAAATAATTACAAAAGAATTTAGGAAAATTACCTTCTTCAATCTTGATCTTCCTAATCCGCATTAGAGAAAAAACTACTAAAATGAGTTATATATGAGACACTTTTTTCATAGTTTTAAAACATAATTTTAACATATAAATTTAATATAATTTATATTTATATTTTTTTATATTTTTTCATATAATTTTTAACATATTTTTATCTTCATAACTAACTTGATTAATAAATTTAATATAAGAATTTTAAAATTTAATATAATTTAAAATGTAATTAAAATTTAATAATTTAATATAATTTAATACATCTAAAATTTTAAACCCTATATCCAAAACATTTTAACCCCCCTAACATAAATTGTTTCAACATCCTACCTCTAACCTAAATTCTTAACCCCTCCCCCCCCCTAACCCAATTTTTTTAACCCTATTTATCTACATTTTTTTAACACCCTCTAACTTAAATATTTTAACCCCCTATTTAACCAAAAAAATTTAACTCAATTTTTTTAACCTAAATTTTTACATGTTAATGATTTTAATGTTTTTAGGTTTTTAAATATATTTTAATATTTTCAGATAAATTTTTTAAGACTTGTAGAGATTATTTTTGTTTTAAATTATTGATTTTAATATTTTTAAAAATTTTAAGGTATTATTTGTTATATGCTTATTAATGGGTTATTTATTTTATTTATTTAGATATTATCATGAGCAGTGAAGAGGATGAGAGGAGGAGGTCCATTGAGGATGAAAAGAAAGGAGACGTATAAAAAGAGGAAAAAAAGCATCAACAGAATCTAAAGTTGATAAAAAAACATTTGTAAGTATTAGTATGTACTATTTTATCATCAATTTATTTTCTTTAATGCTACTTATTTTGTAAGATAAATAATATTTTTATTTATTTTGTTTACAGATGGCAACTCTTAAGTAAGTGTTGAAATAGACTAGTAAATTATTAACAAAAAAAGAAATGGATAGGATGTAAGGTATTGGGACCTCTCATGCAGCTAGTCGTAGTCGACGTATCGACTCACCCATTGCTCCAACAACTCCACATCGTGATATTTTTACATGACTCCAATTTTTAAAATATTTTAATTATTATTATTTTTCCATTTATTATTCATTTTTTTTTATGATTAATTAAAAAATTGGTATAGATGGCATAAGTGTTGAAACTGCAGAGTTAGTGAATCAAGACCCCCCTACCTTCCTCACATCGATCAATTCACTTGGAATTGAGATAAGAGTGAAACTTGATAGTGAATTAATTAAGGATAAAGTGGGTACATAAAATCAATATATTTATGTTTAAAAATCAATACATTTATGTTTGAAAATTAATACATTTAAATATATATATTTGCAATATAATAATTTACCCCTCTTTTCAATTTTCTTACAAAAAAAGTTTTTATTGACAATCTAAGGAAGTATGCATGCAATTTTTTTATGAAGACTTTAGATCTTGATTGAAAATTACAAGATGAAAGCAGTACATTATTTTTATATTATTATTAATAATATTTTGATAAAAATCTTATTTTCTAAACAATTAAAAACTAACTTTTATAATTATGTATTTTGCAGCCAAAATAAAATTTATAAGTGCTCTCAAAAGAGATTTTGGAGATGGGTTTAATGTAGAGTTTGCACTAACCATGGCAAGAAGGACCTTGAATTGGAGGAGAGATCATTTTAGGCACATCATAAAGTCTCTTGACCCAGATAAGTCTACCCATTACCATATAAAGGCTAATTGTGATCCAAAAGTGTGGATAAAGTTAGTGGCAAAAGTGAATGCAACTGGAGAGCATCATGTAGTGATACAAGAATCCTCACAAAAGCATAAAGCTTCATGGGCATGTGGATTTTTCATATCATTATTTGTGGGTATGCATCATATGGGTGAAAACTAAGGTTGGATGCCAAGTTTATGAGTATACTAATTTAAT
>Ga0068630_1000564_pt1 | contig 11424 bp, 6 predicted proteins | sample InSIn4gowninarea_FD_77433 | JGI IMG/M metagenome (GOLD analysis project Ga0068630, IMG submission 77433) | Clean room microbial communities from NASA Spacecraft Assembly Facility at Jet Propulsion Laboratory, Pasadena, California, USA -... ... | reverse complement strand
TTGAACTTTTAGAGACTCCTTAAACAGTGCATAGATTTTCTCTGACCATAGGTTTTTAAGATCTTCTGTAAAATGCTTAAGCTCTCTTTGAAGGTGTGCAAGACAAAGTTGATGCCCTTTGGCAGGTGTTTTCAATTGTGCCGGCCAGGCATCACTTACTAAAATTGATTTTGGAAAGCCATTGGGAAATTCTGACTCTATTGCTTTGCTTCCTCTTGAAGGATTACAAATAATATAGGTATTTGATTTGTCTTGCCAGGTGTGTATCCAGGCTTTTGAACCATTAACCTTTGCACCTGTTTCATCACTTCCAACCACAGCGCTTCCAAGCAGATTAGTTTTTATTTTCTGATAAGCCAGGGTAGCTTTAGAGGCGAACCTGATTAGCATATTTGCAATAGTACCTTCTGAAATTGGCAGATTGTAAACATGTCTTAAATATTGAGCAATGCGGTTATAAGACATATATTGTCGTACTGATAAATAAGCTACTATAGACTCTATTGATGAGCCGTACTGTATACTGGCTTTTAAATACTCCGGGAAATTCCCTTCATTATCATGACCACAACTGCATTGTTTGACAAAAACCTGATGTTCGCTATAGATGGGGATACAAGGAGGAAGATCAACTATTTGCCTTTTCTCTAAAAGGCGGCTGGCGGTCTTTTCTAAATCATTCCCACAATTCCTGCAAAAACAGGCCTCATGCTTTATAATCTGATCAGGGCTGGATGAGATTTCTAAGGTATGACCTTCATGCCCGGGTTGACCGCCCGACTTCTTTTCACCCGATTTTCTAAGGCTTTTTTTCGTATTAAAATCAGTGGAAGGAGGCTTAGAGCTGTTTGTGCTGTTTTTGCCTTTCCTGAGTACAATAATTTCCTCTTTAAGAGTGGTTATCTCTTGTTTTAACTGATGGATTTCTTCTGCTTGTTTTTCAACAACAATTAGCATCTTCTCAATTTTCAAAAACAAATCCTGTTTTCCCATCAGATAAAATCTGATGCAAAGAATATAGAAAAAAGCTAGATATTAAAGATATTTGAACGTCTTTTACCCCCAATTTTATGTGGATAAGTTCGCACATTTTTCGTTTTTTCTCGCAAAAAGCAAAAACAAGCTAAATTTTTAAAATTAGCGATATTATCAGAGTTTAGTTATCCACACCAGAGGACTGAGTAGTTACAAACCTTTTAATCTATTAAATTGTAATATGATATTAAGATAAAGGTGAATAAATTTTGGTAGTTATACTCTTTACAATAAATATATTTGTATTTTAATTGTTATTAACTTGTGATGAGAATGAAGCCTAGAGTTATAAAATATAATAAGGTTGCTGAAGATGCTCTTTCATCTTTGAGTATGGATATCCGGGCTAAGTTTGATAAGCAGGTTAATAACATATCCAATAACAGCTTAGAGTTTGATTTGAGCTTAAATTCTTTTGAAAAGCTTAAACCTTATGATGACAACCTCTTTTTACTAACAATTGATTCTACTTTAAGAGCAATTCTTAAAATAGAAAAAGAACTAATCACTGTCATAGATATTATAAATGTTAACGCTATAAAAGCCTTAACTGCTGCCTAGTTAATGGCTAAGGACTTTTTGGATATTTCTTTTTCTTTAAAGCTTTTTGAATCGGAACTTGCAGGCTTCAAGTGTCTGTTAGATTCAAAAAATGAGTTAGACGAAAACGTGATATTCTGCCTTTTTTTCGCAAAAATAGTGTTCTGTCTTCTCAGATTGCAACGTTATTCCTGATATACAGATGCCTAACCAAACAGCCTTTGAATGACCTTTGGGTGATTTTTGTTGTGATCTTGCCGTGGGAGACAGTTTAAATAATTCTTATTGCCTTATTGAGTTTGAAGATGCGAAAAGGTATAGCCTTTTAAAAAAAATGGGAAGAAGTTTAAGCCTGAATATGCTACAAGACTTGAGCATGGCTATAGTCAAATAATTGACTGGTTTTACCATATCCATTCTATTCAAAATTCCAGAGCATTTTTCGAACGATTAAATGCACTGGAAGTGGACTTTTTTGGGATATTAATAATTGGAAGGTTTCATTTTTTAGATAAGAATTTGGAAGATCGGATTTTATGGAGATCGAAAATGGTGACGGTAAATTCTAAAAGAATTTATATTTATACCTATGATGAACTCCTTCAACTTTTTAATACTAAGCTAAATACTTATAAAAGTTTTCTTAATTATTAGGTACTTTCCTCTTCCTTTCGGTTTTTAAAAGTAAATTTTTTGAGACAATACAATTACTGTAATGGTCAGGAATATTTGTTCAGTATTTCCGCTATTGGTATAATAGTGTAGTATAGTTAACCTTTTTTTGATATTTTTACTTTCTAAAAAAGTTAAAGAGAAGTAAGCTTAGCAGATATATTATGAAAGTTTTGATTTCTATTGTTGCATTTTATGTTGTTGTATTTCCTTCCTTAAGTCAAAAAAAAGCGGACTATAAACCCGATTGGAAATCTTTATCAAAACATACTGAGGTTCCTGAATGGATACGGGATGCTAAATTCGGAATTTATTGTCATTGGGGAGTCTATTCCGTTCCTGCTTACAACAATGAGCATTACATACAGCATATGCATAATGACGCAGAATATGGAAAGCTCGGCACTTATAAAAGACATATCGCGCTTTATGGCCCGCTTTCGTCTTTTGGATATCATGATTTTATTCCAATGTTCAAAGGCGAAAAGTTTAATGCAGATGAGTGGGCGGATTTATTTGTAAAAGGAGGGGCCAAATTTGCTGGTCCGGTTGCTGAGCACCATGATGGTTTTGCAATGTGGGAGAGTAAAGTAACACCATTCAACGCGAAAGATATGGGCCCGAAACGAGATATAGTGGGGGAGCTTGAGGTGGCGATCAGGAAGCGGGGAATGAAATTTTTTACCTCTCTCCACCATGAACTCAACTATACAAATGTAAAAGTAAAACAAGGTTGGGCTGCGGCGGACCCCAAATATGCAAAGCTTTACGGCTCGACTATGAAGCACTCTGAGTGGCAAAAAATGTGGCTGGACAAATGTATTGAGGTTGTAGACAAATATCATCCGGATATCATATACCACGACGCATGGCTGGAGCAGGTCGATCAAGACAAATTGAGGACTTACCTGGCACATTATTTCAATGAGGCTGAAAAAAGAAATCAGGAAGTAATCGTCACCTCCAAGGATGAGGATATTCCGAATACCGTCGGAATGGAAGACCATGAAAATTCCAATCCGGAAAAAATTATAGAAAAGCCTTTTCTGTGCGACTATTCCATAGGTACTGGTTTTTCCTTTTCCTGGGGATATACAGAGGGGATGCAAATCAGAACAGAAAAGGAAATTATCCATAAGTTGATTGAAGTAGTCAGTAAAAATGGTCAATTACTATTAAATCTTTCCCCAAGGGCGGATGGTACATTTCCCGAAGATCAAAAGGAAGTTGTGACAAAAATTGGAAGATGGCTTTGGACTTTCGGAGAGTCGATATATGAAACCCGACCTTTTACCATATTTGGTGAATCAACCTCTGAAGGACATCAGGTGTATTATACACAAAAAGGTAAAAATATATATGCAATCTTTTTGAATTGGCCTGGAGGAAATATTGACAAATCGACGAACGATGTAAAAGTGAATCTAAAAGAATTAAATTCTCAAAGCATAAAGGGTAAGGTCAAATCTATCCAGTTGTTGGGGTTGAAAAGCATAGAACCCGTGCCGTTTGAGATAAATACGAAAGAGATGAGTTTTACGATTCCTAAGAAGACAAGAACACCATCGGAAATAGCGCAGGTTTTTAGAATTACTCTTGAATAAAAATACAATGAGAATTATTTATTTTATTGTTTTTCTTTTCACTTCTATTGTTCTTTTTCTCATAAGTCCTGGGCTTGTTGCAAGGGAAGCAAAAGAGGGCATCTCAACTTCTGAACCTCACGACAATACTTTCACGCAAATTTCGCCATGGCAGCAAGCTTCATATGAAATCGTGACAAGAGGATTATCTACCTATAAGACTGCAGAATTTGGCTACGTTTTCAGTGGAAAGAAGAACTGTATTGTAAAGCTGGCAGGTGAACTAAACGGCTTGAGGGGAATTAAGCTCCCTGACAATCAACAGGAGACAAGTAATATCCCAGCCATAAAGTTAAAATTTAAAGAACCAGTAAAAGTATTAATTGGAACGTTTAAAAGTAGCGAACCTAGCTATTTTCGCTTCGACAAGGGAAAGTCAACTCTGGTACTTGACAGTGCTGTTAGTATTACCGGATTGCCTTCTGTAGAAGTACATGCAGTCCCTTACTCCAAAGGAACACATACAATTACTCCAGAAAAGCCAGGTTTATATGTCATTCTAGGAGTAATAAAAGATCAACAGCTGTTGGCTAGAAATGCGGGAATGCCAGATGGAAGACTATGGGAACCATTTATTGTAGAAGGTTTCTCAGAACAACCGGCATTATTCGAAATATCAGGTGGAGAAAATGAACCTGTAGTAGATGAGGGAATGGCTGGCACCGAAGGCATTTTTGGCGGATTTGAGGGAGGAGCTTGTGTGAAAATAGGCGATACTTACCATATGTTTCCAACAGAGAGAGCAGGTGAAATGGGAATTGAAGCCTACTACGATCGTGTAAAAACCAGAATTGGCCATTGGACAAGCACGGATGCTATTCATTGGACGAGAAAGTCAACCATCTACCAGGCAAGCGGCACTTATGCAATTACTGAGGATGATAATCCGCTGAACGATAGGAGAGGAGCAATTTGGTCGTATATGCCTATCTTTAATAAAGAAAAAAACAGGTGGTATGGATACTATCTTACCTATACTGTCCATAAAGAGATAGAACCGAATCATTCTTTTGGGAGGATATGGCAGGCTGAATCACAAACAGAGGGTATGGAAGGAATCGGAGGACCGTATAATGAAGGGAAACTCATTATCGAACCGGGACTTAATTCTCAGCCGTGGGAGGGAAGACAGGGCGTTGCTTCCTTTTTTCCTTTTCAGGTAAATAACAAATGGCTTGGATTTTATTCAGGCGCCTATCCTTTTTCCTCCTGGGCAGATTATCCCAAAAAGTCGGGGAAGGGATGGTTTATCGGACTAGCAGAATCGAGTACAATTGACGGGCCGTGGACCAGAATGGACACAACGATTAATCCTATTAGATCCATTCATCCATGGTTTGTAGAAAATCCGATAGTTTATCAGATGCAAAACGGTCTTTATCTTATGGTCTTTGATGGTGGCCCGGAAGGCTGGGGTCATCACCTACCTAATATGATCGGGTATTCATTGTCTGCGGATGGGGTTAAATGGTCAGAAGCTCACTATCTTCCCATACATACCAAAGTGAAAAAATGGTGGGATATAATGAGGACTCCATTATGTTTAATTCCTGAAAGTAATGGAATTTATACTATAGTGTATGCTGCAATTCAATCCGAGAAGCGGTTTCATCCGATGGGAATGGTGAGAGTAAAATTGAACCAAAAGGTATTAGATGCAAAACTTAAAGAATTGAAGTGAAAAAATCGGGAATGTCGTTGTTTATGAAATTAAATTCTAATCACAGTAATACTTGGTGTCAGGTTCGAAGCTATCGTCATAGTATTGTCTTTTTAGCGGCTGCAATTTTTTGCGCTATATTAAATTCTTGTGGCAAGGGTAGTTCAGCAAAAGGGATTTACGATGTGACGGAATTTGGCGCGGTAGGGGATTCACTGACCGTTAATACTGTAGCCATTCAAAGGGCAATTGATCAGTGTTTTAATGATGGAGGAGGCACTGTGGTTGTGCCTCAAGGATGTTTTTCTTCAGGAGCAATTTTCTTAAAAGAAAATGTAAACCTGAAAATTGGTAAGGAGGCGAAACTCAGGGCGATAGCAGGAATAGAAAATTTTCCTGAACTTAAGAAAACCAGAATTGCTGGTATCGAAATGGATTGGCCATCGGCTTTTGTCAATATTATTGATTGCAAAAACGTTAAAATATCAGGAGGAGGGACAATTGATGGGTCAGGGTATTATTGGTGGGAAGATTATTGGAGTAGACGTGACAGTTTGGTTAAAACAATTCCGGGAGATCTTATTGACTGGTATGTTCCACGGCCTCGGCTTGTTTTATTTCACAACTCAGAATCTTCACAAATGCAAAATCTGAAACTAAGAAACTCAGGCTTTTGGACTGTCCACATTTGTTATAGTAAAGATATAAAAGTGGAAGGCTTAGATATTTTCAATCCTGTACTTGAGAAAGGAAAAAAGGCAGCAAGCTCCGATGGAATTGATGTTGACTCTAGTAAAGATGTTGTTATTAAAAATTGTTCGATTTCGTGCGATGACGATTGTATTGCAATAAAATCAGGTCGTGGTTCTGACGGGCTTAGAGTAAATATCCCTTCCGAAAACATAGTGATTGAAGAATGTGTATTTTTAAAAGGCCATGGCGGAGTTTCAATAGGAACGGAAACGGCTGGTGGAATTAGAAATGTTCAGGTAAAAAATTGTGAAGCCTATGGCAACAAAGCACCAATCAAATTCAAACCCCGGCCCGGGAGGGGTGGATTAATAGAAAATATCGTCCATGATGGTTGGAATATTGAGGAGGCAGGCACTGTGATTGACTATGCATTAAGAGAAGTAACGGGAGAGAATTATATTGATGAGTGGCAAAAAATCGAGGTTCCGTTTGAAAAAGCCACACCTCGATATAAAGACATAACAATTAGAAACGTCGTAGCAAAAAAATCTGGGAAAGCCATCAGTTTTCTAGGCTGGCCATTGGCACATGTTGAAAATGTCAGTCTGAAAGATGTAACGATTGAGGCCACCGCCGGCGCTAAATTTCAATATGTAGACAACCTTTTGCTCAGCAATGTCAACATAAAAACAGAGGATAAACCGCTGACATTTATAGCGGTTACCAATAAAAGAGAACTTTAGTAACGAAGTTCGCACTGCTTAAGAATTATAAAAAAGCTTTAATTTAGAGTGATTTTTAAAAATTTTATAGAATAGTAAATACTATATGTCTTTAATTTTACTTGATTCCAAATCTTCCGAACCTAAATACCAGCAGATAGTAAGGTCTGTCATTAAAGCAATTGATAATAACCAGTTAAAGATTGGCGATAAAATAGCTTCTGTAAATGAAGTTTGTGAAAGTACGGGGATTGCAAAGAAAACTGTAGTTCAGGCATTTGAACAGCTTAAAAAAGCGGGTATTATATATTCTGTAAAATATAAAGGATACTTTGTAGCCACTCGAAATACTCACTCAAAGCATAATATTTTCATCTTATTTAATAATCTATCGGCTTACAAAGAAGAAATTTATGAAAGCATAAAGGAAAGTCTTGCTGACAAAGGGGTGGTAGATATCTTTTTTCATCATGACAAGGTTGATGTTTTCAATACCCTGGTGGAAAAAAGCGCAGGGAAATATACGGATTATATTATTATGCCGATTAATAACAAAGGCATTAACAAATCCATCCAATTATTGCCACAGAATCAGGTATATATTCTTGATTTAGGGTATGAAGAATGGGGGCAAAATTATGCCTCAGTGTGCCAATATTTTGAGGAAGACATCTATGATGCTTTAAAACAAGGGTTAGCTAAAATTAAAAAGTACGATAAGCTTATTTTAGTTCTTGGTAAGTCTCCACTTTACAATTTAAAACACACGGAAAAGGGATTCGTCAAATTCTGTAAAGAGTTTGAGCTGAATTGTGAAGTCACGCTTCATTTAAAGAAGAGAAATCCGGTAAAAGGCGAGTTGTACGTTGTGATAGATGACTCCGATCTGGTGAGTTTAATTAAAAAAGCCAATGATCAATCCATCAAAGTCGGCAAAGAAATAGGTGTGATTTCGTACAATGAAATTCCATTAAAGGAAATAATCGGACAAGGGATCGCGACAATTTCGACTGATTTTAACCTTATGGGTAAAAATGTTATTAAAATGGTATTAAATAAAAACAAGGGACATCTGAAAAATCCTTGTCGTCTTATAGATAGGCCGTCTTTTTAGAACGGTTGTTTTTTACCTCAGAACCGATATAATTCATTATGAGAATCGTTGCATTTCCTGATTTACTTAGACTGGCTCTCATATTTGGTTTTATGTTTGGCGTCTTCACTGATCTTTTTTGCCAAGCACCAAATTTCGATAACTATAATGTAAAATGGACTAGCCAGAGCACTAATTCCAGTGAGTCAATGCCTTGTGGAGGAGGGGATATCGGATTGAATGTCTGGGTAGAGAAGGGAGAATTGTTCTTCTACATCTCTCAAAGTGGCACTTTTGACGAAAACAACGCTTTGCTAAAACTGGGAAGAGTGAGGATGAACTTATCTCCTAATCCTTTTGAAGGATTGGTATTTTCTCAGGAACTGGTACTGAAAGATGGATTTGTCAGGATCAATGCATCACATGGTAAGCTTTCTTCACAAATAGATCTGTGGGTTGACGTCTTCCGTCCTGTGGTCCATGTAGAAGTTAAAAGCAGTGAACCGACGATCGCCGAGGCAAGCTTTGAAAGCTGGAGATATAAAGACAGACCAACCAAGGGGAAAGAAAATAATGCCAATTCCTACAAATGGGCTCCACAGGGAGAAGTAAAAACCTGGAAGGATGAAATCTCCTTTAAGGGAAATGAGCTTTGGTTTTATCACCGAAATAAGGAGGAAGGTTCCATTTTTGATGTCACCGTCGAGCAACAAGGAATGGAGTCCGTGAAGGATCAGATGTTTAATCCATTAAAAAATTTAACATTTGGTGGAATAATGGAAGGAGCCAATATGGTAGCCACAGGCACTTCTTCCGGAAAATATATAAACACTGATTTTCAGGGGTGGAACTTAAAGAGCATGAAGGCTTCTAAAAATCATTCGTTAATTATCTATCTCCACACAGCCCAGGTAGAAACAATAAAAGATTGGGAATCTAGTCTGCAGAAATTGGTGAAAGAAGCAAAGTCGAACGAGAAAACGGCGTGGAAAAAAACAAAGAACTGGTGGAATGAATATTGGAACAGAAGTTACATTTTAATCAATTCTAACGAAAAAAAGGAGAGTTCTCCTGAGTGGCAAATAGGAAGAAATTACCAGCTTTTTAGATACATGCTGGGGTGCAACGCTTATGGAAAATATCCGACCAAATTTAATGGCGGTTTATTTACTTACGATCCTGTTTTCACGGACTCTACATTGACCTTTACCCCCGATCACCGCAACTGGGGTGGAGGAACGATGACTGCACAAAATCAGCGTCTGGTTTATTTTCCTATGATAAAAAGCGGAGACTTCGATATGCTTAAGCCTCAGTTTAACTTCTACCTTCAAATGCTAAAGAATGCGGAATTAAGAAGTGAAGTGTATTGGGGACACAAGGGAGGCTGCTTTGCAGAACAAATAGAAAATTTTGGCCTGCCGAATTGTAGTGAGTATGGCTGGAAAAGACCGGAATGGTTTGACAAAGGCATTGAATATAATGCATGGCTCGAATACCAGTGGGACACGGTATTGGAATTTTGCTTAATGATGCTGGAAGAAGAGCGTTATACTGGAAAGGACATCAACGGATATATTCCCTTTATAGAGAGCTGTCTTGCCTTTTTTGACGAACATTATCAGTATTTATCTAAAATGAGGGGGAGAAAAACGCTGGACGAGAATGGGCACCTGGTGCTTTATCCAGGTTCTGCGTGTGAAACATATAAGATGGCTTATAATGCAACTTCTACCGTTGCAGCATTGCAGATTATAACTAAGCGTTTACTTGATTTACCTCCGTCTTATCTAGATCCGGAAAAAAGAAAACACTGGGGAGATTTCCTGAAAAAAATCCCGCCAATAAGTTTCCGTGAAATTGAAGGACATCAATTGATTGCACCGGCAAGGCTCTGGGAAAGAGTAAATAATACAGAAGTGCCTCAGCTTTACCCTGTGTTTCCGTGGGGGATTTATGGCGTGGGTAAGCCTGATTTAGAGCTCGCTTTAAATACATGGAAGTATGACGCTGACGCAATAAAGTTTCGCAGTCATGTGGGATGGAAGCAAGATAACATTTTTGCAGCAAGATTGGGCTTAACTGATGAGGCTGCTTTATTAAATATCCTCAAGTTAAAAGACTCAGGAAGACGCTTTCCCGCTTTTTGGGGACCTGGTTTTGATTGGGTGCCTGATCATAACTGGGGCGGTTCGGGAATGATAGGTTTGCAGGAGATGCTTCTTCAGACAGACGGAAGAAAGATTCTTCTTTTTCCTGCGTGGCCGAACACGTGGGACGTCACCTTTAAACTTCATGCTCCTTATAATACCACCATTGAAGGTAAATTGAAAGATGGGAAGGTAGAATCGTTAAAAGTGCAACCAGAAAGTAGGAGGAAGGATGTGGTAGATATGTTGAAGGAAAAATGAAACCTTTGCATTAATGTTTTAAGCCTTTCAGGATTTTGTTTCATCGAAGGTTCAGATTGCTGATGAAGAAGACTGACGAATGGTTAAACCCCTAAGGCGGTGGCCTAAAGCGGCTTTATTCACGTTCAACCACTCCGTGGTTGTGTCTTGTCTGGAATTATAACCTTGTTCTATTCAAGTTTAATCCTTTCAGGATTGGTCATCGATCGTCGGATTGCTTATGGAGAAGACTGAAGAATGGTTAAATTCCTAAATCCCTGGGCTGAATGCGGCTTAATTTACGTTCAACCACTCCGTGGTTGCATCTCGGATTGGAATGACCTTGCCTCTATTCATGTTTAATCCTTTCGGGATTTGGTTCATCGATAGTTGGATTGCTTATCGAGAAAACCGTTGAATGATGGTTGAGCAAGTTGTGCTTTCACTCTTCCGCCTTCTTTCACTCTGACGGCTTGCAGACTCCCCATACTATTATAGGGAGCATTGCAATGTCATTGTTTGTAAATGGAAATCAAATAAATCGGCAATTAATTTTACAACAAATGTTCAGGTCTTACCTACTCACGGGTAACCAAACAGTCATATCATTATGCCCTCTGTTTCCCCATGCATAATATGGAATGAGTCGAATTTTAACGGATTCAGAGGGTTCTTTTGATACCTCCCTGTACAATACGTTTTCCCATCCACTTTTGCTGATTACTTTGGCCTCTGTTTCGAGGCTCATAATTTCGCTGTTGTCGATATTTATCATTCTAGGCGAAAAGTTGGTTTGAACAGGAATTGCAATGTCAAATATCTTCTTGCCTTTAGGAAGATCAAATGATTCTGCGCAATACACTACCGGGCCTCTTTTTACTGCTACCTGGTTTCTTGTTTCTTCTACCAATGGGTTAGATTCAATTAACTGAACAGGCATCGGTAAGGTCAACGATATTTTGTCTCCTGATTTCCA
>Ga0068630_1000563_pt1 | contig 11476 bp, 9 predicted proteins | sample InSIn4gowninarea_FD_77433 | JGI IMG/M metagenome (GOLD analysis project Ga0068630, IMG submission 77433) | Clean room microbial communities from NASA Spacecraft Assembly Facility at Jet Propulsion Laboratory, Pasadena, California, USA -... ... | reverse complement strand
TAAAATTGAGTGATGTAAATGCGCACCTCAACTGACATTGATAATCTTTGGATAAAGGCTTGGGTTTTGCACACCAGAGCCTTTATACTTTCTTATAAAATATTTTGAAACTCGCCCCTACGCACAGTAACTGCTTCGCCTATTAACTTTACCCCGTGCTTATTGGTTTAGGAAGGGCATTGGTTGCCGGATTTCTGGCCATTGTCCTCTTATATCTTACAAAGCAGTCTATTCCTGGCAAAGAGGAAATTAAAAGCCTGATTATAGTCGCATTGGGAGTAATTGTGGGATTTCCGCTTCTCTCTGCCTGGGCTCTTAAAACGGTGCCTTCGTCTCATGGAGCTATTATAATTGGAATTATTCCATTGATAACGGTCGTCTTCGGTACAATAAGAGGTGGGGAAAGACCTTCCCGGTCATTTTGGTTCATTAGTTCACTGGGTGCGGCAGTTATACTGATTTATGCGTCAATCGTTAATTCCGGTTCTATTCAACTTGCAGACCTTGCTTTACTTGGCGCAGTAGTATCAGCAGCGATTGGTTATACAGAAGGTGCAAAGCTGTCAAAAACAATGGGCGGCTGGAAAGTGATCAGTTGGGCGCTCGTAATTTCAATGCCATTCCTTATTTTCCCGGTTACCTGGTCTCTAATGAATGCTTCATTAGATGTACCGGTTGAGGCATGGGTAAGCTTGGGTTATGTAAGCCTGATAAGTCAGTTTATTGCTTTTTTCGCCTGGTACAAAGGACTCGCAATGGGAGGAATAGCAAAAGTGGGACAGATTCAATTATTACAACCTTTCTTTACAATCATTGCTTCCGCGTTTCTTAACGGGGAAGAAATAACATTGCTTACAATAATTACAATGATAGCGATAGTTTTAATTGTGGGCGCAGGCAAATTCGCTTCGGTAAATAGATCGGTTTCTAATTCCACTTTGACAGGCTCTCATTGAAAATTAACAGTTAAGAGAACTCGAATATACTTAAAGGAATAAGAATATTTCTGCACTTTATATTTAATCTTTTTTGGATTGAGAGTGTAGAAAGAGTGGAAAAAGAGTGGAAGATTATGCGTTTACCTTTGACTAGTAAAGTGTATAAAGGCATGTTTAGGAACAATTATAAAATACACACAAAACTTCTTTAAAAAATGGCCAGATCTGTAAACAACATTCTAACAAAAGGATTAAGCGGCATGGTGGGCGGTCAATTGGTCTTCAGAAGCTGGAAGGGCAAGACTTTCATCTCTGCTGCTCCGAAGAAACCCAAGAAACAAAGCCCTTTGCAGAAGCAAAACAGGCAGAAGTTTAAGATGGCAACTACATTTGCCAAAAGCATGATAAAAGACCCTGCAAAAAAAGCTGAATATAAGGTAATTGCAGAGAGACTTAACCTTCCCAATGCTTATACTGCTGCTATTACCGAATACATGAGAAAAACAGAAGTAAAGGAGATAGATACATCCGGCTACTCCGGTAAGCAAGGTGAAGAAATAAAGGTAGTTGCCGGAAAAAAGGGGTTTGAAATACAGCAAGTTGAAGTGGTTATTATTGACAAGGATGGGGTAGCATTAGAAGAAGGGAAGGCAGTAAAGGACTCGGATTTGGATTGGGTTTACAAGACAAGGACTACTGTTAAAGAAAAAGAAGGCATGCAATTTCTAATAAGAGCCAGAGACAGGACGGGTAATTTTATCGAAAAGAGGGTAAATAACCACCTGTCTTAAATATCTTGAAGTAGAATAAATAAGCAACCTACTTTCATTTACAATATTAAAGTCAATCAACAAGCTACTTCCTTTCTGATTGTGGCCTTAATATTCTATTGATAATAAGTTAATAATTTCTATAACGGGAAACATACATTCATAATTCGTTACTTAAACTACCTACAGATCCAATGAAAATAACAACCGTTGACGCTTTCACCAATAAACCTTTTTCAGGAAACCCCGCCGGAGTTTGTATAACAGACAAGCCATTAGAAGCAGAACTGATGCAAAAGATAGCAGGAGAACTTAACCTTGCTGAAACTGCTTTTCTTTATCCCTCAGGGAGCGGATACCATTTAAGATGGTTTACTCCTGCAACAGAAGTAAAGCTTTGCGGACATGCTACGCTTGCAAGTGCCCATGTCCTTTGGGAGCAGAACCATCTGCCTTTAGAGAAAGCAGCAATTTTTAAAACATTGTCGGGAGAATTAAGGGCGCTGAAAAAAGACAGATTTATAGAACTGGATTTCCCGGCTATACCCACATCCGATAGAAATACCGACGGCTATATATTAGAGGCAGTGCGGGAAAAGGTCATCCACTCCTCATATAATGAGGCTGGATACTGGATTGTAGAAATGGAAAACGAGGAAGTGGTAAGAAGATTGAATCCGGACCTTAGATTAATCACGAAAACAAACGCCGTATTCATTGTTACGGGAAAATCCTTAGATCCAAGATATGATTTTGTATCAAGAGTATTTGTACCAGCCTTCGGCATCGATGAAGATCCGGTAACAGGTGCTGCACACTGCGCCTTGACTCCTTATTGGAGCAATAAACTCAACAAATCTGCAATGACAGCCTTTCAGGCATCGAAACGAGGAGGAGAATTAAAATTGGTATTAGAAGGCGACAGGGTAAAGTTAATAGGCGAAGCAGTTACTGTGCTTAGGGGCGAGTTTCAAAATATTTTATAAGAAAGTATAAAGGCTCTGGTGTGCAAAACCCAAGCCTTTATCCAAAGATTATCAATGTCAGTTGAGGTGCGCATTTACATCACTCAATTTTAAATTGAACGCTTCCGCTACGCCTTTATAAACTACGTTCCCATTGATGATGTTTAATCCTTTTCTTAAGTCGTCATTATCCGTACATGCCTTTTTCCAACCTTTATTAGCCAATTCAAGAGCATAGGGAAGTGTAGCATTAGTAAGGGCTAAGGTAGAGGTATAAGGAACTGCGCCAGGCATATTCGCAACGCAATAATGAACAATATCATCAATAACATAGGTTGGATTTTCGTGTGTCGTTGGCCTGCAAGTTTCTATGCAACCTCCCTGATCAACCGCTACATCGATAATTACGGTACCGGGCTTCATAATTTTGAGCATTTCCCGCGTTACCAGATGCGGCGCTTTTGCTCCGGGAATCAATACAGCTCCAATGATAAGATCGGCGTGTTTAATCTCCTCAATAATGTTGTAGTGATTCGACATCATTGTTATTACATTTGAAGGCATTATATCCGAAAGTTCTCTAAGTCGGGTGAGGTTTATATCTAATATGGTCACTCGTGCTCCAAGTCCGGCCGCCATCTTTGCAGCCTGTGTTCCAACAACTCCGCCGCCAAGCACCACCACTTTTGCCGGTTTGACGCCGGGTACACCGCCCAGTAATATACCCCGGCCCTTCATGGGCTTTTCAAGGTACTTTGCCCCTTGCTGAATGGACATTCTTCCTGCCACTTCAGACATCGGTATCAATAACGGCAAGGACCTGTCCGCTCTTTCTACCGTTTCATATGCGAGACAAACCGCCTTACTTTCAATCATTGCATTCGTTAACGGCTGGTACGAGGCAAAATGGAAATACGTAAATAGCAGGTGTTCTTTATTTACAAAACCGTACTCAGATTCTATCGGTTCTTTTACTTTCATTATCATTTCACCCGCCTTATATACGGATTGAATATCCGAAAGAATTTCTGCACCAGCCGAACGGTATACATCATCGCAAAAACCACTTCCTTCTCCTGCTGAAGCCTGAATATAAACCTGATGTCCGCGTTTTGTCATTTCAGCGACTCCTGCCGGCGTTAGCGCAACACGGTTCTCATTATTTTTTATTTCCTTTGGAACACCTATTTTCATACACAAAAAATTAAAAAGTAGTATGTTTTTATAACTTTTAAAGTTTACCAATTAGTTCTGATAAAGCTTAAAAGAAGATAATTTTATATTAAGGTTAATTAAAAGGTATGCTTGATTTTGATTCCTTCACCACACTGTTGAGGGATGTATCTTCTTCCACCTGGGCCTTTAGAAAGAGCTTTGATTCAGATACATTTTTATCGTTTGTTGTAAATGTCAAAGGTTCATTAAAAGTCCCTGTCTGCCGGGGGGTATAAATTAATTCTATCTGAGCCTTTTCTCCCGGCTTGATACTGGTGGGGAGGGATTTATAAGTAACACACTTGCAACCACTTTCCATTGCAATAAAACTCAAAGGTGCATCGCCCGAATTTAAAACAGTAATGCTCTTTTCTACTCTTCTACCTTTCACTACTTTGCCAAGATCGAAAAGCATACCCCCAAAAGTAACCTGAGCTGAAGGTGAAACAAGTGGTTTTGCATTTACTACGCCTTTGATGGTTAAAAACCGCGACGAAGTATGTGCATTAGAGGTGACTGTCACAGTTTTCGTAAAAGCCCCTGGCCTGCCTGAACTATTATAAGAAGCTTTGATGATGCCTTTTCCGCCCGGCTTTATTGGGTCTTTGGTCCAGAAAGGTGTAGTACATCCACAAGAAGCCTGAACATTCGAAATTACAATTGGCTCGTTTCCTTTGTTGGTAAATTCAAATTCGTGGGACGCAATCGATCCTTCAGTGACATTACCAAAATCAAAGCTTTCTTCCTTAAACTCCATTTCACCCTGAGCAAAAGCAACTGCAACAGACACAAGAATAAAAAACTTAGTAAAAAATATTCGCGATAACATGTTAAGACGTGTAAAAACCAATGCTAATATAAACATTAACTAAGAGAATTGAATTTTATTTTGGATCAAATTTGACATGGAAATTGACTCAATTTTGAATCAAACATCGATTTTAAGTATTTTTGAAATTATCCCCTAATATGATGGAGCTGACTGTAACCAAAGATTATAAAAGAGACATAGCAAAGGAAGAGGTTTTAAACGACTATCGAATAGCATGTGAGAGCAGGCAAGCCAGTCTATTTGGAAGGAAGGAGGTCTTTATGGGTAAGGCCAAATTCGGGATCTTCGGGGATGGAAAAGAGATTGCTCAGATAGCAATGGCAAAAGCCTTCAAACCAGGAGATTACAGGTCGGGGTATTACAGAGACCAGACTTTTATGATGGCGATTGGCGAGCATACGCTAAAACATTATTTCGCTCAATTATATGCACATCCGGACGTAGAAAAGGAACCCGCTTCTGCAGGCCGTCTTATGAATGGGCACTTTGCGACAAGGATACTGAATGAAGATGGCACCTGGAAGGATTTGAGTAATGCTTATAATTCTAGTTCCGACATCTCACCGACGGCTGCACAAATGCCACGACTTGTTGGTTTAGGATATGCCTCAAAACTTTACAGGCAAAATCCGCAATTGCATCAGTTTACACAATTTTCCAATCAGGGAAATGAAATTGCTTTTGGTACAATTGGCAATGCATCTACTGCGGAAGGATTGTTTTGGGAAGCTGTAAATGCGATAGGTGTACTTCAAATACCCGTTTTGCTTTCTATCTGGGATGACGGATATGGTATATCTGTTCCAAATGAATACCAGATAACCAAAACGGACATCTCAAAGGTTCTCGAAGGATTCAGAAGAACAAAAGAAGATAAAGGCTTTGAACTTTTTAAAGTAAAAGGATGGGACTATGAATCCCTTTATCACACTTATGTAAAGGCGGCGGAACTATGCAGGACGAAACATATACCTGTAATCATTCATGTCGAAGAAATGACTCAGCCACAGGGGCATTCCACCTCTGGTTCGCACGAAAGGTACAAATCAAAGGAGAGGTTAAACTGGGAAAGTGAATTTGATTGTATCAAAAAAATGCGTGAGTGGATTCTGGAAAACAATATTTCAGAATCAAAAGAACTGGATTCGATTGAATATATAGCCAAAGAAACAGTAAAAGCCGCAAAGCACGAGGCGTGGGACGATTTTCAGGAGGAGATTTTGCGCGAAAGGAAAGAGGTTATTTCTCTTTTGGAAAAACTTGCTTCTTACTCAAATCAGAATGTTAAAATAAAAGAACTGCAAAGAACACTAGAAAAGACCCTTAATCCTTTATTTGCAGATATTCTAAGGACTGCTAAAAAGGCCCTGAGAGTTGTGCGGTTTGAAGAAGACAGCTTCAAACAAGAGATTATAGAGTGGATCAAAAAATCCGAAGACAGAAACAACAGAAGGTTCAATTCCCACCTTTACAGCGAATCTTATATGTCGGCATTGAATGTACCTGAAGTAAAACCAGAGTACAATGAAGACAGTCCTTTGGTAGACGGCCGGGAAGTGCTACAAACTTGTTTTGATGCGATATTAACCCGAGATCCTAAAGTATTTGCGATTGGTGAAGACGTTGGAAAAATCGGCGATGTAAACCAAGCCTTTTCCGGACTTCAGGCAAAACATGGAGAATTAAGGGTAACTGATACCGGGATAAGAGAAGCTACTATTATCGGCCAGGGAATTGGCTCTGCATTACGTGGACTAAGACCTATCACTGAAATCCAGTACCTGGATTACATGCTTTATGCGCTTCAGACCCTTTCTGACGACCTTGCGAGCCTTCATTACCGAACACGAGGAGGACAAAAAGCCCCTGTCATAATAAGAACCAGAGGACACCGCCTGGAAGGAGTATGGCATTCAGGATCTCCAATGGGCATGATGTTGCACAGCCTTCGGGGTATTTACATTCTTGTTCCCAGAGATATGACCTGCGCTGCGGGATTTTACAACACGATGCTTCAGTCAGATGATCCCGCAATAATTGTAGAAAGTCTTAACGGATATAGATTAAAGGAAAAAATCCCAGCCAACATAGGTGAATTTACTATTCCACTCGGTGTACCGGAAGTTTTGCGTGAAGGCAGTGATGTAACGGTAGTAACTTATGGATCAATGTGCCGCATTGTGATGGAGGCTGCCGTTCAGTTGGAAGAAGTAGGAATAAGCGTGGAAGTAATAGACGTTCAGACACTTTTGCCGTTTGACATTCATCACACGATTCTCGAATCTGTCAAAAAGACAAATAAAATATTATTTACCGACGAAGATGTGCCAGGCGGCGCTACGGCATTTATGCTTCAAAAGGTGTTGGAAGAACAAAACGCTTTCAGATATCTAGATGCTAACCCGGTAACGCTTCCTGCAAAGGAACACAGACCTGCTTATTCTTCCGATGGAGATTACTTTTCAAAACCTAACGTAGAAGAAGTTTTTGAGAAAGTTTACGAGCTTATGAATGACTATTCCCCGGGGGAGTTTCCCAAAATGTACTAAAGCTGAGGAATTACAATACTATCCGTTTCGATAACATTGCTGGGATGTAAAGCCCTATCACGTATACTGGTCCTCATTTTAATTGTCTTATTGGATATTCTGAATTTCAGTCCTGAGGATATTTCTTTTGTGTATGTGATAGAACCTTCGATTGGCTTGGCTTTACCTTCGTTCGTTAATCTGGGGAATCTTCCGTCCAATACAAGATTATCGGGGATTGAGAGTTCTTCAAAATCGCCGCTTTCATTTTTTACCAGAATGGCAAGGGAAATATTATAAAAATCGGGATTTACGACTGTGTCATTAACACCTGTAGCTGGATTAAAAACTATAATAAACTGATCGAATTTAGAATCTTCTTCCGAAGTTTGATTTAAACCAAGATCACCATCGCCGTCACGGAAATCAAAAGTCAGTTTTAATAACAGGCTGTCCTTCACAAAATCGAGTGATTTATAAGTAATTTTGGGCTCTACGGGATATTTGGGCTCAACAAGGCAAGAAGAAAAGAGAAGCAGGAAAATTGAAGAAAAGAGAAAATATTTAATATAAGATTTGTTCATATTTGGAGAATCAAAATCGCTCATAAGAACGAAAGTTAAATAATTTATAGTATTAAAAACTTATGGAATTTGTAAAAAGTTTTAAGGCAAATTTAACTAAGATTACTGAATCTTCTTTTGAAGCAGCAGCTCTACAACTTTTTACCTATCAATATAATAACAATCCTCTTTATAAGACTTATTCGGATTACATTAATGTAGATCCATCAAAGGTTAGAACCGTTGCAGAAATACCCTTTTTACCTATTGAATTTTTTAAAAATCAAATCGTTAAAACAGGTAAATGGGAAACACAAGCCATCTTTGAAAGCAGCGGAACAACGGGAGCTATTACCAGCAAACATCACATTGAGGATTTAGGATTTTATTTAAACCAATCAGAAATGATCTTTCGTGAATTTTATGGACAACCGGAAGAGTATACATTCCTGGCTTTGCTTCCTTCCTACCTGGAAAGAAATAATTCTTCGCTTGTTTACATGATTGATCATTTTATTAAAGTTTCCAAATCAGAACATTCTGGGTTTTATTTGAATGAGGTGGATCAGTTGATGGAAACCATCAAACGCTTAAAAAATAAAAGAACAAAGACAATCATAATAGGTGTTACCTTTGCGTTATTGGAACTGGCAGAAAACTTTAAGGAAGATTTGTCTGAGATGACTGTAATGGAAACCGGGGGAATGAAAGGACGTAGAAAGGAGTTAACACAAAACGAGGTGCATCAGATCTTAAAAGATAGTTTTTCTTTGGAAAACGTACATACTGAATACGGAATGACAGAGCTTTTATCACAGGCTTACTCAAAAAGGAACGGCTTGCTGAGCTGGCCCTCCTGGTGTAAGGTTTTGCTCCGGGACTTGAATGATCCTTTCGATATGGGAACAAAAAGAAAAACAGGTGGTGTAAATATCATTGATTTGGCGAATATCCATTCCTGTGCCTTTATTGAAACAAAGGATATAGGAGAAATAATAAATCAAAAGGAATTTAAAGTTTTAGGGAGAATGGACAATTCTGAGGTGAGGGGTTGTAATCTATTAATTCAATGATTTAATTACATACCTATTGCTTCTAATATTGCTTTTTGTATATTTTTGTTATTAAATATAATATTTACTGTGTATGAAATTCAAACTTTTAATTGTTGCAGCTATTTTAATATTTGCGAGCTCTTGTACCTACAGAACATGCCCGACATATTCCAAAGCAGCCAAGCCAAATAAAAATGAAATAAAAGGATAGTCCTTTTACTTCATTTTTATTTGTTTTTTGTTCTTTAAAGGTTGAAGGAAGTGTAGCTTTTCGCCTCCTTTAAAGTAATTTCTTTATTACACATTATTACAAGCCTTTCAATCACATTTCTAAGCTCGCGGATATTTCCCGGCCAGTTTAGCGTTTTGAGGTATTGTAAAGCATCTTCATTAATTTTCTTTTTTACAGATCCGTAATCTTCTGCAATATCTGCAAGAAACTTATTGACAAGAAGAGGAATATCATCAACCCTTTCCTTTAAAGAAGGCACCCTGATGATTATTACCCCTAAACGGTGATATAAATCTTCCCTGAACCTATTTTCCTCTATTTCCTTTTTCAGATCTTTATTTGTTGCAGCAATTACCCTTACGTTCACTTTGATTTCTTTCTCTCCTCCCACCCTCGTGATCTTATGTTCCTGTAAGGCTCTTAATACTTTAGCCTGTGCGGAAAGGCTCATGTCTCCGATTTCATCAAGAAACAGCGTTCCATTATCCGCTTGTTCAAATTTCCCGATTCTTTGTTTTACTGCGGAGGTGAATGATCCCTTTTCGTGCCCGAATAATTCGCTCTCAATAAGCTCGCTTGGAATGGCGGCACAGTTTACTTCTACCAGCGTCGCATTCGCCCTGTTACTTTGAGCATGTATTGATTTTGCGACCAATTCTTTACCAGATCCATTAGGGCCAGTTATGAGCACTCTTGCATCTGTCGGTGCTACCTTTTCTATCATTTCCTTTACATCAAGGACAGGCTTGGAATCACCTATAATCTCAAAGCCCTTTGAAATTTTTCTCTTTAGTGTTTTGGTTTCTTCAACAAGAACCGATCGGTCAAGTGCATTCTTGAGGGTGACAAGGAGCCTGTTAAGATCAGGTGGCTTTTGAATAAAATCAAAAGCACCCTTTTTTGTAGCATCTACGGCAGTTTCAATAGTCCCATGAGCAGAAACCATGATGAACTGTTCCTCTTTTCCCATTTCTTTTGCCTTTTCCAAGACTTCAAGTCCATCCATCTTGGGCATCTTTATATCACAGAGTACCACATCATAAGAATGCTTCTTCAGCATGTCCAACCCTTCTTCACCATCCTTTGCTTCTGAAACTTCATAGTTTTCGTACTCAAGGATTTCCCTTAAAGTATTTCGGATGCTTCTTTCATCATCAATAATCAATATTTTGGCCATATCGGTATTACTTTTTAAGCGATAAGCAATAATTTTAAAACATTTGGAAAAAAAACTGCAAGCCTGTAAGCCGGGTTCTGTAACCTGTAAACAGGCTTCTTATCATTTATCTAGGCCAGGAGTTGCCTCCTGGCTCTATCAACCTACCCATTCCGCCGGTTAAGTAAGACGAGCAGCCTTATTCCACGTGGGAAACGGAACCTATTTGGTCTTTCAACCCGTAAGGTTTACCCTGCGTTTGATGTCGCCACCAAACCGGTGGGCTCTTACCCCACCATTTCACCCTTACTCCTGATTGCTCAGAAGCGGTATATTTTCTGTGGCACTTTCTGTTCCCTCTTACGAGAGACCTTCCTGTTAGGAAGTACGGTGCTCTGTGTTGCCCGGACTTTCCTCCTCATGTAAACATGCGGCGATAAGACGGCTTGCAATTAATGCAATTATACTATTTTATTTAGTTGTCAGCTTATGGTCCTTATTTTAGTGCTTTTGAAAGATGAGTTGAAAAGCTCCGTTTTCATAGACAGAGTAAGCTTTTATATTCAACTTTTTACAACTGTTTTTAAGCTTTTGTAAAGTATATTTTGAATTGCTGTCATCAATAATCACCTTCCCTATTTTAAAATTCGCTGAGAATCTATTCAAATCACTTATAGAATTATTTTGAACAATCAGAAGGTCTATCGGAATGGTTTCTTTGAAAAAAAAGAGAGATTTTGCCGAGGGTTCATCCATCAGGAGAATACGTTTCCCTTTCCAAATTAAAACCTTGGCTTTCCAGGATTTTCCCACTTCAACTTCTTTGACGCTTAAATCGGTTAATAAAAGTTTCAGGTCATTTTCAAAAAACTCTATACGATCAGTTCCTTTATAGATAGTCATCCGACTCTGATGATATGCGTTAACTGCAGCATAACTTTTTGATACGGAAAATAAAACGATTACAAGGAATGTTAATCTCATATATTGTTTGCTCCGGGTTTTCAACAATAGCAGAATAAAAGCTAGGGCTAAATAAATGATCAAAGTTTCAAAGGCATTTATGGACAGATCAGAAATAACCGCAAATGGAATCCGTATTATCAAAAGAATAAATTCATTTCCTGCCCATAATATCCATTTAAGAACATATCCTATAAAATCCGCTACCGGATCACCTGCTGACAATATCAACAGACCTATTCCGATTTGTAAAGCCCTG
>Ga0068630_1000562_pt1 | contig 11489 bp, 11 predicted proteins | sample InSIn4gowninarea_FD_77433 | JGI IMG/M metagenome (GOLD analysis project Ga0068630, IMG submission 77433) | Clean room microbial communities from NASA Spacecraft Assembly Facility at Jet Propulsion Laboratory, Pasadena, California, USA -... ... | reverse complement strand
TCATTGTCAGCGTGAGGTAGCCTAATGTAATCCACGATAGTAAAATCAGAAACATTCCCGCGGCAATGAAAATGATTGGATTCAACGTAACGCGATAAGCAAAATTCTGAAGCCAGTTTTGCATGATCCAGATTACAACCGGTGTAGCGATGATCACGGCAATCAAAATCAAAATAGTAAAATCCTTAAGCAACAAAACCACGATATTACCGAACTCAGCACCGAGAACTTTTCTTACACTGATTTCTCTAGTCTTGTTTCGGAATGTGAGCGCTGCGATTCCCAGTAGTCCAAAGCAGGCAATCAAAATTGCTACTCCTGAGAATGCAATGATAACGCGATTGATATTTTGCTCATTGCGATATTGTTGGTTAAGATTATCAGCCAGGAAAAAGAACTCGAACGTAAACCTGTTGTCGAATTTTTTCCAGGTTCCTTCTATTTCCTTGATGGTTTTGCTGAAATCAGTGGTGCTGAGTTTTACAACGATGTAATTGAAACCATTATTTCCCAATTTTATCAACAATGGTTTTACTGTGTGATGAAGGGATTGAAAATTAAAATCTTTAACAACACCAATCACAGTCGCCTTCAGCGAATCGCCATCTCGTTCCCAGGTAATTTGCTTCCCAACCGGATGATCGAGCTGAAGATTGCGCGCAGTAGTTTCGTTAATCAGAAATGCATTGTCTGCATCTGCAGGATTCTCCCTTAGGAAATCTCGTCCTTCCGCCAACGAAATGTTTAATACTTTAAGAAAATCGTGATCAACAACGAGTTCAGAAACATCAATGTCATTTTCAGGATGAGTCGATTCAAAAATTTCATTTTGATTGAATGATCGCCCCGGAATGTTAGATGCTGCTGAAACTTCTTTCACACCGGCAAGTTGCCTGAATTCTGTCTCGACGTCTGCGAAGCGATCTCTCAATACATCCTGATTTTTTACTGGTATTACGATCACTTCTTCTTTGCTAAAACCAACAGATCTGTTTTGAATTGCCTGAAGCTGATTGAAGATTACGACTGCAGCACAAATCAGTACCATCGATGCACTGAACTGAAAAACAGTAAAGGCCTTGCGTATCGAATTTCCCTTTGGACTTTGCATAAATTTACCTTTCAACACTGCGATTGGTTTTACTGACGATAAGTAAAGTGACGGATAAATACCGGCAACAAGTCCAATCACTATCCCGATCGATGCCAAAATCGCGATCAATGAGATCATCGAAAATTGAACTGCACTTTCCGTCATAAAGTTGAACATTGGAACCAGTATCTGAATCATAGCAAGAGACACCAGCATCGCTGCCAAAGCCACCAGCACAGATTCACCAGTGAACTGAATGATGAGTTGTCTTTTTAACGCGCCAAGTGATTTGCGTATTCCAATCTCCTTTGCGCGCTCTGCTGATTGTGCTGTCGTAAGATTAATGAAGTTGATGCACGCGATGACAAGAATCAGAATTGCGGCGGCAATCATCATGTAGACATAATCGATATTGCCATTGCCCTCCAGTTCCCAGCGAACATTTGATTTGAGGTGAATATCAGTAATAGGTTGAAGTTTCAGTCCATAATGATTTTCCTCAAAGTATTTGAAATCTTCAGCTGACCAATCCACATAATTTTTGAGCCAGGGCATTAACTGACTTTCAAGTTTTTTTGCATCTGCACCTGGTTTCAATCTTACATAGTTATAGTGTCCGAAATCTGCCCAGGTGTAGTACTGACTTTGCGGATCTTCGAGTGCTTTTTCGAGAACATAGGACACAAGGAAGTCAAAATGAAAATGCGAAAGCTCCGGAACATCTTTGAATACCGCTACTACTTCAATAAGTGTTTTGTCGTCATTGACCGAGAGAAATTTCCCGATAGGATTTTCATCACCGAAGTATTTGTGTGCGGCTTTTTCTGAGATCAGCAGGCCCCCCGTTTTTTTCAATGCCTTGTCGGGATCACCTTTTACGATTGGAAATGAAAAAACTTTGAAAAATGTGGTGTCAACTGCGAGCACACCAGTTTCATCGTATTGAATATTTTTCTGTGGGTTGCGTATGGAAAACGTTTCGCGCGTAAGGCCAGGGCCCCAGAGAGGAGAAAGACTTACGGCATTTTCAACTTCAGGAAAGTCGTGCACCATCGCCTGTGCGAGGGGATGAGGAGTACGTGTTTGTGGATTATCGTTTTCCCAGATAACGCGATAGATATTTTCTGAACCTTCATGAAATTTATCATATGCAAGTTCTCTGCTAAGATATTGGATGATGAGGAAAACGCATGTGATACCCAAAGCAAGCCCCAGAATATTGATGAGACTGTAATATTTGTTTTTGAGCAGGTTGCGGAGTGAGATCTTTAAATAATTGATGATCATAAGTGTTAAGGATTCCGATGACTTTGCCATTTTGGGGCCAGTGCGCAAAACTTGAAAATACTAGGTGTATTAAGGTATTTTCAAAGATTTACCGTTCAGTTGTGAGGTCTGGTGTTCGGTGGCGGGCATTGGTCGTTTGCTGATTCCAATTTCTTCTTATCGCTCCTGCCACTGATCAACCACTCCCGTGATCCAATTCAGGGAAACATATCGCTCGTAAGCAACAAATTCGTTTATGCCGGGTATGGTCTGATTACTAATGCCCGCCTCACGGATAAGCCCAATTCAATCGGAAGGTGAATCGGCTTCATCCAGTACTTCATCGTGGACGCGAATGGGTGATGAATAGCATCCATCCCTTGGTTGAAATAGCAACGATGAATCTCTTACGGAAGATATCCTAATGAGTTTACCGTAGGATAGTGGAAAGTTGCAGCAGTATTAGCATTGCATAGCGATCTTTTTCTCTTTGAAGAATCCCACAATGTGGCGTGCAAAGATCTCTTTTCTAAGATCTGGAAAAGGCAAGAAGGGGTGCAATATTACCTTGATCGGCTGCCTTTACGGCCTGAATATAGGTGGTTCGGCTATCACCTTCATGAATGAGATTCCCTGCTCCCCAGGTAAAGACTGGAAGTTTGAATATTTTTTCAGTTATGATATCTGCCATTAGCCTGCTGTGTCTTCCGTTTCCATTGGGAAAACAATGAATGCTCACCAATCGGTGTTTAAACCGAATTGCTATTTCATCAGGTGGATAGGTTTGATGTTCTATCCAATAAATGGTATCGTCCAGTAGGTACTTCAACTGCGTGGCTACCTGCCATCTGTCAATCCCAATGTTTTTGTTCGTTGTTCTGAACTCGCCTGCCCATGACCAGACATCTCCATACATTCTTTTATGAACATTTTTGACAAATGCTTCCGCCAGAATCTGTTGTTGCTTTAACTTACGCTGAAGACTCCACTGAACGGCCTGCTCTATGTTTTGCTGTTCAAACTCGTCCAGCTCCCCACGGGTGGCAATGGTGGGGATAAGCAGGCCGTCTATTTCCTCTTTATCCAGCGGAGTTTGTCCGGATAAATACGCGAGTTCTAATCCCATAAGATTTTGGGCATTTCATTTCTTAGGATGAATGCTCTTTCCTCTATGGCTTTTTCGATTCGTTGCCTTGTATTTTCCTGGTCTTCCAGTTTCATGGTGTTGGAAGTGCGCAGAACAATCTGGGTTGCAAGATCTTTTGCTTTTCGTTCGATCAATGCGTCCAGCGAACCATCATTGGGAACGAAGCCATAGACTAATTGCATATCAAGCGTTTTGCCTACTTCCCGGAGCGATTTAAGGGTGATGCTTCCTTCTTTTTTCTCGCTCCTCAATAGCCCTTGCGCTTTGCTTGGTGATAGTGAGCTTGTTACCTAATTGCTGCAAAGACATTCCGAGGGCTGAGCGTATTGCCTTAATCCAGCCGGTAGGAGGTGTTGCTGTTTTTTGCAAGGCTGCAAATTCGAGCATCTTACTGTTTAGCTGCTGTATTTGTAAGTTCTTCCTTGGCATAATTGTAAGTCTATAATATGACCATTTGCTTGCAAAAGTAAGTCTATAATATGATAAAAGCAATGTATTTGTAATATTATAAACTTACCTTTTTATGTAGAAAGTAATAGTATAATATGACTTAAGGCTTTAGCTAATTCTCACGATGTTTTGATTGCCATAACCCACCATCGAGAGAGAATGAAAGATGGTAATTTTGTTGGCTCATGAATTACGGCTACTCCCTGACCTGAGGTGAAGCCCTATCCTTTAACCATTCCTCAAAGACGGATTTGGGGGAAGTACTTTTCTTGTAGCCGACATCAAGGGCAACAGTTCAGGGCAACGATACTGCAACGAGTTTAGGTAGTAGGCTTGGGCAATAAACAAGTGAGAATAAATCAATGAATTATCAATACTAACAAGCATGTAGTAGAGAAATGGAAAGTCTTCACTTCCCGATACAAAATGTGCTCAATACAGAAAGAGATAAACGACAAGTGTTACAACAGTGTCGGGTTATTGATGATTGCAGTTCTGTCCTTAAAAAAGAAAATCTTTCCCTACCTGCAATGTTGTCGAAGTTGTGCAATAGGCAGCGCCTCAATTCATTTGCTTTTTTAGGAACTCGATAACTTTATTCCTCACCTCATCGGCATCGAACATCATACCGAAGTGAGGTGCATCTTTCACAAGCACAAGTTCATTTTTTACTCCGGCCACATTCAACCATGAACTCAGTAGGTGCGAGTGTTTGTTTGAAACGATATCATCTTTTTCGCCATGTATGATCAGAAATGGTGGATCATTTTTGTCAACATACGTAACAGGACTGGCTGCCTTTGCAAGGTCGGGGCGGGAGAGCGGGGTTGCACCAATCAGCAGACTTTCTGGAGAATTAGGATCGTTTGCTCCGGGGAATAAAATTAATTCTGCGGGGCCATAAAAATCAACAACACCTTTAAAGCTAAACGATCTCGTTGTCGATGGCGTGAAAAAGTTCTCCACGTTATTGTTCTTCGATAAGGCCGTCAATGAAGCTAAGTGCCCACCTGCTGAGAATCCCATGAGCACAATTCGATTTTTATCAAGGTTGAATTTGTCTGCGTTGTCAACCAGAAAGGATATCGCACGATTACAGTCTTGAATCTGTGCCGGAAAAATTGCTTGTGTAGCAAACCGGTAGTCGATAGAGGCGAGGACAAATCCACTGCCTACTATCTCCGCCACTGTTTTTTTCATGTAACCAATATCTGCATACTTATCGTTTCCTAACCAGCCACCCCCATGTATGAAGATAACGAGAGGTGCTTTACCTTTTACGTTTGGAGGAAGGTAGATGTCAAGCAGATGTTTAGCTAGGGTGTCATTATTGTAAGCTATGTTGCCATGTAAGACCGTGCCCTTCGGAAATACATCAATGACTGGATTCGTTTGAGAAAACCCAAGTTTTGACAATAGAATCAAGGACAGAAGGCTGAAATGAATACGATGGATCATTTTGTTAAGTTTTGAAGCAAAGTGAATAATACGAGTTTTATATCATGTTGCTATAAATTAAGACGATGAGTTGCGATGGACTCTATAATACACAAGGTTTTAAAGTCCAGTCATCTTTTCGGACTCTTCAGGATATCTTGATCCAACGATATCGACATCGGAAGTTGCCTGTTCAATCCTTAGAAGTTCAGTTTGGCTGAGATTAAGTTTTTCTGCGCCAAGGTTTTCTTGCAGCCTGTCGACTTTTGTTGTGCCCGGAATCGGCGCGATCCAGGGCTGCTTAGCAAGAAGCCAAGCCAGTGCTATTTGCGCTGGAGTGGCACCTTGTTCCGCAGCGATCGACCCAAGAACTTCTACCAATGACTGATTCGCCTTTCTTGCTTCAGGCGCAAAGCGCGGAACTCTGTTACGGAAGTCACTGCTGTCGAAGGAAGTTTTGTCGTCTATCTTACCTGTAAGGAAACCTTTGCCGAGCGGACTAAAGGGCACGAAACCTATTCCCAATTCTTCGAGTGTTGGAATGATTTCGGTTTCGGGATTTCGATACCACAAAGAATATTCGCTTTGAAGAGTGGTAACTTCCTGAACAGCATGAGCGCGTCTTATTGTTTTTACTCCGGCCTCTGATAATCCGAAATGCTTCACCTTTCCTTCTTTGATCAGATCTTTAACAGCCCCAGCTACATCTTCAATAGGAACATTCGGATCGACACGATGCTGATGGAAAAGATCGATCACATCTGTTCGTAACCGCTTTAATGATGCTTCTGCAACGCGCTTGATGTTTACAGGTGTGCTATCAAGAGCAGTCCATTTCCCGTCAGTATTTGCTTTCCATCCAAACTTTGTAGCAAGGACTACCTGTTTCCGAACCGGTGCAAGTGCTTCACCAACGAGTTCTTCGTTCGCAAACGGGCCGTAGACTTCAGCGGTGTCAAAAAATGTAATTCCGAGTTCGACCGCCTTCCGAATGAGGCTGATCATTTCGTTTTTATCTTTCGCTGGTCCATAGCCTCCACTCATTCCCATACAGCCAAGACCGAGTGATGAAACTTCAAGTTGTCCTTTTCCTAGTTCTCGTTTTTTCATAATCACGATTATTTAGTGTTGCACTATTCATCAGTCACATGTTCCGGTAAGTTAGAAGTTCTGAGAATGCAGTTTCTTTGTTGGCTTTTGAAATTATATTCCCGTCTTGCCTGCGATAGCTTTTATTTGAAATGCTTATCAAACCACTCGAGCATCACTTTTTTTGCCCAAAGTAATTGTAGCCTTGAAAGCGTTGGTCTGTTCCTTCAATCCAAAAAAGTTTTTTATCTTTTGCTGAAATGTTATTGTAGATTTCTTCTACGTAATGAAAAGGCATTGAAAAATCAGCTTTTACCTGAGCCACTAGCGTAGGGATAGAGTCAGCTTGAGAATGTTCTACTGGTCGGAAATCATCCAACACATAACCGGTTTTCTTTTTAAAAGCTTCATCAACCATTTTATACCCGTTAGGTATTTTGGCATTGTCCATTGCCGTTTTTACAAAGGCACGTGGTGGTGAAGGTTGCAATGCAAGCATACAAGTTAGGTTTATAAATTCTTGTGGATGTTTATCCATGGCAACAAATGTAGAATTCGCACCCACACATCGGCTGTATAATGCTATCTGCATATCTTTTGTATCTGGTCTTGACCTTGCATAACGTAATGAGCCAATTACATCCCGATATCTACAATACCGTGTGCCACAATACCGCCATTGCCTACACCACTGCGTCCGTCATTACGAAAATCGTAAGCAATAATATTATAACCGGCATCGTGCAGAATTTTATACTCCGGTAGAAAATTAACTTCAAAACCTCCAAACATTTTCCAAGGGTCTAAATGCCCTGGAAAACCATAACGGTTGGCGGGCATTGGATGATTGCAGATAATTAGCTTCTTTGAATTTTTGGCAGGGATAAACCAGCCTTCCAAAGTCACGCCATCTATTGCTGGGAAAAATATGTCTTCGTATTGCATTCCATATTGGTCTGGCGTACGCAAGATTGGTGTACGGAGAGAATGTGCCATCAACTCCGCCAATCCATTGATAAATTCTTCGTTTTTCGGATCAGTTGTTTTGTTGTCTTGTGCTGAAGAAAGCATTGAGATAAGGGCAAAACACACCGTTGCCGTTGCTCTACTTAGTTTGTTCATTTTTATTAACATGTCTTTAAATAATTCAAGTATTAGAGGTCTTAATCGATAGGACCGAATTATTACAATAGGAAGCATGAATTAATTAGAGAGATACTGCTCATCCGTCACAGCTTCTAACCAGGTTACTATTCCATTTTCTGTCTTTGGCAAAATATACATCTGGGTGAGACTGCTATTTTCCGTTGCTCCATGCCAGTGCTTTGCGTTCGGTGGACACTTGATCACATCACCTTTCTTCATTGTTTGCTTTGGGTTTCCTTCGAGTTGATGATATCCTTCACCATCCAGTATAATCAGAATTTGACCACTCGGATGTACATGCCAGTTTGATCTTGCGCCTTTTTCAAAATACACGTTGCCGACCAGAGTGTTGTACGTAGAGTCATTTTCCAATAACCGGAAGTTATATGCATTGCCCGTGAAGTTTGTAGCAGGGCCAAGTTCACCTCTCGGAAAAATTGCATCATCTGAGTGGTCATATTCAGATTGCTGGCTTTCACCTTTATCACTATTGCAGCTTATCAACGCGGCTAGTATTAACAAAGTACAAATGGAATTATTGAATTTGCTTTTCATTACTGAGTTGAGTTAATCATTTAGCGAGCAGCTCAAATGTGACTGTTACATTACCCGATCCAAGTGCCTGTGAAAGGCCACTCTGATTTTGGACTTTTCCAAGCCTTGTGTAACTATACGAGGTGTTGAAAGTTTTATAAAATAACACTAACGTGTTAGAACCCCAAAGCATTAAATCTCCTAAGTTGATCGTCCGTGGGTTCGCGGCATTTGTCGGAAGATTACCTGGTAGATCAAAGAACTTCTCATTGCCGTTGAGATCCTTCATGTTAATTGTCAACGGTAGCATTTTTTTAAATTTGCTTGCCGCAGCGTTAGATTCAAGTGTAGCAGTAAACTGATTACTGCCGATAGTTATCAGTACGGTGTCTTTCATAGATTCTGAATTTTCAGGGCTGGACGGTAAGTTGTTGTTAGGAGTCAAAGCAATTTCTTCGGTAGTGCAACTGGCCGAAACGATTAAAGGCAGAATGAGCATAATAACACTTGTACATAACTTCATGTTCTTTGTCATTTGAGTCGTTGTTTAATTGACCAGTGAATTTTTTTTACTGTTTTTGATTAAAGTTCCTGTGATGTCGGGCGGAAGATGACCTCATTGATGTCCACATCCTCAGGCTGACTAATCGCGAACGCGACCACACGCGCGAAACTATCTGGGCTAATCCCCACTGCGCCAACATAATCTTTGTTTGCCTGTTGGATATCCGCCTCACTAATATGCTCGAGTAACTCTGTTTTAACAGCACCCGGACAAACAATGGTTGTGCGGATATTATAGGGCTTCACTTCCATACGTAAGCCTTCCGTCAATGCACGGACTGCAAACTTTGTGGCAGAGTAAACCGCAGAGCCGTTAAATATTTTATGGCCCGCTACTGATGCAGTGTTTATGATTTGACCTGACTTTTGCTCCTTCATGTACGGAAGAGCTGCAGCGATTCCATTAAGTACTCCCTTGATATTAACATCAATCATTTTGTCCCACTCATCAACATTAAGTCGATCCATTGGTGATAACGGCATGATGCCAGCGTTATTGATGATCACGTCAATCCGTCCAAATTCTTTAACTGTTGAACCGACAAGTTTCTTGACCTGATCCCGATTCGTTACATCTGCAGCGATCGCGATCGCTTTTCTTCCCTTCCCGCGAATCTCCTTTGCAAGCTTTTCAATTCTGTCTGCCCTTCTTGCACCAAGAACCACCGTTGCACCAAGCTTTGACAAATGATTTGCTGCTGCTTCACCCATGCCACTACTAGCTCCTGTAATGACTACTATTTTACCTTTTATATTATTTTCCATTTGGTTGACTTCGTTAATACTGATATTGAATTTGATCACTGTTATTTTTCTACTGCTACGCCTTCTTCAACTACCACAGTCTTTTCCGCAGACACATCATTTAAGTTAGCCTTGAAGAATTCTTCGAGCTTCTTGAAGGGGATGATACCTACTTTGTCATACAGGTCAACATGAACTGCTTTAGTAATAATAATCAACTCCTTCGGCTCCGCTGCTGCCTTATACGCGTCTTCGCTGAAATAGCGTGAATGAGCATTTTCGCCAGCGATGATCAAGACAGGACGCGGAGAAATCTCCTTGACATAAGTCAGCAGTGGCATATTCATGAACGACAACGGGTTGGTTGCAGTCCAGGCACCATTTGAATTGATTGAGCGTGGATGAAAGCCACGGGCTGTTTTGTAATAATTGTAATAGTCGACTACGAATTGAGGTTCATTACCTGTAAGCTTGTCGGGTAAGTTGTTTGAACTTGCGGCATACGCTCCCTGCACGGCATCTTTCCAGCGTTGTTCTCCAAGTTGCTCGAGGGTTTTAGTTCGTTGGTCGGGTGTGAGTGCATCAAAGTAACCATTCGCCATAACGCGACTCATGTTGTACATGCTAGTGACGGCCACCGCTTTGATCCGCTTATCTATAGCAGCAGCGTTCAATCCCATACCCGCAAATCCACAAATGCCGATGATGCCAATTTTGTTTCTGTCAACATTCTTTTGCAATCCGAGAAAGTCAACAGCAGCGCTGAAGTCTTCTGTGTTAATATCTGGTGATGCAACGTTGCGCGGTTCACCACTACTTTCCCCTGTATAAGAAGGATCGAATGCAAGCGTAACAAAACCACGCTCTGCCATAGTCTGTGCGTATAAACCGGACGATTGTTCTTTCACTGCGCCAAATGGACCACTAATAGCAAGGGCAGCTAACGGGTGAGAGCTATTGTTTTTTGGTGTATACAGATCACCTGAGAGTGTAATACCATAACGGCTTTTAAACCTTACTTTCTTCTTCGTAACCTTATCGCTGAGCTTAAAGGTGTAGTGTTCTATGTTTTGTTGTTTCATGTTATCTTTTTTATCCGACATGGTTTGTGAATAAGCCTGGCCAAGCATCGTTGTCAAAGCCAAGGCACATATTAGTATGGTCTTCATGTTCGTGCGTTTTTGTGTTGATTTGTTGATACAAAAGTAGACTGAGAGGTATGGTGATCGATAACGATAATCAAACCGATCATTAAGGTTTTCAAACCAGGGCGTCAGTAATTAAATAAAGCAATGCCGCTTATTAGGCTGAAAACGGCATTTTTATCCTTTTTTACAATTTGCGTCTTCATTGTCTTGTTACTACCTTGATACAACACCTCAAAGCAGCTTGGAAGCAAGACGCTCGTCTCAATGTTTGATAATCTTAATTGATGGTTTGAATTTCTTAAGACTGAATCTCGTTACCCAAGTACCTTTGCTTCATGAATTGGAAACGACTTGGCAAGATGTGGTCACTGTTAAGAAGCGTATTTAATTGGATAGGAAATCAAATTTCATATCCAGAGCTGAACCGCTCACATGATCAGAAACCACGCAAAACCTAGACAAATACAAGATGGAAAAGAAAATACAGACGCGATCACTTTCAGACTTTAACAAAGACCTTAAACTTAAGGGATTTAATGTTTTTCAAATTGAAGATGACGGTAATGGCGTTCGGAGTTACAGTCGAAAAGATTTTTACAAGATTTGCCTGACAACAGGCCAGAGCATCATCAACTATGCAGATCGAAGCTTCGACATCAAGGGCACTATTCTGTTTTTTGCGAATCCGAATGTTCCTTATTCATGGGAAACCGTCTCGCGAACCTATGTCGGTTATACTTGTCTTTTCTCGGAGGATTTTTACAAACCTTCTGATCGAAGCGAGAGTCTTCAACATTCACCACTCTTCAAAATAGGAGGCACCCCCATCTTTCATATTAGCGAAGAGAAGAGAGAATTATTAAATGGAATT